>ENA-OWPM01000893-OWPM01000893.1-human-gut-metagenome-genome-assembly--contig:-NODE-893-length-29606-cov-9.820006_pt1 | contig 29606 bp, 25 predicted proteins | sample MGYA00248267_ERZ651852 | MGnify/ENA primary metagenome ERZ651852 (study PRJEB26924, sample SAMEA4378228) | human gut metagenome | biome: human gut; feature: human-associated habitat; material: faeces...
AAGAACCGCGGGACACGCGGGGATAGCCTGTTTTAGCTTTGCCCTGAAGGGCAATCGAGCAGGAAGCCCCCACTTCAAAATCTGTAAGATTTAAGTGGCGGGAGCATGTCACGAGATTTCTGCTCTTAGAATATGCTGCAAATCTCAAATGGTGTATGCGCTAACTGTTGTCATGCATGGAAATATGTGTTAAAATAACCACCGAAACTGGTTCGAAACCCTCCCAGTATAAAAAACTAGGCAAAGTAAAAAATATTGCGGTCGTTTATGAGTTGTCATAAGCGGTCTGTTTGCTGATGCTTTTGTTTATTGAGGGATAAACAAAAGTATTTTTTTTGCTTTGACAGAAAGGAATTAAATGAAAAAAAGAAAAGTAATTATTGATTGTGATCCGGGGATTGATGACAGTCTTGCGATTATGCTTGCACTGAAATCACCGGAAATCGAAGTGATCGGAATCACCATTGTGTGTGGAAATTCACCGGTGGAGATGGGATTTGGAAATGCAAAGAAAATCCTGAAGCAGATGAACCGTCTGGACGTTCCTGTATACATTGGGGAAAGTACTCCCTTAAGGCGGGATTATGTGAATGCTCTGGACACTCACGGAGAAGACGGGCTTGGCGAAAGCTTTCTGCCTGAAGTAACCGGTTATCAGCAGCAGATCAGTGCTGTGGATTTTCTTGCTGATGTGCTGAAAAAAGAGAAAGTATCCATAATCGAACTGGCACCTATGACCAATCTTGCCAGACTGATCCAGAAGGATAAAGAAGCATTTTCTTGTATTGAGGAAATTGTTTCCATGGGCGGCAGCTTTAAAAGTCATGGAAACTGTTCACCTGTTGCAGAATACAATTACTGGTGTGACCCGGACGGCGCTTCCCTGGTGTATGAGACACTCCATCAGAATGGTCAGAAAATCCATATGGTCGGGTTGGATGTGACGAGAAAGATTGTGCTTACGCCTGATCTGTTGGAGTATATGTGCCGTCTGAACAAAGAAACAGGAGAATTTGTAAAGAAGATTACGAAATTCTATTTTGATTTCCACTGGGAATGGGAGCATATCATTGGCTGTGTGATCAATGATCCCCTGGCAGTGGCATATTTTATCAATCCGGAACTCTGCAAAGGTTTTGATTCCTATGTACAGATTGAAACAGAGGGGATTTCTCTTGGACAGTCTGTTGTGGATTCTATGAATTTCTATCGGAAAGCATCAAATGCAAGGGTGCTGACTGAGGTAGATGTGTATGGATTCTTTCAGATGTTTCTTTCAAGGATCCTTGATCAGAAACCGGAAGAACTGGATATTTTACAAGATTTAATACGAGGAGATTTAAAATGAAAACTGAAAAAATAAGTGTACAGAAAATCTGTATGATCGCTTTTGCTATCTGCATTAATTTTGTGGGAGGACAGATTGCTTTATTTCTGAAGCTTCCTATTTATCTGGACAGTATTGGAACAGTATTTGTGGCTGCTGTCCTGGGACCCTTTTATGGAATGCTGCCTAATCTGCTCAGCGGCCTGCTGATGGGAATGACTGTAGATATTTATTCCCTGTATTACGCTCCGGTAGGAATTCTTCTTGGTTTTGTGACAGGTCTTGTGTACAGAAAATTCCAGCCGAAAAAGTGGCAGATATTTCCGGCTGCTCTTGTGATCACACTTCCATCTACCATAATCAGTTCCTGTATTACGGCGTTTTTATTTGGAGGAATCACTTCCTCCGGATCCACTGTTCTTGTGCAGCTTCTGGCAAAAACACCTCTTGGAATGGTAGGGAGCTGTTTTGTGGTTCAGTTTATCACGGACTACATTGACAGGGTTCTGTGTATTGCAGTAGCAGCAGTTCTTATTACAGCGCTGCGTAAAAGCATGAAGGAGAATTTTGCCTGATGAAAGTTCTGATCACAGGCACAGCATCCGGAATTGGGAAAGGCTGTGCAGAATTTTTTCTGAAAGAAAATCATGAAGTCTATGGGTTTGATAAAAATCTATCCACGATCCAACATCCGAAATATACTCATTTCTGTCTGGATATCAGAGACAAAGGCTCTTATCCGGAAATCGGACCGGTAGATATTCTGATCAATAACGCAGGGGTTCAGAATGGAGATGATATTGATGTAAATCTGAAGGGAACGATTTCTGTTACAGAACATTACGGCATTCATCCCAATATTTATTCTGTTATTATGATCGGATCAGCAAGCGGACATACAGGGTCTGAATTTCCGGAATATGCGGCAAGCAAAGGAGGAGTTCTTGCCTACACGAAAAACGTGGCCATGAGGATAGCTCCTTATCAGGCCACATGCAACAGTCTGGATTTCGGCGGAGTTATGACTGAACTGAACCGACCGGTGATGGAAGATGAAAAGCTCTGGGATCAGATCATGGAGCTTACACCTCTGAAACGGTGGATGTCTGTGGAAGAGGCAGCAGAGTGGATTTACTTTATGGCGGTAAAAAACCGCTTCTGTACAGGCCAGAACATTCTCATTGACGGTCTGGAGGCCGGAAACTGTAATTTTATCTGGCCGGATAATTTATAATAAGTGCAAATAACAGCTCCTTTTCCATGTGTGACAGAAGCTTTGTCCAGAAGGAAAAATACACGAGTCAATTCAGGTTCTGAATTAGCCCGTGTATTTTTATTTTCAGAGGATTTAGTATTCATTCATGCTATGTTATACTTTGAATAAGACGTTGGAGATAAATCGGCATTTCTAAAATATCGGCATATGGTCGATAGAATCTTCTTTCCGAAAACTTAAATATACAATCGGGGTAAGTTATTACCATAGCTATAAGCCTGATTTTATAAAACAGGAAATATGGGCGAAATTTATCGCTTATAATGCCACCGAACTTCTTGTTGCTCATACTGTAGTCGCTCATGGGAAACGTAAATATTCCTAGTTTATCTAAATACCATTGCGGAGTGAACAGTAACAATGAATTTAAAAACATATCAGAAATTATCGCTATTGATTATCAAAAGATTGCTCAGTATAATTAATTATATCAAAACAGAGGGAGAAGAGACTTATGATCTGTAAAAAAATTAAAATAGCTGTAAATACATATGAGGAAACAGCAGATTTATACACATATTTCCTGGATAATTCTATTGAGATGGATATGGAAAGGAAACGACCTGTAATAGTGATATGTCCGGGTGGCGGTTATGCGATGACATCCGACAGGGAGGCTGAACCGATTGCCATGCAGTACCTTGCAAAGGGATATCATGCAGTAATTCTGCGTTACAGCGTGGAACCTGCAAGATACCCTCTGGCGCTTTTACAGCTTGCAAAAACAGTAGCTTTTTTGAGAGAAAATGCAGAAGAATTTCATATCGATACAAACAGAATTGTAGTGCAGGGATTTTCAGCAGGAGGACATCTGGCTGCAAGTCTTGGTGTTTTCTGGAAGAAAGATTTTATTGCACAGACACTGGGAGTAAGTTCTGAGATGGTAAAACCAAACGGCATGATTTTAAGCTATCCGGTTATTACTTCTGGTGAATTTGCTCACACAGGTTCTTTTGAATGTTTGCTTGGTGACGATTATAATAATCTCGATAAGAGAAAAGAGCAGTCTCTGGAATTTCAGGTTTCCGGAGATACGCCGCCGACATTTCTTTGGCATACAGTGACAGATGACTGTGTTCCGGTAGAGAATTCATTGTTATTTTTCAATGCACTGCGTAAGTTCAAAGTTCCGGTGGAAATGCATCTCTATCCGATAGGAGGACATGGGCTGAGCCTTGCAAATGAAGAGACAGGCTATAAAGATGGTGGCTGTATACAGAAAGAATGCCAGTCCTGGATGGAACTGACATGGAACTGGCTGCAGAATATATAATAACAGCAAAAGAAAAAATATATTTCATTGAAAGAACACCAGATTTCAACATCGAAACACACATAAAAACAAATGCTGTGAAAAAGACTTTAAATCAGTTGATTCATCAACAAGTCTACCTATAAAGTTGTAAACTGGTGTGCTATAATGAAAAATATGGTTTATCAAAAAAGGATAATTAAAACAGCTACAAAATAGCTTACAGGAGGATTGAAAAACATTATGGATATCAAAGAACAGATTCACGGATTAACAGATGAAATGCTGACAAATCTCGGCAGACTGGTAGCAATCGATTCACAGCTTGGTACACCGGCCGAAGGAATGCCTTTCGGAGAAGGACCGGCAAAAGCACTTGAAGAAGGTCTTAAAATTGCCGAAGAACTTGGTTTTAAGACAGTAAATCTTGACAACTACTGTGGTTATGCAGAGATGGGAGAAGGCGAAGAAATCGTTGGTATTGCCGGACATCTCGATATCGTACCGGTAGGTGGTGACTGGAGCTATGATCCGTTCAGACTGACACGCGAAGGTGATTATGTCTATGGACGCGGAACAACTGATGATAAAGGTCCGGTACTGGAAGCACTTTATGCTATGAAACTTTTGCGTGATTCAGGAGTGAAACTGAATAAGAGAGTTCGCCTTATCATGGGATGCAACGAGGAGACTGGTTCTAAATGTATGGAACACTACAATGAAGTGGCAGAAGAGTTATCCTGTGGATTTACACCGGATGCCAGTTTCCCATGTATCCATGGAGAAAAAGGTCATATGGGAATGATGGCATATTCCAAAAATACCAGGATCATTTCTGCGAATGGCGGTTTCGTTGCCAATGCAGTTTGTGATTCCTGTACAATTGTGATTCCGGCAGAAGCAGGACTGAAAGAGAAACTGGAAGCTGCGCTTTCGGAGACAAAGCTTCAGGAATACAAGGTAACAGAGGAAAATGACCAGCTTAGTATTTATGCAAAAGGAGTCCCGGCACATGCAAGCACACCGACTCTTGGAGTTAATGCGGCAGGAGTTACCTTTGAATGCCTTGAAAAAGCCGGATTTGAAGATGATTTTGTGAAATTCTATAACGCACATATTGGCACAGTTTGTGATGGCTCCGGAATTGGACTGAAATTTGCAGATGAATACGGAGACCTGACATTCTGTAACGGAATCATCAAAACAGAAGATGGTGTCGTTTCCTGTACGATCGATATTCGAGTTCCGGTAACCTTAAAAGCAGATGAAGTCCGCAGAATGTGCGAAGGAAAACTGGAAGACGAGAACGGACGTATGGAAATCCTGGAGATTGGAGATCCGTTATTCTTCCCGAGAGAATCTCCGCTTGTAAATGCATTATACAAAGCTTATACAGACGTAACCGGTGATACAGAAAACAAACCAATGGTAATCGGTGGAGGAACTTATGCAAAGTCTCTCAAGAACATTATTGCATTTGGACCAGAGATGCCGGGAATCGACTATCGCATCCACAGCGCAGATGAATATATTCTTGTATCAGGCATGGAAGAGGCAGTATTGGTTTATATGGAAGCGATTAAGAACCTCTTAGCAATATAAGAACCTGTAATATGGAAGATTGATGAAACTGTTGTAACTATTCGGTATGCTGCCATCACTGCGGGTACGGGATAGTTACAAACTGTTTTAGCTAAGGAGTTTACGATATGAAAATAGCAGTATTTTTCCCGGGAATCGGATATCATTGTGACAAGTCACTTCTGTATTATTCACGAAAGCTGGCTCAGGAATGTGGATATGAGGAAATCGTTACACTGAGTTACACCTACGATGGTGGAAATATCCGCGGAAACGAAGAAAAAATGCAGCAGGCATTTGAAGTTTTGTATGCGCAGGCAGAAGAAAGCCTTTCAGAAATTGATTTTAGCCAATATGACGAAATATTGTTTGTTTCCAAAAGTGTAGGTACAATCATTGCATCTGCATATGCTCAAAAATATAACATCAAATGCCGCCAGATATTATACACACCACTGAAATACACATATGATTATGAACATGAGAATGCGGTTGCTTTTATTGGGACTTCGGATCCATGGAGTGTAATCTCCGAAGTACAGAAACTATCTGAAGAACAACAGGTACCTATCTATACTTATGAAAATGCAAACCATTCTCTGGAAACAAAAGATACACTGGAGAATCTGGAAATTCTTCAGGATGTTATGATAAAGACAAAGGAAGAACTTTAGAATGAAAATAGTTGTATTAAACGGCAGCCCACGAAAGGGTGGAAACACAGAAATTATGATCAATGCTTTTACAGAAGCAGCACAGAAACATGAGGTTGTACGCCTTGATATCGCGCATATGAACATTCGTGGATGTCTTGCCTGTAAATATTGCTATTCCCATCAGGGAGAATGCGTACAGAAGGATGATATGGGAAAAGTTCTTGAAGAATTAAAAGATGCAGATATGCTGGTATTTGCTGCACCAATTTACTGGTTTGATATCACAGCTCAGTTAAAGACAGTAATAGACCGTTTGTATGCCTGCGGAAGCACAGGCTTCCATTTTCATAAAACAGCACTTCTTCTGGATGCAGGAGCAGACCATGTTTTCGATGCTGCGATTGCACAGTATAAAGCAATGACTGCTTACCTCAAATGGGAGGATATGGGAATCATCACAGTTCCGAACATGGTGGAAAAAGGAAGCATGAAAGCCTGTCCACAGCTTGCAGAAATTACTGCGCTGGGTAACAGAATCTGAAATCTGGGAGCTGATTACATGTTTTAATGAGTTGACTGGGTCCAGATAATTATTTGTCAATTTTACATGATATGTTGAAAAAATGTTTTAAAAGCTTGCATATATATTATAAATCAGGTAACAGGCGGGAGCTGAATAAACTATGGACTTACGAGTACTACACTATTTTCTGACAGTAGCGAAAGAACAAAGCTTCACAAAAGCAGCTGAACAATTACATATCACCCAGCCAACGCTTTCCAGACAGCTTGCTGCTCTGGAAGAGGAACTGGAAACCCCGCTTTTTAAACGTGGAGGGCATCACATCACGCTTACAGAAGAAGGCATTCTTCTGAAGCGCAGAGCACTGGAGATTATAGATCTCGAAGAACGTCTGCTTGATGAGTTCAAGGGTAATAAAGAATTAATCGAGGGTACGATCACAATTGGATGTGGAGAGTTTGCCGCAGTAGAAACACTTGCGAAGATATGCGAACAGTTCCGGGAAAAATATCCTATGGTTCAGATCGCGCTTCATACTGCAACAGCAGATGTAGTGAGCGAAATGATGAACAAAGGTCTGATAGACATCGGACTTTTTCTGGAACCAATAGACACGGAAGGGCTTGACTATGTCAGAATCAAAAACAGTGACCACTGGGTAGTAGGAATGCGCCCGGATGATCCTCTTGCACAGAATGAATATATTACAAAAGAGAATCTTATCGGAAAACCACTGATTTTTCCGGAACGAGTTAATGTTCAGAGCGAGATTGCCAACTGGTTTGGAAAAGACTTCCAGAAGATTCATATTGCCTTTACAAGCAATCTCGGAACTAATGCTGGCGTTATGGCGATGCAGGGACTGGGATATCCGATCTCTGTAGAAGGAGCTGTAAAATACTGGCGGAATGATCTGATCGTGCAGAAAAAACTGTTTCCGGAGATTAAAACAAGTACCGTAATTGCATGGCGAAGACACATTCCACATTCCAGAGCTGTAAACAAATTCATTGACGAGATTAAAACATTTCAGACCAATGCTTTTCAGGCATAAAAAATGATGTAATATAAGTATTAGACATAATTAAATAAAGTGATTAAAATGATGTGCAGGATATGAAAAAAGTATTCTGCACATTTTTTATCATAAAAAATTATACCGAAATAGTCTTATAATACAAAAGTCTTTCGGACGGGATAGCACTGCGGCAGAAATGAATCAGATTAAAACTACTAACCGCAGGTGAGAGATTCTGTAGGCAGGATTCTTTTTACAAAGTAAAGCTTACAAGGAGTAATTTTATCATGTCAAAAAAATTAGTAGCTTATTTCAGCGCAAGCGGAACAACAAAGAGAATCGCAGAAATGGTTGCCGAGGCAGCAGGTGCAGATCTGTATGAGATCGAACCGACTGTACCATACACAAAAGCAGACTTAAACTGGATGGATAAAACTTCCAGAAGCAGTGTGGAAATGAAAGATAAAACATCCAGACCGGAAATCAAACCAACGGACGCAAAAGTAGCAGATTACGATGAAATTCTCATCGGCTTCCCAATCTGGTGGTATGTAGCACCGACAATTATCAATACATTCCTGGAAGCTTATGATTTCACAGGAAAGAAGATCACACTTTTTGCAACATCCGGTGGAAGCGGATTTGGAAAAACAGTACAGGAATTACAGCCATCCGCACCGGGCGCAGAAATCCGTGAAGGCAAACTTCTCAATGACGGAAGCAAGCAGGCAATTGAGAACTGGGTTAAATCTTTATAAGAATCAAACAGGCAAATAATGAGGTTAGGGTCAAAAGACTTTTTGAGCCTGGTATCATAAGACAACAGAATTGATAACATAAAGCTGGAGGTAATTATAATGGCAAAGATCGTACAGACCGCAGGCAGAAACGCACTCGGAGAATTTGCTCCGGAATTTGCACATTTCAACGATGATGTACTTTTCGGAGAAAACTGGAATAATCAGGATATCGATGTAAAAACAAGAAGCATTATCACAGTTGTAGCATTAATGGCATCCGGAATCACAGATTCTTCTCTGAAATTCCATTTACAGAACGCAAAAGATCATGGCGTTACACAGAAAGAAATCGCAGCGATCATTACTCATGTAGCATTCTATACAGGCTGGCCAAAAGGCTGGGCGGTATTTAATCTGGCAAAAGAAATCTGGCAGAATGGCGAAGGAGACCTTTCATATGAAGATGAAGCCATGAGAGCACATGCCAAATCCATGGTATTCCCAATCGGTGCACCAAACGATGCTTTTGCCCAGTATTTCGTAGGACAGAGCTATCTTGCACCTGTATCCACAAGTCAGGTTGGAATTTTCAACGTAACCTTCGAACCAGGATGCAGAAATAACTGGCATATCCACCATGCAAAGAGTGGCGGTGGTCAGATTCTGGTATGCGTTGCAGGACGCGGATACTATCAGGAAGAGGGAAAAGAAGCAATCGAAATGAAACCGGGCGATTGCATCAATATTCCGGCAGAAGTAAAACACTGGCATGGCGCAGCACCGGACAGCTGGTTCTCACATCTGGCAGTTGAGGTTCCGGGAGAAGAAGGCTCCAATGAATGGTGCGAAGCAGTTTCTGATGAAGAATATGGGAAACTGAAATAATCATTAGAGCAGGAACAAGTGAAGAATATCTCGGCAGAGCCTTAAAGAAAAATATCGCGAGAGATAAAGTCGTCATTGCCTCAAAGGTTTATTTCAATGAAGACCGCCTTTCCCGTCCTGCGATCATGAGAGAAATTGACGGCACTCTCAGCCGTCTTGGAACAGACTATCTTGACTTATATATTATCCATAGATTTGATTTCGATACCCCAATCATCGGTGCCACAAAAGCTTCCTACCTTGACGATGCAGCCGGTGCCCTGAATGTAAAACTTACGGCAGAAGACATTGCATATCTGGAAGAAATGTATGTACCGCATCCAATCGTAGGAGCCATTGACCACAACCCTGCACAGGGTGTGATGCTGCTGGATGAGAAAAAATAAAACGGTAACCTTTCAGTATTTAACCGAATCAAATAGCGAAAACGGATGATTTTATCTGCCTGATCAGGATAGCAGAATAAAGAATGTCTGCCAGATTTTATAAAAATAAACACCGTCGTATTGATATAAAGAATTATACGGCTGTGTTTATTTTTTATATCATAAAGAATTACCCCGTAATGTTCCTATGATACAAAAGCCCTCTGGGTAGGATGATTGATAAACTTTACCTCATAAAATAAAAACGGGTATAAAAATAAGATGAATTCTGATATACTGGACAGAAGTATAATTCTATAGATAATGTATCTGAAGAACATAAAAAAGAAGCCAGATAAATAACGGCTTAGAGATTCCGAGAGAGTATTGTAGTAGAATGGAGAAGAAAAAGTGAATAAAAGAACAAACAATGATGTGTTTTATCACAAACTATGGGGGTTGATGTTCCCTATTGTATTGCAGAATCTGATGCTTGCACTGGTCGCCGTTGCTGATGCTTTTATGCTTGGCGGCATGGATCAGAATTATATGTCTGCAGTGTCGCTGGCAACACAGATTCAGTTTATCCAGAATATGTTTCTGTCCGCTGCAACAGCCAGCCTTGGTATCTTGGGAGCGCAATACTGGGGAAAAGGTGATGTTAAGACTCTGGACGAGATTTTCTGCATGGCATTGCGGCTTTGTGGACTGGTATCAGTAATATTCTTTGCAGCCTGTGTATTTGGCGGCAGATACCTCATGCTGATCTTCACAAATGAGAGTGTCCTGATTGATTATGGTGTAAGCTACCTTCGTATAGCAGGCTTTTCCTATTTACTGACAGGAATTTCGCAGTGTTATCTGGTTATCATGAAAACAAGCGAACATGCCAGAACAACAGCTGCGATCAGTTCTGCAACTGTCTGCCTCAATATTATTTTGAATGCAGTATTTATTTATGGAGCTTTTGGAATTGAGGCGATGGGAGTCCGGGGAGCAGCCCTTGCAACATTGATTGCAAGAATCGTGGAATTGACCTATTCGGTTGTAATATCTTACAGAAAAGGGTATATTCATCCACAGATGTATTTTTTATTTCACAGAAATAAACAATTGTCCAGGGATTTTTCCAAGTGTGCGATGCCGCTCCTTGGTGCCTGCCTGTTTTGGGGAATTGGATTTACTTCCTATTCATCCTTTATGGGACATCTTGGAGTAGATGCAGCTGCGGCGAACTCTGTTGCTGCCGTTGTGAGAGATGTGGTATGTTGTCTGAGCGCGGGAATTTCCGGTGCAACCGGAATTATGGTTGGAAATGAACTTGGAGCCGGAAATCTGAAGCGAGGAAAGGAATACGGTATCCGTCTTCTGAAAATCTCCTGCATATGTGGAGTTGTGGCAGCCCTTTTAATGTGTGTGACAGCACCAATTGTGTTGCATTTCGTGAAGCTGACACCGCAGGCAACTACATATTTGAAAGGGATGTTCGGAGTCATTGCTGTCTATATGATCGGACGTGCGATTAATGATGTAACGATTAATGGAATTTTTGGCGCAGGTGGTGATACATTGTTTGATATGTACAGCCTGGCAGTATGCATGTGGTGCCTGGCAATTCCACTGGCGGCAGCAGGAACTTATTATTTCCATTGGCCAGTTGTGGTAGTTTACGCCTGCACTTGTATTGATGAAGTCGGTAAACTGCCATGGGTACTTCATCACTTCCGAAAATATAAATGGGTAAAAGATCTGACACGTTAAAGTGTATTTGGAAAAATGTATTAGAAAAATACCGTTGCAAACATGAATAAAGCCATGATGTAGCGGTATTTTTATGGGCTATCGGGAATAGATAGCCCCGTTTTGCCTAATTAGTTGTTTGTTATGATTGTCTGGCGATATTTCTCGTGTTTATCTTCGGGAACTTCTAAAGCATTATCAACTTGTCGGCACACTAGTACAGCGAATATTAAGTAACTGCTATATTGACTTGTCTGATTTTTCATCTGCGGCGTTGTCGTCAATCGCCGTAGCCACCGCTACGCCTCATTCCTCCGCCTTGTAGCTGAAGAAATCATCCTGCGTCAATATAGCAGAAACTTAATTTTCGCTGTACTAGTACTTTTCAAGATAAAGTAGAAATAGTGCAATTTTCGCATGATATTATACAAGAATCACATAGAAATATATCGTATTATTGATGGGTAGTCTTGAATTGTATGTGAGGAGAAAAACATGGCAGCTAAAAGAAAAACATTAACACAGCTATCTGTGCCAATATGCTTAGAAACTTTATTTTATATGCTTTCCGGTATGGTCGATACGCTTATGCTATCATCTGTAAGTGACCAGGCTGTAGGAGCAGTGGGAACAGCCAATACATATATAGGCGTTTTTATTATTATGTTTGGAGTAATATCATCGGGTATGATAGCTGTTATGTCACAAAATATTGGAGCTGGAAGACCGGGGATTGCATATCAGGCAAGACAACTTGGACTTATATTCAACGCATTGATAGGTATCATAATGTCTATCATTCTTGTTGCCTTTTCTGGTGGGATGCTTAGAATCGTAAGTATTGCTCCGGCTTTGCTTGAGCCAGCTGAAATATACCTTAGAATTGTCGGTGGCACATGTTTTTTAAATGCACTTATTCCTATTTTCTCCAGTTATTTGAGAGTGTTTGGATATACAAAGCATTCTTTAATAGGAACTGTTGTGGGAAATGTTTTTAATATAATACTTAATTCAGTATTCTTATTTGTATTCAACTGGGGCGTAATGGGAGTTGCCGTTGCCACAGTTATTTCGAGAGTTGTAAATCTTATTATTGTAGCTGGCATGGGGGCTGTGCTTATAAAAGCAAAGCAGAGTCCTGAGCGGATTACAGAAAGAAAGATATTTGCGCAGATTGTTAAGATTGGTTTTCCTTCTGCACTTGAAACTGCACTTTACAACATCGCAATGACCTTGATTGTGCGTTTTATGAATCAGATGGATGTGGACGGAACGAATGTTACAGCTCGCTCATATGCTGTACAGATTGCAAATTTCTCGTATTGTGTGGGAGCTGCCCTTGCTCAGGCAAATGCAATTATGACCGGCTGGAGAATTGGAGCAAAAGAGTTTGAGAAATGTAACAGGGGAACGAGAAAAGCTGCGATATACGGAATCATCACAGCGACATGCTTTTCTGTAACATTTGCATTGCTCGGGCATTTTATAGTGCATATATTTACCGATGATATACAGATGATAAATCTTGTGGTAAAGTTGTTAATAGTAGATATATTTCTTGAATTTGGAAGAGTAACAAACCTTGTATATGGTCAGGCATTAAAAACGAGTGGAGATGCAGTTTTTCCGGTTGTGCTAGGTGCGATATTTATGTATTTATTTGCAGTTGGCGGAACATATTTTCTCGGAATACACATGGGACTTCTGGCTGTGGGAGCATATATTGCTATGGCAGGTGACGAGTGTGCGAGAGCTGTGGGAATGGTACTTAGATGGAAGAGTGGAAAATGGAAGAGTAAAAGTCTTGTGGAATTATCTGATGTGTCGTAAATCCTTTGTTTTAGCTGTAGGGAATATTAAAGGAGAGATTATGTACTTTGAATTAAGAGAAAATAAACCGCACGGTACAGAGGATGATCCGTTTAGTATATATCATATAAAAAATGGGGGACGATCATTTCAGATACCGGTACATTGGCATGATGAACTGGAAATTATATATGTAAAAAGTGGTTTTTTGACTGTAAGTATATCAGGAGAAAATTATATTGGAACCCCCGGGGATGCTTTTGTAGTGTCGCCGGGGAATCTGCATTTCATGGGTTCACAGACTGGTACAGTAGATTATTTTACTTTCCTTTTTCCGGTAGAATACATATCTTTTTGCATAAATGATATGTTAGATGATAAATTACTGAAGCCGTTAAAAAATGGTCATCTGATGATAGGCCCAAGAATAAAAGATACAGCAAAAGAACTGTGTGAGCAGTTGGTTGAGACATATATGGCAAAAAATAAGAAAATTGAGTCCGAAATAACTGCTCAGATAAAGACAAAAAGAATTCTTTTACAATTTATTCTTGAAATGTGGGAGAAGGGCTTTATAATCGAAAATGATAAAAGCGGGAGAAATACTGTAGAAAAAGAAATGATTTCATATATACAGCAGAATTTTAAAGAAAAGATACCGTTGAAAGAATTTGGTGAGCAGTTTCATCTTTCAGAAAAATATATATCGCGATATTTTAAGGAACATTTTCACATTACACTTTCGCAATATATAACACATTTACGATTAGAGTATGCAAAACAGCTGTTACAAGATACGGATACTCCTGTTACAGAGATTGCAATGCAGAGCGGATATCAGAATGTAAGCTATTTTATCAGAAGCTTCAAAAAAACATATGGAGTTTCTCCGTTAAAATATAAGAAAAATAAGCCAGGTACATGGTTGGAATAAGATATGAAAAAAGTATAAAAGATGCTATCAAAAAGGGTTAGGGAACAACCGAAAGAGAGTTTCCTGGCCCTTTTTGTATAAAAATAACCAGATAAATATTATGTCACAGGTACTTCCCCTGTAGATTTCCGTTCAATTAGCTGTGCATGCAATAAAAATGTGCTGATTGAAATGTTGTTAAGTAGGCTTGATAGTGCAAAGAACCCGCTTTTTCCGAGTTCAAGCCGATCTTGTCTGATTGTAGTCAATGGAGGGGATGTATATGCTGCAATCGGAATATCATCAAATCCGATAATACTGATATCTTCAGGAATCCTGTAGCCTAGTTGCTGACACTGGATAAGGGCTGCATTGGCAAGAGTGTCCTGACTACAGATGATAGCAGTCATTCCTTTTTCCAGAAACCGAGGCAGGTGCTTTTCCATACATTCAGACAAATAATAAGAGCAGCCAGTAGAATCAGAAGAGGTCTTCAGTCCATGCTGGTGCATGGCACGGAGAAAGGCTGCATGTCGTATCTGAAGAATCTGAGAGCCGAGAGAACCGCTGAGATAGGCAATCTTACGATGACCAAGTCCGGCAAGATAAGAGACAGCAAGTTCCATTCCCTCATCATTATCAATACCTACATAAGCAGTAGAAGGATTCCCAATAATATAGTTATCGAAAAGCACGGCAGGAGTGTGGCTGGTTTTAAAATCCTGAATCCAAGGGTCGTTCAAGGAAAAGCCGATTGCAAAAGCTCCTACGTAATCATGCTCCAACATAAAAACATCATAACGTTGGTTGCGTTGCATCTGAACGTCCACAGGTACGATTTCAATATCAAAACCGGCTGGTTCAGCCATTTGGCGAAAACCAAGCAGAATGTCATAGGCAAAATGATGTGGCTCTTCGTATTGTATATTCTCTTTTTCTGTTATAATACAGATTTTTTTTACGGGTTTCTTATAACGACGTAGTTTAGTATAACCGAGGGCTACAGCAGTTTCTAAAACCTGTTTCCGTAAAGTTTCGCTGATATCAGGTGCATCATTGAGTGCTTTGGATACAGTACTTTTGGAAACATTCATCTTATCAGCAATATCTTGGATTGTAGTCATAATATGTGATCCTTTCATGAAGTAGGAAAATAAATCTTTTTTTATTATATACAATGATATAGTAAAAAGCAATGAACTATAGGAAGAATAAAAGTTTAGATGAGTTTCGAAAACGAGAAAATAAAAAATAATGCACAAAAAAATAAGGTGTAAAATGTTAAAAAATAACAAAAAAAAGTAGCGTATTGAAAATAGATTGACGAAAAATTAAAAAAGACGTATATTAAGTTTAACGAAACAATACGAAACAGAAAATGAAAGGAAGAAAGATGATGAAAAGAGGGTTAGCAACATTTCTAACAGGAATCATGACTGTAACGTTGGTGGCAGCAGGACTAACCGGATGTGGGAGCAGTACATCGGATAAAAGGTCAGAAAAGATCAGACTGATGGTATGGTCTCCATCAGAAGATCAGTCAAAAGATAGTGGCGAATGGCTTCAGACAATGTGCAATACTTTTGCAAAAGAGCATCCGGAATGGGATATTACATTTGTCTATGGAGTAGCTGATGAAGCAACAGCAGCAGATCAGGTGGCACAGGATCCGGAAGCGAGCGCAGATGTATTTATGTATGCAAATGACAGGATTACATCGATTACAGATGCGGATGCAGTAGCAAAATTTGGTGGAAAATATAAAGAAGAGATTGAATCAACCAACTCAGAGGAACTTTTAGATTCGCTAAAGGTTGACGGAGAGCTTTACGGGGTTCCGTTTACAACCAATACCTGGTATATGTTTTATGACAAGGCTGTATTTTCAGAAGAAGATGTGAAAAATCTGGATACAATGCTGGAAAAAGGAACTGTATCCTTCCCTCTTATTAATTCGTGGTATCTTCCGGCATTCTACTTGGGAAATGGATGCACCTTGTTTGGAGATGGAACAGACGAGTCAAAAGGAGTTGATTTTGCAGGAGAAAAGGCAGTGGATGCAACCAATTATGCAATTGATCTGGCAGCCAATCCAAATTTTAAAATTGATGCAGATGGATCAGCACTTGCAGGACTTCGTGATGGCAGCGTAAAGGCAATGTTTACCGGATCATGGGATGCAAATGCGATCAAAGAAGTGCTCGGAGACAATATGGGAGTTACATCTCTTCCTACTTATACAATTAACGGAGAAGAGAAGCAGATGCTTGCTTATGCCGGTTCAAAAGCAATCGGAGTTAACTCGCACAGTGAATACATGGAACAGGCAGTTGCGCTTGCTGTTTATCTGGGTGGAAGTGATGCACAGAGAGCACACTACGAGATGAGAACCGTGATTCCATGTAATACAGAACTTCTGAAAGAAAAGGATATTGCATCCGATCCTCTTGTTCAGGCACAGAATGATACCTTTAATAATACATCGATACTCCAGCCGTTTGTGGCATCCATGAGTAATTGCTGGACACCGGTCGAGAATATGGGAAAAGGAATTCGCAACAAGAGTGTGACACACGAAAATGCCGAAGAACAGACAGAAGCAATGAATGAAGCAATGAACAGCAATGGAATTAATTAAGGGGTGAGCGGAATGAGTATGTTTAAGAAGAAAATCAATGAATTTCCAACGCCATATACCTGCAAAAATGCAGTGAAAAAAGGTGGAGTAGAGACGAAGCTTTCCATGATTCTGATGGGATTTGGAAACATTGTACATGGTCAGATTATCAAAGGACTTTTGTATCTGGCAGTTGAAATTGCCTACATCGTCTTTATGGCAGTAAATGGAATTGGGTTTATCGGTGGTCTACGGACACTTGGAACTGTGCAGCAGCAAGAAGTATGGGATGAAGCGAAGCAAATCTATATTTACACAAAAGGGGATCAGTCCGTCCTGATTTTACTTTATGGTGTGGCGACAATCCTGTTGACAATTCTTATGATCCTTGTATGGAGAGGAACCTTAAGAAGTGCATATAAAGCAGAATGTATTCAGAAAGCGGGAATGCATGTAAATACATTTGCAGAAGATCTGAAATCCTTTCTGCATGAGAATCTGTATCGCTTGTTTATGATGCCACCAACAGCATTCATCTTTGTATTTACTGTACTTCCGTTGGTATTCATGATCTGTATGGCATTTACCAATTACAGCCGTATCGGCAACCATCTGATGCTGTTTGACTGGGTGGGACTTGATAATTTCAAGACGTTGTTTGATTCCGAAAGTATTCTTGGAAGTACCTTCTGGTCTGTTCTGGGATGGACGATCATCTGGGCGTTTTTTGCAACTTTCAGCAATTATATTTTTGGAATGATCCTTTCCCTTCTGATCAACAGAAAGGGAACAAGAGCAAAAGGATTCTGGAGATTTTGTTTTGTTCTTTCCTGTGCAGTGCCGATGTTTGTATCTCTTTTGATCATGCGTACCATGTTGCAGCCGGAAGGAGCGGTCAACGTACTTCTCAGAAATATTGGATTGATCGCAAGTGATGCAAGCCTTCCGTTTTTTACAGATCCGACATGGGCGAGAGTGACTGTTATCATCATCAATGTCTGGGTAGGAGTACCGTATACACTGCTTCAGCTGACAGGTGTACTTCAGAACATTCCGGAAGAACTTTATGAAGCCGCAAAAGTGGATGGAGCAAATGCATTCCAGACATTTACAAAGATCACGCTGCCATATATGTTGTATGTGACAACACCGTATCTGATCGTAACCTTTACGGGAAATGTCAATAACTTCAATGTCATTTATCTTCTTTCAGGAGGAGATCCGGTAACAAACCTTTCTTCAACTGCAGGTAAGACAGACCTTCTGGTTACATGGCTTTACAAACTGACAATTGATAAACAGTACTATAACATTGGTGCGGTAATCGGAATTATGACCTTTATCATTCTGGCAATCGGTTGTCTTCTTACATACCGTAACAGTAAATCCTATAAAGAAGAAGGAGGATTTTAATCATGGCAGGAAAGAAATTACAATCTGCAAAAAAGAAGAAAATGATCAACAATACGATCGTACATATTGTTCTTGCGGTGTTGGCAATTATCTGGCTTTTTCCAATTGCATGGGTAATTCTGACGAGCTTCCGTGCGGAAAAAGGCTCTTACGTATCAACCTTCTTCCCGAAAGCATTTACGCTTGACAATTATATAAAACTATTTACTGATACATCCATTTTAAATTTCCCGCAGATGTTTATGAACACATTGTTTATTGCAATTTGTTCCTGCATTTTATCAGCATTTTATGTGCTGGCAGTTTCCTACTGTTTGTCCAGACTGAAATTTAAAATGAGAAAACCATATATGAACATGGCAATGATTCTGGGATTGTTCCCGGGATTTATGTCCATGATCGCTGTGTACTTTATTTTAAAGGCGATGGGACTTACAGAAGGAAACCTGATTAAACTGGCTCTGATCTTATGTTATTCCGGTGGTGCAGGACTGGGTTTCCAGATTGCAAAAGGATTCTTTGATACAATTCCGGTTGCAATTGATGAAGCTGCACTTTTGGATGGATGTACCAGATGGCAGATTTTCAGCAAGATCACACTGCCACTTAGTAAGCCGATCATTGTATATACAGTGCTGACATCTTTCATGGCTCCGTGGCTCGATTTCATTTTTGCAAAGGTAATCTGCAGAGCAAACTCAGACCAGTATACGATTGCAATTGGACTTTGGAAAATGTTGGAAAAAGAATATATTGACAGTTGGTACACCAGTTTTGCGGCAGGTGCGGTTCTGATTTCAATCCCGATTGCGATTCTGTTCCTGTTTATGCAGAGGTATTATGTAGATGGTGTATCAGGTGCAGTTAAAGGATAAGTAAGGCGATGAAAGATAAGATGATGAGAGATAAAACAGAACTGAAAAAGTATTATTCTACAAAGGAGTTTCTCGAAAATTATATTTATGAGGGAAATAATCTTGGCGTAGAATGTACAGAAGAAGGAACGGCATTCCGTCTGTGGTCACCACAGGCGGAATGCGTTAGTTTAAACCTGTATCAGACAGGAGATGGAGGAAATGCATACAAGCAGATTCCGATGAAAAAGGAAGAAAAGGGTGTGTGGAGCTGGGAAACTAAAGAGGAACTTCACGGCACTTATTATGATTATCTGATTATCAGGGCTGGAGAAGAAGTCCGGTCAGCAGATCCATATGCAAAGGCATGCGGTGTTAATGGAATGCGCAGCATGGCAGTGAATCTTAAAAAGACCAATCCAAAAGGATGGGAAAAAGATCAGGCACCAGAAGAAGGACCGGAGAGAATCGTATATGAACTTCACGTAAAAGAATTTTCATGGGATAAGGCGGGTGGTTTTCCGGAAGAATATCGTGGGAAATACAAAGCATTTACGTGCAGACATACGACTTTGAATGAGGATGGGATTCATCCGACCGGTCTGGATTATTTAAAAGAACTCGGGGTGACACACATTCAGATTATGCCGATGTATGACTATGGTTCTGTAAATGAAGCAGGGGAAGATACAGAGTTCAATTGGGGATACGATCCAGTCAATTACAATGTGCCGGAGGGCTCCTATGCGACAGATGCCAGACATGGTGAAGTTAGAATTCGGGAAATGAAAGAAATGATCCAGGCAATTCATGAAGCTGGTTTTGGTGTAATCATGGATGTTGTCTACAACCATACTTATTCGCTGGACTCCTGGTTTCAGAGAACTGTACCTTGGTATTTTTACCGGGTATTTCCGGATGGGAAGATCTCTGATGGTTCCGCATGTGGAAATGATGTTGCAAGCGAAAGAGAGATGTGTGCGAAATATATTCTGGAATCAGTGCTTTACTGGACAGAGGAATATCATATTGATGGATTCCGTTTTGACCTGATGGGACTTCTGGATGTAGATTTAATGAATCGGATCCGAAGTGAACTGGATCAGCGATACGGAAAAGGAAAGAAGATTATTTACGGAGAACCTTGGGCAGCAGAACAGACAGCTGTAGAAGGCGATAAAAAACTAGCAACAAAAGAAAGTATTGGGCTTCTGGATGAAAATATCGGAGCGTTCTGTGACAGCACCCGAGATGGAATCAAAGGCTCTGCACTCCGGGCAAAGGAAGCCGGATTTATAAATGGAGCGGAAGGAAAAGAAGACGAAATGCTTGCAAGTGTGGCTGCATGGTGTACAAATCCTTATCATGCAGAAGGATTTGAGAATGTCAAAGCACCTTCACAGATTGTTACCTATGTATCAGCACATGACAATCATACCCTGTGGGATAAATTAAAAGAGACAGTCCCGGAGGAAGAATGTATGAGGCTGAATAAAATGGCAGCAGCAATCTATATGACCTGTCAGGGAACGCTGTTTTTCCTATCAGGAGAAGAATTTGCCCGTACAAAAGATGGACAGGATAATACCTTTAAGGCACCGATTTCCCTGAATCGTCTCGACTGGGAAAAGGCATGGGAAAACAAGGAACTGGTTCGTTATTATCAGGGGCTGATTGCACTTCGAAAACAGCTCTCTGGACTTTGTGACAAATCAAAAGATAGTTATAAACGAATTACAGATATGTGGAAAGAAAAAGGCGTAGTAGGATTTACTGTGCTCAATGATAAAAAAGCAAGATGGAGCCAGGTAAAGATAATTTATAATGCAAGAAAAAGTAATTATAAAGTAAAATTCTTGAATGATGGCTGGGAAATCTTAAGCGATGCAGATGACAGCTGGTGCTGGGAAAAAGGAATCTGTGCGGACAGACAGATAGAAGCCGCACCGCAGAGCGTATTGATACTTGGACGTAAATAATGATTAAGGAGGAGTAGTGCATGAAGTGGATCTATGGCAGACAGGATTGGAAAACGTTGGAGAGAGGACTTGAAAACTGCTATCTTTTAACTAATGGTCTGGGAGGTTTTTCTTCGCTTACGATGACCGGAGCTGTGGCAAGAAATGATCATTCGGTATTTATGGCATGTACGAAAGCTCCAAATCACCGAGTGAATATGGTTCACCGTATAAAAGAAGAACTGGGTATTGGGGAAACAAAGTATGTTCTTTCAACTCAGGAATTTGCGGATGGAACAAAAGAAGAAGGATACCGTTATCTTACAGAGTTTTCTTTTGGAATTCTTCCTTTGTGGCGTTATCTGACAAGTGGAATAGAGATAGAAAAAGAGATTGCGATGGCACAGGGCAGCAATCAGATTGCAGTGAATTATCATCTGAAAAACCGAGGTCAGAAAGAGGCCGTTCTCTGTGTAACTCCGTTTTTTCAATTTGAACCTAAAGGGGAAGATTTGAAAGAAGATAAGATATTTTCAAGACAAGAGCAAAAGATTACCGATGGAAAGTATAATCTTTTCTTTGAAACAAATGGGGAGGCAGAAGAATTTCAGGAAAAGAAAGAAACGTATTTTTATCGCTACGATGAATGTGATGGAAGACGGGAAAATGGAACCGCAAGCGCAGTGTATCAGATTAAAAAGCGGGTAAAGCCAGGAAAAGAGACAGATTTGACAGTAATTTATTCGCTGGAAAGTCAGATTGGTATGGATGCAAAAAAATTATTTGATAAAATGAAAGAAGAACAGATCCATCACCAAGAGAAGCTTATAAAGACTTCAGGTTTGAAAAATAAACTGGCACAGACACTGGTATGTAGTGCAGACAAGTTCCTTTCGAACAGAGAGTCCACGGATGGATTGACCATTCTTGCCGGTTTTCCTTTTTTTGAGGATTGGGGAAGAGATACAATGATTGCACTTCCGGGAATCTGCATATCCACAGGAAGATTTGAAAGTGCAAAATCAATTTTGCGGACCTTTGCATTTTATGAAAAGGATGGATTGATGCCAAATCTGTTTCCAGAGGGGGAGAATGAGCCACTTTATAATACCGTAGATGCGGCACTATTATTTATCAACTGTGTGTGGTTATATTATGAAAAAACTCAGGACATCAAATTTGTAGAGGAAATGTATCCGGTAATGCAAAGAATTATTTCCGGTTATGAAAGAGGAACAAATTTCAATATCCATATGGAAGAAGATGGTCTTATCAGTGCCGGAGCGGGGCTGGATCAGGTAACATGGATGGATGTACGTGTGGGAGAAATCCTTCCGACACCAAGACATGGGAAACCGGTGGAGATCAATGCTTACTGGTATAATGCACTTTGTATCATGCAAAAGTTTTCTGAAGTTTTGAAGAAAAAAGAAGAGCAGAAATATGGAGAACTCGCACAGAAAGTGAAAGAATCTTTTGCACGAGAATTCTGGATAGAGGAAAAACACTGCCTGAAGGATGTAATCTCAGAAACAAAGGCAGATACACAAATTCGCTGTAATCAGATATGGGCGGTGTCTATGCCGTTTACTATGCTGGACGAAGAGAAAGAAAGACAGATTGTAGATACGGTATTTGAAAAGCTGTATACGCCTTATGGACTTCGGACATTAGATCCAAAAGACGAGGAGTTTCATGCAAGTTATGGTGGAGAGATGATAAAAAGAGATCTTGCTTATCATCAGGGAACCGTCTGGACTTTTCCGATGGGTGGATATTATCTCGCCTATCTAAAAGTAAATAAAGATTCAAGAGAAGCAAAAGAGATTGTGGCAAAGCAGTTGGAAGTGTTGGAAAGTGCAATGCGTGAAGGATGTATTGGCCAGCTCCCTGAAATTTATGATGGAGAGATTCCGGTTTCTTCAAAAGGATGTTTTGCACAGGCATGGAGTGTAGGGGAAATCCTGCGTGTTTATGAAAAATTGGAGGAATAATAAGATGGAATTTACCGGTGTATATCATAAAACATCAGAGCAGATGAGTTATCCTCTGGATGAGGACAGACTGATCGTAAATATTAAGACCGGGTATGATGTAAAACAGGTGTTTATCCATTACGGAGATCCTTATGAGGCCGGGATTCTGGGTGGAAATGAAAAATGGACAGGAAAAAGAGAGGAAATTATTTATAAAAAACGTCTGCCTTATCAAATCTGGTGGACAACAACGCTTCTTCCTGCATATAAAAGATGTAAATATTATTTTGAGCTGAGAACAGAAGAGGAAGTCTGGTATTATTTTGAAGACGGTTTCCTGACAGAAGAACAGCTTCAGATGGATGGCCGTATGCAGCAGTGTTTTATTGTACCATGGATGAATCCTGCAGATATAAACCGCACACCTGCGTGGGTAAATGATACGATCTGGTATCAGATTTTCCCGGACAGGTTCTGCAATGGGACACCGGAAAAGAATGGAAATGATATCACACCGTGGAGAAATCACGGAACAGTGACAAATCAGGAAAAATTCGGAGGAAATCTGGAGGGAATCTGTCAGAAACTACAGTATCTTCAGGAGCTGGGAATTACCGGAATTTATCTGAATCCAATCATGGAAGCAGAATCTAACCACAAATATGATACTACAGATTATACAAAGATTGATCCGGCTTTCGGCAATGAAGAAATGATGAAAGCACTTTGTAGGGAAGCGCACGAAAAAGGAATCAGTATTATGGTTGACGCAGTATTTAATCACTGCGGAAGAAAATTCGCGCCGTGGATGGACGTACTGGAGCATGGGAAAGATTCCCGTTATGCGGACTGGTTTATGATAGAAGACTGGGAAGAGATCGGAAAAAGGGCAGACACCAGAGACAGGCGCTTTTACTCTTTCGCATTTGCAGATACGATGCCAAAATTAAATACGAATAATGAAGAAGTAATTGAGTATTTTTGTAAGGTCTGCGAGGAATGGATTCAAAAATTTGATATAGACGGAATCCGTTTTGATGTAGGAAATGAAGTATCACATCGGTTCTTAAAGCGGATGCGAGAACATTTAAAAACGATAAAACCGGACATTTATCTGTTGGGAGAAATCTGGCACGATGCAAGCCAGTGGCTGCAAGGAGATGAATATGATTCTGTTATGAATTACCCGCTGCTCAGTGGAATCCATGACTTTTTTCTAGATAAAACGATGAAAAAAGAGGAATTTGAATATATGGTAAATCGTTGCTATACTATGTATATGCAACAGAATAACGATGTACTTTTCAATCTGCTGGATTCCCACGATACGGAGAGACTTATGAACCGTTTTCATAATCTGGATAAGTTCTATCAGCAGCTTGCAATTCTCTTCACACTTCCGGGAAGTCCTTGCATTTACTACGGAACAGAGATTGCGATGGAAGGTGCACATGACCCGGATTGCAGAAGATGTATGCCATGGAGTGAGATCGAAAGCAAAGAGAATCAGGAAAAAATTGCAATGATGCGGAAACTGATCATGCTTAGAAGAAACGAGAAAATGTGCAGAAGCCCGTATTTCCATTTTCCGGATACGTACAAAAATGATCGCTGTGTAGAATATATAAAATTAGATGAAGAAGGTAATAAAATTGAGGTTCTATTAAATGCATCGGAGGAAGAAATAAAAGTAAAAGGAAATGGAAAAATTCTTTTTGCCCGAGAATTTGATGGAGAGATACTTGGTGTGAATGGAACACTCATTCGTAGAATTTAGATAGCATATAAAGAAAGGAGAGGATATCCCGGTAGAACCAGATAATCTGCCGGAGAGATATCGAAACAGAGTATGGAAAATAAGAATAACTGGTGGAAAAATGCAGTTGTATATCAGATTTATCCGAAAAGCTTTCAAGATTCGGACGGAGATGGAATAGGTGATATTCCAGGAATTATCAGCAGACTGGATTATTTGAAAAAACTTGGAATAGATGCAATCTGGCTCTCACCGGTGTATCGTTCTCCACAGGATGACAATGGATATGATATTTCAGATTATCAGGATATTGAGCCGATGTTCGGAACAATGGAAGATATGGAACAGTTATTTGTGGAGGCAAAGAAACGCGGAATCCGAATTATGATGGATCTTGTATTGAATCATACTTCTGATGAACACAGATGGTTTTTGGAAGCAAAGAAAAGTAAAGACAATCCGTATCATGATTATTATGTGTGGCGTGACGGAGAAGAAGACGTTTATCCAAACGATATGAATTCTGTATTCGGTGGACCGGCATGGGAGTGGGTTCCAGAACTGGGACAGTATTATTTTCATCAATTTTCAGTGAAACAGCCGGATCTGAACTGGGAGAATCCGAAAGTGAGAAGAGAGCTCTATGATATGATTCTCTGGTGGATGGAAAAAGGGGCAGGCGGATTTCGTCTGGATGTAATTGATCAGATTGCAAAAGAGCCAGATCTTAAGATCACAAATAATGGACCAAAGTTGCATGAATTTCTGCGTGAATTAAGCAGGGAAACATTTCAGAAGGGCGACATGATCACTGTAGGAGAAGCCTGGGGAGCAACACCGGAAATTGCAAAGAAATATAGTAATCCGGATGGAAGTGAATTTTCCATGGTTTTCCAGTTTGAGCACATTATGCTTGATCAGGAAAAAGGAAAGGAAAAATGGGACACTATTCCATTGAATCTGGTAAAGCTGAAAAAATGCCTTGCAAAGTGGCAGAATACTTTATATCAGGTAGGATGGAACAGTCTGTTCATGAATAACCATGATCTTCCTAGAATCGTGTCGCGCTGGGGAAATGACGGAAAATATAGAAAAGAGTCGGCAAAAATGTTGGCGACAATGCTTCATGGAATGCAGGGAACACCTTACATTTATCAGGGAGAAGAGCTGGGAATGACGAATGTGCAGTTTGACAGCATTGAAGAATATGAAGATATTGAGACATTGAACATGTACAAAGAGCGACTGGAAAAAGGATATCAGCCAGAAGAAATCCTGCATTCTATTTACGCAAGAAGTCGTGATAATGCCCGTACTCCGATGCAGTGGAGCAGTGAAAAGAACGGAGGCTTCACAACAGGAGAACCATGGTTTGCAGTGAATCCAAATTATATCAGGATTAATGCTAAAGAGGCACTGGAAGATGAAAATTCGGTATTTTACTATTATCAGAAGCTGATTCAGTTAAGAAAAGAAAATCCAGTATTTGTAGACGGGAAATTTGATCTTTTTCTGCCGGAAGATGAGAAGATTTTTGCCTATACGAGAACAGATGAGCATACAAAGATACTGGTATGTACAAACTTTACGGATGAGGAAGTTAGCTGCCCATTGCTTGATGAGTGGAAAGACGGGGAAGTCTGGATTCAGAATTATGAGGACAGCAGAGAAGGAAATATATTGCGTCCTTATGAGGCAGTGATAATTGGAGCTGCTGCAAATATTGTGTAAGCAGGATATTCCCCGTCTGACGGAGCAATTGAGGAGTACAACAGAGATATCAGTTATCTGTAAGAGGAGAAAGAGATGAATAGAGCTAGTGGGGTACTTTTACCTGTATTTTCACTTCCATCAAAATATGGAATCGGATGCTTTTCAAAAGAAGCGTATCAATTTGTTGACCAGCTTAGAGAAGCGGGTCAGAGCTACTGGCAGATTCTGCCACTCGGACCAACTGGTTACGGGGATTCACCATACCAGTCCTTTTCTACATATGCTGGGAACCCATATTTTATCGATTTGGAGACGTTAATAAAAGAAGATCTTTTGACAAAAAAAGAATGCAAAGAATATGATTTCGGAGATAAGGCAGAGTTTATTAATTATGAAAAAATCTATTATTCTAGATTTAAAGTGCTGAAAAAGGCATTTGAGCGTTTCGAAAAAGATGAAGCATATGATAACTTTATTAAAGAAAATGCGTACTGGCTGGATGATTATAGCCTCTATATGGCAATCAAGGACAGTAAAGGTGGAATTAGTTGGAATGAATGGGAAGATGCTCTGAAAAACCGTGAAGAAACAGCTCTTGAAAATGCAAGAGAAGAACTTGCGGAAGAGATTGATTTCTATAAATTTCAACAGTATGAATTTGATAAACAGTGGTCACAGCTTCACGCTTATGCAAATAAACAGGGAATTCAGATTGTTGGAGATATTCCGATTTATGTAGCATTTGACGGCGCAGATACATGGGCATCTCCGGAATTATTCCAGTTTGATGAAGAGAATAATCCGGTTGCAGTAGCAGGGTGTCCTCCGGATGATTTTTCTGCAACAGGCCAGTTGTGGGGCAATCCACTGTATAATTGGGAATATCATAAAAAGATAGGATATGACTGGTGGATTAAGAGAATCCGTCATTGTTTCAAATTATATGATGTAGTAAGAATTGATCATTTCCGTGGATTTGACGAATATTATTCCATTCCTTATGGAAATGAGACAGCAGTAGATGGAACATGGATGCCTGGTCCAGGAATGGATCTGTTCCATACAATTGAAGAAAGACTTGGCAAACTGAATATTATTGCAGAAGACCTTGGATTCCTGACGGAAAGTGTACTACAGATGTTGTCTGACAGTAAATTTCCGGGAATGAAAGTAGTTCAGTTTGCATTTGATCCAAACGGAGGTTCAACATATCTTCCGCACAATTACCCGGAGAATAGTGTTGTGTATACGGGTACTCATGACAACGATACAACAAGAGGTTGGTATCACAGCACAGATAAAGCAACAAGAGATTTTGCGAAAGAATATATGAATGCACAGCGCTTGGATGAAGATGATCTGGCGTGGGATTTCATTCGTCTTGCAATGAGCAGCATGGCGAATCTTTGTGTGACACCAATGCAGGACTTACTGAACCTGGATGGCAAGGCAAGAATCAACGTGCCGTCTACACTTGGCGGAAACTGGACCTGGAGAATGGAAAAGGGGCAGTTTGATGAAAAAGCGGTGGAGAGATTAAAACGTATGACATGGTTGTATGAACGTCTTATATAGTCCGGTGGGTGGAAGCCCCATCAAATAAGTTGCTAACCACAGCATTTGAAGCGAGTCTTGAGCCTGTTACGGTAACGCGCAGGCTGAGCGTAGACAGCAAGATAGCAGGGATAGCTATGGAGCACATAAATCCCGATCAGATAGCTGACAGCAGAACGGTAGATTTCCAGTGTCTAACTCATCACTAAAGTAACGAGAATGCGACGCGCAGTTATTCAAACACGCTCCAGGATCATATAGACATAAAAAGAGGGCAGTGTTATAATTTTTCCTAAAGAAAATGCGATATGGGAGGTACCAGAATGTCTAAAGTTGTAAAGCTTTCATCCGTAATGGAACGGGAAGAAAAATTAAAGGAAATCTATGAAGGTCTGGAAGAAATAAAAGATCAGCTGACAGCACTGATCGATGAGTATGAAGAAGAGGAGACACACACAGGAAAAGCAGATGAACTGATCGAAGCCCTGGACGCTCTTGAGGATGCTTCGGAAACCATAGAGGATGTACTGGAAGATTAATGAAGGAGAAAGCATATTTCCATCTGCCCGGGCTGTTTGAATTTTATGAGCTGTACCGGATGTTCCTGCCATTATTCCGGGAACACAGGGAATATTTTTACGACTGGTGTGAAATTGGCTCCATATATGGTGCTCCGGCAGATTGTATCTGGGGTGGAGGCAGGGCTGGCTTCGGAGAGAATGATCCGGAGGAGGTTCTTGAACTAATGCAGGAATATGGGATTTCTGCCCGGCTGACTTTCAGCAATTCCCTGCTTCGTCAGGAGCACCTTTCAGACAGAAAATGCAATGCACTGTGCCGGTTGTTTGAGAGAAACAGAGAACCGCAAAACGGCGTGATCATTTATTCAGAACTGCTTTTGGAATATCTTAAGGAGCAGTATCCGGGACTCTATTTTGTTTCCTCCACTACCAAGGTTCTGACAGATTTTACACAGTTTGAAGAAGAAATCCGGAGAAAAGATTTCCGTTATGTTGTACCGGATTTCCGGATAAACAAGGCTTTTGATAAGTTAAATACATTGTCTCAGGCTGAGAAGGACAAAGTAGAATTTCTCTGCAATGAATGCTGCTGGGCTGGATGCAGGGACAGAAAAGCCTGCTATGAAACGGTCAGCCGCAAGAATCTGGGTGAAAACTGCCCGGAGCATTACTGCAAGGCACCAGAAGGAGAGAGGGGCTATCTTTTTTCAAAAGCTATAGAGAATCCGGGGTTTATTGGAATCCATGATATCCGGGATATCTATCTGCCAATGGGATTTTCAAATTTTAAAATAGAAGGCAGAGGACTCGGCAGCGCCCTGATACTGGAATTTCTGCTCTATTACATGACCAAGCCGGAATACCAGATACATGTCAGAGAAAAAATCTATCTGGACAGTATGCTGGATCTGTTTTGAGAGAATTATACCACCGCATTGTGTTAATATACGACAATGCGGTGGTTTTTCTGTCCGAAAAAATATGTAGATACCTGAACTCGGTTGCCGTAGCAGTGAAGTTTTCAAAATTATTCCGGAAACAGTTGACATAGCATACAGGTTCCTTTATTATATAGATAACCGATATATAGACAACCTATACAATAGGGACGCCACTGAAAAAGTGGTCGTAAAATCATATATCTGATATAATTAAGGTA
>ENA-OWPM01000901-OWPM01000901.1-human-gut-metagenome-genome-assembly--contig:-NODE-901-length-29376-cov-78.462194_pt1 | contig 29376 bp, 28 predicted proteins | sample MGYA00248267_ERZ651852 | MGnify/ENA primary metagenome ERZ651852 (study PRJEB26924, sample SAMEA4378228) | human gut metagenome | biome: human gut; feature: human-associated habitat; material: faeces...
AGACTACATTTTTAGAGTTTATTTCAACTCATTGAAAATGTGGTCTTTTTTTATGCAAAAAATGAAAAAATTATTACAAAGAAAGGGGAAATAGTTATGACACTATTTCAAAAGGAAAAGACAGAAGTAAAAAACTTCAATAATTCAGAGGATTTTATGGACCATCTATATGATGTGTCATTGAATTCTCAATGGAAGATTCTTAATTCAGATAATGTTTATTTCTGGATTAATGACACAAAAGACAGAAATGGTGTTGACCTTTGCCTTGAAGACAGAGGCAATGGAGAAACAAGAATCAGAGAAGCTGTAGCTTTCCCTTCAATTTGTGCTAGAGCACAAATTTTTGGAGAAAGTTTGCAGAGATTAAAAAAAGATGTATTGGCAAGTTTTTTGTCAAAATGTCTTGAAACAAGAGGACCTATTCTAATGAAAGCTCTTGTTCAATATAACAAAGTTTCAGCTATTCATAGTGCTGAATATACTCCACTAAAAATGGAGGATATTTTTTATGAAGCTGAAAAAGAATTTAATACCATTAATAAGGAAGAAAGCTTTAAATCTGCTGAATGGGATTTTAAATACTGTACAGCAGAATATGAAGTTGATAATGATGAAATTACAGAAGCCTATAATGATGCTCTTGTAAGAAATAACATTGTTACTTCACCTAAAAAAGTAAAACTTCTTATCAGAGTAACAACAAGTGATGTTGCAACTTCTGGTATTAACCTCACTTATAAAGTGAGAATTTACAATGGCACTTATGCTGTTGATGTTCCACTAAATCAAAAGAGAGAAATCAGTATTAAACATACTGGCGATGCTCGAAAGAAAATGGAGGAATACAAACAGAAATTAGCTGATACATTAGCAATTTACAAAGCTAATCAAGAACAGCTATTTAAATTAATGTCCATTAAGATTTACAATTCTGAAAATTGCTTAAAAGGAATGTTAAAAAAATCTAATATTCCTCTAAAATATGCAAATAAAATTGTAAATCGTTTCACTTGCACTAATGGAGATAATCCTTGTAGTGCATATGAAATTTATGCAGCTATGTGTTATTTATTAGAACTTGTTTCTGAAGAAGAAAACAGTTCAAGTGCTAACACATTAAGATATGAAGAACTACTTGCTAAGTCAGTTACTAAAAACTTTAAAGATTTTGATGTTACTGGCGAAATTGCTTGGTAAATTCTTCAATAACTATAAAACATTAAAAATTTAAAAGTCCTCTCTTTATTTAAGAGGGGACAGAAAGGAAGTCTAAATGATTAACAAGAACTATAAACCAATCGAAGCCCACAACCTTTTAAATGTAACTGAAGAAGAATGGTTACAAATGAGAACTGAAGGTATTGGTGGCAGTGACGCTGCCAAAGTTTTAGGTATCTCTCCTTGGGGTACTAAATACGATTTGTGGCACGATAAAGTTGGCATAAATCCATTAAATGACGACAAGAATTCAATGATTTTGGATGCTGGTCATCGTTTAGAAAATTTAGTTGCTCAGCTATATGGCTACCTACAAAATGCCAATGCAAAAGGTGAGGAGAGTAAAAAAGTAAAAGTCTTTGAAAAGAAGATTATGTACAGACATCCTCTATATCCATTTATGCAGGGCGATATTGATCGCTTTGTTGAAAAAGATGGTAATATTTCTATTCTAGAAATCAAAACCACTTCAGACAACAATAAGTCCGAATGGTTTAGTGATATTGGTAAACCTATTATCCCTAAACATTATGAATGTCAAGTAAGACACTATATGGCAGTCACAAATATAGATGAAGCTGATATTTGTTGTTTATTCTGTAATGAACAGTTTAGAGCGTTAGCTTCAATTTTGTCTTCAGATGCATCTATTCCAGAAGACAAGTTTTCTAAATATGCTGAGGAATATTTTATTCCTAATCTTGTAGTAAGACATATTACTAGAGATGAAGCGTATGAAAATAAACTTATAAAGGCAGAAAAGGAATTTTGGGAAACTTATGTTGTTCCTAAAATTGAACCACCTTTTGAAAATGGAGATGGTGAAAAGGCCTTAAAAGCTTTAGAAAGATATACCAAAGCTAAAAAAGGCAAAATTAATATCTCAACTGATATTAGTTCTTCTTTACAAAAAGTCGATTTAATTTCGGCTCAAATCCAAAGCCTTAAAAATACTGTTAAGACTTTGGAAAGCAACAAGAGTTTAGAAGAAGCAAAAATTATAAAGTCTTTGCAAAACAAAGATACAGGCTTCTTTGAAACTGAAAATGAAGGGTATGAAATTACCTATAAGAAAGGTAAGCCTTCAAAAAGAATTTTAACTAAGGACTTAAAGAAATTTGAAGCTCAATATCCAGATATTGCTTCACAATTTGTTTCTGAAACAAATCCTACAGCTAAATTGAAAATTAAGAAATGGGGTAAGTAAAATGATTACTAACAAAGTATATATCTGTTCTCCTTTAAGAGCAAATAACGAAAAGGAACTCTTTTTGAATATGAAAAGGGCAGAATACAAAAAAGATTTTACTGAAGTCTATTTAAAAAATAAATTTCCAAAGCAGGAATGGAGAGCACTTGCTCCTCATGCTTATATTCCAAAAATGTTAGATGACAACATTGAGGAAGAAAGAAAATTGGGAATAAATTTTGGCCTTGAAATTTTAAAGTTATGTAATTACATAGCAATATTTACTGGACCAAATAAAATCATTACTCAAGGCATGGGTAATGAAATTACTTTTGGAAGTAGAGAAAACAAAACTTTTCTTTGTTTTACAAAAGACTCTTATATGGCATTAATTAGCTATTTAAAAGCTAATAATTTTAACAATGCTAATGTAGTGACTTTTTTCTAATAAGTTAAAAGGAAAGGAGAAATAAAATGGCAGAAGCAGAAAGATTTAAAATTAAAAATTGCCATTTTAAGAAAGCTATCTTTACTAAAGATGATTTTAAAATTGCAGTTTTTAAAGCTGACAAAAAGGATATTCCTAAAGGGAAATCGAATGAATTCTATGGTAATAATTATTTTACTGCTATAGGATATTTCCCTACTAACTCTACAATTCAATTGGATTTAGAGGGTGATTGGGAAAAGTCAAAATATGGTTATCAATTAAAGGTAACTGTATTTGAAGAAAAAGTCCCAGCTACTAGAGATGGCATTATTAGTTATCTTAGTAGTGGACTTATTAAAGGTATTGGACCTACTACTGCTGAAAGAATTTATGATACTTTTGGCAATAGAACACTAGAAGTTATTGAAGGTGATCCTTCACAACTTCTAACTGTTAAGGGAATTTCTCCAAAAAAGCTGGAAAAAATTGTTTCTTGTTATAAAGAAACAAAAGGCTTAAAGGAAATTCTCCAATACTTAGCTCCTTATGGAGTAACGCCAAACAAATGTATTAAAATTCATCAAAAGTTTGGTGGTGATTCTATAAGAATAGTAAAGGAAAACCCTTATCACCTTCAAGAAGTAGATGGCTTTGGCTTTAAAATTATTGATGGAATTGCTCGTGCTACACATGTTGCAATGAATGACCCATTAAGAATTTCAAGTGCTATTAAATTTACTCTTGAAAGTAAGAAAAAAGAAGGACATGTTTGTTATGAACAGAAAGCCCTTCTTAAAGAGGCATATGATTTGCTTAATGAGGATTTTTCAAGTCCTGTATGTTCTATTCAAGAAGTTTTAAAGGGCTTTTTGAAAATGGCAAAGGAAAAAATTCTTTGTGGTGACAGAGGTTATGCATACCTTGAAAAAGACTATAAGGATGAAGTTCAAACTGCTGATATGATTGCAAGAAAAATTAAATTCTTGCCAATATATAATGCAGTAGAAAATAAAGATAATGAAAAGAACAGTTCATTATCTAAATATAAAAATTCTTATAATACTCTTTCTACACCTCAAAGCAAAAAGCATACGAGGAAAAATAAGAGATACAAAAAAGAAGAAATAATGAAAATTATTTCTGAACTTGAAGATATTTACCATGTAACATTAGCTGATAAACAAAAAGAAGCTATTGTAATGGAAACACAAGAGAATTTTTGTATTACAACAGGTGGCCCAGGTACTGGAAAAACCACTAGTTTGTATTTCTTCTTAAAGACATATGAAATGTTAAATAAGAAAAAACAAATTAGTGTTAAGCTTCTAGCCCCATGTGCGAGAGCTGCACGAAGGTTAGGTGAATCTTGTAAAAACGAATATTCTGCATCAACTATTCATTCAGCTATTGGTATAACACCAGATGGTGAATGGAAAGAACAAAAACTGAACACTCTAGATTACGATATTGTTGTAGTTGATGAATGCTCAATGTGTGATGCACATATATTCTATTTGCTCCTTAATTACCTACCACAAAGTACCAAGTTAATATTACTTGGCGATCCTGAACAGTTGCCTTCAGTTGGTGCAGGTAATGTTCTTTTTGAACTCCTACAAAACACTTATATTCCTAGAGTTAAATTGGAAACAATTTATCGTCAAGGTAAAGAAAGTTTAATTGTAGTTAATAGTTCAAAAATTGAACATGGCGACACCAAATTAAAATACGGCAATGACTTTACTTTTGACAGGTGTATGGGAAGTGAAGATACTGCTGAAAAAGTAGTTGATCTCTTTATGAAAGAATATGCTGAAGCAAATTATGATTTGAGTAAAGTACAAATTCTTTCCCCATTCAAGAAAGAAGGTATTGCAGCAGGTGCAACCGAGTTGAACAAAAAAATTCAAGCTATTATTAATCCTCTAAAAAAAGGTAAGCTTGAATATAAAAGACATGGATATGTGTTTAGAGAAGGCGATAAAGTTATCCAAACTGCTAACACAAAAGAAGTGTCAAACGGAGATATGGGCATTATTAAATCAATTACTTCTGATAAAAAAGTAATAATTAATTTTGCTGATCAAACATTAGAATACGAAGGTACAGATATGGACCATGTAGATTTGGCTTATGCTATTTCAATCCATAAGTTCCAAGGTTCTGAATGCAAGACAGTTATTATGCCTATCATAAAAGCTTTCTATATTATGCTAAGAAGAAATTTAATATACACTGGTATTACCAGAGGTAAGCAAAAAGTAGCATTAGTTGGTGAGCCACAAGCATTAGCTATGGCAATTAATAATAATGATGTGGATAAAAGAAACACATTTTTATCTGAACGAATTAATGATGCTGTTGCTACATTAGATTTGAAGTTAGCATAATAGAAAATTTATAAAACTTATTGTTTTAAGCCTCATATATTATTGGGGCAGAAAAGGAGAAAAACTATGGCAAATATTAATGTATTAATTAAATTAGCAGAAGCAAGAAAAATGTTTGCTGCTAATCCACCTAAAAAAACAGGTCATAATGACGAAAAAAATTATGACTTTTTTCAGTTAGAAGATATTGTCCCAAGCAAGAACGATATTTTCTATAGTTTAAAACTGTTGGACCTTGTTACTTTTGACAAAGAAAAGGCTTACTTACAGTTAACGGATATGGAGAGTGAAGAAAGTATTACCTTCACTTCACCAATGCCAAATAATTTAAAGTCAATTCAGCTAAACGAAATACAGGCTATTGGTTCAATAGAAACCTACCAAAGAAGATATTTATACATAACTGCTTTGGATGTTATTGAAACTGATCCTGTAGATACCTTTAACAAAAAGGCTGATGACCAAACTCAGCCAAAGGTTAAAGAAACTGAGACTGAAAATACTACTAAGTCTAATAGTAATAATACAGCAGTAGGTAATAATACAACAACACCTAAAGCTACTACTACTGCTAATAAGACTTATAGTAGTAAGAAAGAAGAAAATGTAGTATCAGTTGAAGAAGATTTACCTATGGTAGAAGTAACTGAAGCTGATATTAATAGTCTTCCAGATCCAGAAGAAGAAACAGAAGTAACAGAAAAAAAACCTGTTTCTTCTGCTCCTAGTCAACAGCAGATTGATTTAAGTAATAATACTGCTGTTGAAACAAAAGTCCCTACTCCTGCTCCAAAGAAAGAAACACATAATGCTGAAGGTGAAAGCCTTTCTGACATTCTTTCTTTCAATGATAGATTTTCACCAGATGAAACTGTTGAAGAACTAATGCAGAAAATGGACAAAGATTATATCATTGGCTACAAAATTCCTATCGGCAAGTATAAAGGTCAACCATTAAGTAACCTTAGTTATAAGCTTTGCAATTGGTATGCTGAAAACTACCATGGCAAAGATAATAGACTTATAGCTGTTGCAACATTACTATCCGAAGTTAAGAAAGGTGCTTAATAATAGGTCTTAATTAACATACTATTTTCTACTATATTTCATTTTTGAGATATAGTAGAAAATTAATTGAAGAAAGGATTTTTGTTTTTATGAGAACAAGTCAAAAAACAAGGAATAACAATGCAAGGAATTTTTATGATTTTATTAAAAGTTCTTGCCGTTATAGTAGATTCGCTATAATTTTTGAAAAAAGTTTTAGTAAAACTAATCCGAATATTGTTCGGACAAAAATGATAGCTACTAATCCATCATTTGGTGATAAATCTCCTTGTGTAATTGCAGAATCAATCTTAGGTTATTCAAATTGCTTTCACGAGTTTCTAAAAAGCATAGGAATTAAAGATTTTAGCAGTGGTGAAGTATGTGAAATACTTCATAGTAAATACACTATCATGAATTATGCTCTAACGAATAATCATGATAAAGAAGTATGGGCTAAAAGAGAAAAATTAGAAAGTCGTTTAGGCTTTGAAATAAACATAATTGATGATTATGTAATGCTATTGGAAAGAAAATAGGAGTATATGTAATGAGAATAAAAATTGATAACAACAAGTATATTCTTGTTGAAAAAATAGCTTTTACTGATGAAGATAGCAACATTAAAGAAGAAATTTCTATCACTGTTGCTGATAAAAATAATCTATCACTACAAGATATTGTAAGGGTTAGAAAATCAGAAAGTAAAGAAAATAATGTTGAATTATTAGTATGGGACGATTGTAATAATCAAGACTATACAAATAAATTTAGCATTGAATGTAATGAAAGTGAGGAAAAATAATTATGGACAACAAAACTAAAATTATCAACCTACTAAAAAAGGTTAATAGAGAAGGTATTGAAAACCTTATTAAATTTATGCAGGAAAGTGATTATTTTACTGCTCCTGCAAGTACTAAGTACCACCTAAATGAAGAAGGTGGCTTAGCTACACATTGTATTAATGTGTATAAAAGACTATATCAAGGATATAGCCAAAGAGCAAAAGAACTTACTGGTTCAACAGAACTGGATAGTGCTACAAAAGAAAGCATTGTAATTGTTGCACTTGCACATGATTTGTGCAAATGTAACTTTTACAAGTCTTCATTCAGAAATCAAAAGAATGAAGAAACAGGAGAATGGGAAAAAATCCCTGTATATACAGTGCAAGACCAATCTCCTTTAGGACATGGCGAAAAGTCAGTGATTTTACTTCTACAACTAGGAGTAAAGCTTACTGAAGAAGAAATTTATGCTATTCGTTGGCATATGGGAGGTTTTGATGAAGCTGTTAGAGGTGGATTTAGAAATCTTTCTGAAGTCTATAACAGATACGAATTAGCATATCTACTTAACCGAGCAGATATGGATGCTACATATCTTGACGAAAAATAAGTAAAAATTTAAATTGAGGAGGTTATGAGCTATGAACTCATTTCCATTTACTGCTGTTGAAATAGCAGAATTACTTGATTTAGATTTACCTAAAAAACATCATTCAAATGGGGTAAGCATTAATTATGTTTGCCCTGTTTGTGGTAAACCTAAATTCAATCTAAACATTCAAAAGCAGGTCTTTCATTGCCCTGTATGTGACTTTGGAGGTGGTATGCTGGATGTTTATAGAACAATCAGAAACCTATCTTCAAATGGTGCTGCATACAAGGAAATTATGGAACGTCTAAATAGGACGGACCTAACAAAAGAATATAAAACTAGAAGTTATGATAAGAAATCAGAAAAATCTCATTCTGCTGCTAAAGCTAGTAGAGAAATTCTTGATAAGACATATCGTAAACTTTTAAGTCTATGTTCTATTTCTTCTAAACATCTCCTCAATTTAAAAAATAGAGGATTTTCAAAAGAAGAAATTAAGAAAGCCTGTTTTAAAAGTGTACCTGTTTTAAACAGTCAAAACATTGTCCAAAAACTTATTGATAGTAACTGTCGTCTTAAAGGCGTACCTGGTTTCTATTACAATAAGGAACTTGGTAGATGGGAAATGGCTATCAATAAAAATAGTGTAGGATATTTTGTTCCTTATGTTGATATTGATGGTTATATGACTGGCCTACAAATTCGTAGGGACACAAAAAACAAAAAATATAGATACATATGGTTTACTTCTGCATATATGAATTTAGGCGCTTCTTCTGGTACACCAATTCATTATATTAAGAAGAAAGAATCTAATGTTCTGTATTTGACTGAGGGCAGTTTAAAGGCTTCAATTGCTTCTCAACTTAGCAATAAAAACTTTATTGCAGTTGCAGGTGTTAATTCACAAGAGCAATTAGACAAGTCTTTAATTTTATTAAAAAATAGAGGTCTTAATACATTAGTTGATTGCTTTGATGCAGATTGTATCAGTAATCAATATGTAGAAAAGGCTAGAAGAACAATTGAAAGTAAATGTGAAAAGCTAAACATTCAATATAAAAGATTAAACTGGAATGTTGAATGTGGAAAAGGCATTGATGATTTACTTTTAAACATCAAGAAAGGAAAGGTTACTCGTGAAAACTTTAATCAAAGACAGCATTGAAAAGCTAAGAAAAACTTATAGAAAGTATAATGAATCTTTCATTGTTAATATTCTTTCTGCTGTGAATGGAAACAAACAACTTCAGTTTTCTTCTTATGATGATGCTGAAGAAGTTTTTATTGAAGAATTCAACAACAAAGACAATTTAACAGTTGGCTTTGTTTACACAATAGATAACTTTTCATTAAATGATGGTTATCCAAAATCAAACAGACTACCAATCAAATATTCAATGGTAGGTTAATTACAAGGAAGGAATTGATTTATGATGGAAAATACAGTTAATATTAAAGCAACTACAAATACAGAAGCGAAAACTGAAAACTTCTTTACTAATGAAAGGATTGAAGAAATCTATAATTTTCTTATTAGTAACCATTTTTATTTTCCTACATACATTGTCTATGACAATGAAAGTAATAAGAAATATAAATTTAGCTATAGAAGTCTAAAATTTGCTTTTCATAAGTTGAATTGCATTAAAGACGGAAAAATAGAAGGGAAAAGTGGTAACTTTACTCGTGTTATAGCTAAGAAGAAATCTTATCTAATTCCTTATTTTTCAATTGGAAATATTAATTCCGTTGAAGAAAAGGAAATTGGGAGAACAACAGAAAAAATAAGATATTGTACTGGCAAGTTAGCTGATACAATTCTTTATTCTGTAAGTTTTAAGGACATTGATGAAGATATTGCAGTTAACACTTTTAGTGAAGCTGTAAATCTTTACAATAGCAATAAAAATTCAATGTATATTGATGTTATTGCTAAGTTTGATAATAAAGAATTAAGAGAAAAACTAATTGTTAAGGAAGAAGAAATTCCTTTTGAATTAGCATATGATGTGACACATACAAGTATTACAGCTAAAAAAACTCTTAATAAAATTAAAAAAAGCATTGAAGCTCTTGAAGGTAGAGAAAAATATGCTTTAATGCTGAAATACTTTAATTTGAATGACGAACATGAATATTCAAAAAAAATGAATATTTCGTTTCAAAGTTCAAAAAAAGTATTAGGTAATGCCTTATTGTTAATGAAAACAATAATTGCAGCATAAACCTACAAATTTGACCTGCTTTTTAGCAGGTCTTTTTTGTTTCTATAAAATATAGTAGAATGAATAACAAAATTGTGTTGACTTGCAACTAATAATATTGTATAATGATAATGTAATAAATTTTATTTAATTAAATTCTTTTTTTTAGAATTCTTCACTTTTTACTTTATGCTATTTTTTTTTAAGGATATTGTAAAGTGAATTTTATTTAAAAGATAATTACAAATATGTTTTTATCTTTTTTACTTAAATTAAGTTTTAAGTAATGAGAGCTATTGCGAAATGGTTCTAATTTATTAGATGTTTTATATTAGTCTTTTGACTATTTTAAAATAATCTATTTAGTTATATCTACAATATTTATAATTGGTTTGCAACGATACTGATTATTTATATTGTTTTTATATATTTTTAAAGACTACATTTTTAGAGTTTATTTCAACTCATTGAAAATGTGGTCTTTTTTTATGTAATTTTTTATATTGCATAAAAAAATAAAAATTTTAAGCCCATGAATAAAGGCAGAAAGGAAGTAAAAATATGAAAACAGAAAATTTTATGAGAAAGGAGTTTTCGCTATTTCAAAAAGTAATTAATACCTCTCAATATGATTTCATTTTTGAAATGTGTGGTGATCATACAGTTCTAATTGAAGTTATAGAGAAAGGCAAAAGTAAATGTTGCTGGATACCAGATAATGTATTTGGTCTTCCAGTAACTGAAATTGACAGTGAATGTTTCGTTGACTGTCAATTTAAAAAAATAGCTTTACCTAATAATTTAAAAATTATTCATAGTAGAGCTTTTGTAAATTGCAAAAATTTAGGAGAACTTGAGTTTCCTTTAAATTTTGAGCAATTACAGCAGAAAGCATTTGTAAATTGCACAAAACTGTTTTCTGTAAAATTTTGTAATCATATTAAATTGGTCGCTGATCAAGCCTTTTATGATTGCAATTTGACTTCAATTGAAGTTCCTCGATTGAAGCAAAACCAGAGAACTACCATTTTCAAAGATTTAAATATTTTAAAAATGGTAGAAAAAAGAAAAAATAAAAAAAAATAAAGTCCCAATAGGTTGGGCAAAGGAGAAATTTTATGCTAAATATTAATCTTATCGGCAGACTAACTGCTGATGTAACTACAACAACAACTGCAAATGGTACACTTATTAATTCTTTTACTGTAGCTTGTAATAAAAGCTATGGTGATAAGGCACATCCTTTGTTTGTGAATGTGACTTTCTTTAATGACATCCCAACAAAGATGAAGTTGAAGAAAGGAGCTAGTGTATCAGTCGTTGGTGAACTTCGTCAGCATGATTACACTGCTAAGGATGGCTCAAAAAGAACCAATTACCAAGTAATTGGCAACAGTATTGAATATGTACCTAGTGTACAGTCAAATGCTGTTACACCTGTTACAGCAATTGGTAGACTAACTGCCGATATTAGCCATAACGAAAATAATACAGCAGGTTCATTCACCATTGCTGTTGATCATGGTTATGGTGATAAGCAGACAACAAGTTTTGTTAGAGCACATTGCTTTAATAATGTACTTGACAGAATTGAAAAAACTGGAGTAGTTAAGGGTTCGCCTATGCTACTTGTAGGCGATTTAGATTGTCGCAGATTCACTAGAAAGGATGGAACAGAAGGCATTGAAACCTTTATTAATGTTTTAAACTTTAATTTAGTATCCTATGGCAAGAAAAAGGATACTGAAAATGGTGAAAATACTGCTTCAGCACCTGCACCAGCAGAAAACAATTCTGTACCTGCTCCAACACCAGCACCTGCTGGTGAAGATGGTCTAGAAGAATTTGAAAATCTTTTAGATGAAGATTTACCATTCTAATTTTAGAGTTGTAAATTTTAAATAAGTAAATTCAAATAAGCAAGATTAAGATTTTAGTAATAGCTATTCTTTTTCTTGCTTTTTTGGATGAAATTCGGAGTAAATAAAATGGGCATAAGTTATATTTATGAAATGATCAATAAGAAGTTTTCATATATGATTGGAAATAATAATTGGTCATTTTGCAGTAATAAAGACAAAATAAAATGTCTTTCATTTTATTACTTCCATAAAGGAAAAATTAAAGTATATTCAAAAGAAAAGAAATGCTTTTATTTTTTCTTTTTTGTTGGTGATGAAATAAAGATGAAACAGTCATTCGACAGAACTTTCATTAAGGAAAAGTATGAGAATGAAAAACAAGCCAAAGAATGGTGGCAAAAAAACTTAGAAGAAATACAAAATTGTCTTTCATTGTCAAATGAAAATGAAAATGAAACAATGATTATTTCTGAGAAAGGTATTTTTGGCACTAATGAAGAAGGTGAAAGAGAGCAACTTTTGAAACCTATTGGTTTTAATAAAAAATACATTGATTATTTAATTAATGTATTTCAAAATTTGAATATTGAAGTCTATGAAAAGAACAGCGAAATTATTATACCTGTTGATGACGAATAGACTTTAATTTTAATTATCTGTTTTTAAAGAAAGGAAAAATAAATTATGAACATTAAAGAATTTATATTTTTGAACGAAAATTATTCTCAAACAAATTTTGAGAATTATGTATTAGACAATTTTTTCAGTAAGAATTTAACTACTGAACATATGTCTAAGTACAATAGTTCAAAAGTGGCTAGTAATGTTTTATTAGTTCCACTAGTAAGAGCCCTAATGTTATACTTAAATAAAAACGTCGCAAGATGTGGCGTAGGAAGTCATGGAGATTTTAACATTGCCAAACTAGAAACGGCGAGTGGCACACAAATTTGTGTGTTTAATAAAAAGGAAAAGGAAATCGTTCACCTTTTCCAAGCTCCTATTTTAGATTTTGATGTTAAAACTGTTGTTAGTGAGCAGTATCATGTCTATAATAGGGACGATGAAGCAAAAAAAGCTACATTAGTAAAAACTAATGATAGTACAATTATCTGGCTTTCATTATTACCAGAACTAATGAAAGATGCTTTATCAGAGTGTCCATTAAGTGCAAAAGACTTAAAAAATAATATTACTAATGCGATTGAAAACAGAAATAAGTTTGATTCCAAAACTGAAAAATCTTTGTTTTTAATTAACGATAATATTTATCGAAGGGTTCGTCATGTATATTGCACAAGTGACACCCCAGAATATACAGTTGAAATTAAAGAGGAAAATGACCCTTCTTTAGTTTTAAACACTGTTGAAGAAATTCTTTCTTATGAACCTACAAAAGTTTATGCAGGTTCATTTGAAGATTGGGGCATAGAAGCGGTAAAAAATTGCTTCAACGTAAGTGTTGAAGATTTGCCTAGAATTTTCTCACTTGCAAAGGACAATGAGCTAACTGCTGAACAGAAAGCAAAAGTACCTAAAATTGAAAGTTGGTACATTGTTCCAGATTATTTAGTTCAGAGTTTAAAAGCAATTAAAATGTTTAATAACTCTGAGACTAAGTTCCAGAACATTCTGCTATCTGGTCGAGCTGGTAGTGGTAAGTCAAAGGCAGCAGAAGCTCTTGCTTATGCACTAAACTTGCCTTTCTACCCAATTAACTGTAACCCAAATACAGATGAAATGCAGTTAACAGGTGGTTTTGCCCCTAACATTAATAAGGGTACAGGTATAAGTTCAGAAGATATGCCATCTTTCGATGAAATTGAACTTGACCCTGCTGCTGCTTATGAAAAAGTTTCTGGAAAAAGCAATCCTAATGCTTCACCAGAAGAAGTTTATAATTTCTTAACCAGTAATACACAAAAAAATCAAGCAGATTTTATTGTGACAAAAACAGCTTTAACCGAAGCTGTTAGAAATGGTGGAGTAATTGAACTTCAAGAAATTGCCCTAATTAAAGATAGTGGTATGCTTGGAATGCTTAATTCTTTAATGGACAATGAAAATGAATTTATTACAATTCCAACTACTGGTGAAGTTATTAAAAGACACAAAAATTGTGTTATTGTTGCGACAACCAATGTTGATTATGCTGGTTGTCGTCCAATCAATACAGCTTTTAAAGATAGATTTAAACTACATTTCCTTGTAGAAAATCCTTCTGAAAACATTGTGTATGAGAGGGCTAAAGCAAAGACACAATTTGAAGATAAAGATTTGCTTAAGAAGGTTGTTAAGTCATTTTGTGAAATTGTCCAACTCCGTATTGATAGACAGGAGGAAGATAGTGCAACACTTCGTTGCCTATATAACTGGTTGTATTTCTATCAAGCTATGGACGGTATGATGGATATGAAAGAATGTGCAGAAGCAACATTTCTAAGCAAATTAAGTTTCGACAAAGAGGAAAGGGAAGAAGCAAGAAGTATTCTTGATAAGTACCTTTAATCTTTAAGTAATAATTAATATTAGTTTCTAGTTCACTCGTTGAGAGTTTACTAGGAACTAATATTTTAGAAAGGAAAAAATATGAGTAAAGATAAAATAACTCAAAAAGAGATTGTCGAAAAAGCAGAAGAAACAACTGTTAAAAAGTTGTTCACTAGTTCTGAGTTTTATGCAGGACTTGAAGCAATCCTTTTATCAAGTATTGATAGAAGATATGCTAGTCATTATTCTTTGGACCTCGAATGGGACAAAAGAAATGATGATGTTGCCTATACAAATGGTACTAGAGTTTATATTAACTTAAATAACACTATTTCGGATAGTTTTAAAAACTTGCCATATAGAGCATTAAGCTATAAAGGATTATTAGCCCACGAACTGGGCCATATTCTTTTCTCTGATTTTCAGTTGTTAAAAGAATATGGCGAAAGTTTTCTAAAAGGTGATATTCCAAATGAAAACTTAATATCTCATCCTAATAAGGATGAATTAAAAGAACTTCTTAGTGAAAGCCCTTTTGAAAGAAAAATTATTTCACATTTTGCTTTAAATGTTAATAATCTTCTTGAAGATATTTACATTGAAGCAAAAGTAGTTGAAGAATTTCCTGGTACTCTAAAAACTGGGATTGCCATTAACAACGAAAGAATTGGAGCAACTCGTCAATCAATTGACAAACAGTTGAAAACTCTGCACAAAGTTTTTGTAATTGTTAATGGTTTAATTAGTTCATTAAAAGCTCAAATTTCTTCATATGGTAAGGACGAGGAAGTTAAAAATTATTTAACTAAACTCGTACCTATTTGTAGGAAAATGAGCTATAGTTCAAATGCAAGTACTAGAGAAAATGGAGCTACATATGTAGTTCTTGAGCTGTTGCCTTTATTAAAAGATTTTATTGATAAAGCAAAGCAAGATTATCAACAACAGCAACAATCACAAAATCAGCAAAGCCAAAATTCTTCTGAAGGTTCTTCATCTCAAAGTAGTTCTTGTAATTCTAATAGCCAGTCACAACAGCAACAATCACAAAATCAGCAAAGCCAAAATTCTTCTGGAAATCCATCTCAGTCTAATTCATCACAAAATGGTGAAAATGATAAGAATGGTAATGACAGTAGCAATGGCAAAGAAGAAAATAAGTCTTCAAACTCTAATTCATTATCTGAAGAAAAAGAAAAAGAATTAGAAGAACAAATAAAGAAGGCTATTGAAGAAAGCTTAGCCCAGAAAACTGTTCAACCACAAGGCTACAACAAACCTCAAAAGGTAAGCTCTGCTAAGGATGATGCTAATCCTAATGCTATGAAAAACACTATGGATAAAATCGTTCTTGACGACAGCATATCTGAGGCAAAAAAAGTTGCAGGTAAAGGCAAAGTTACCTTTGACAAAAAGTATGTTGGAGGTGAGTATGATAGAGAAGAAGAAAAACTCAAAAAAATTCTCTATGATAAAGCTAGAAATGAATTGATAAATTCTAAAGAAAAGGAATTTACTAATTCACTAAAAAAACTTGCTAGGGATACTCATTTGAAAGGCATACATCAAGGCGTTAATATTGTTATTCATCGCCAAACAAATGGTAAATTGCCTTCAAAAGAGGATTACAATGAATATCTTAGAATGTATGATATTCCTAAAATTGTAAAATCAGCAAGAAAGAATTTAGATAAGGTCCTTAAAGCTGAAGCTTTTGAAGATGAATTGCAGAAACAATATGCTGGTAATAAGTTTTCTATAAAAAATGCTTATAGACCAGATAAAAGAGTATTTGCAAAGACCCACCAACCAATGGAACAGAAGGAATTATCAGTTTCTATTATGGTTGATAATTCTGGCTCTATGTATGGTGAAAGAATAAATTCTGCTAAAAGAACAGCAGTAATGCTATATGAATTCTGTAAAGCAGAAAATATTCCTATTACTATTATGGGGCACACCGAAGGTTGGAAAGATGTAGAGCTTTATAGCTTTGCAGATGCAGACTCTTTTGACAGCAAGGATGGTCAAAGACTTTTAACAATGCAAAGCTTATTCAGCAACCGAGATGGTGCAGCTATTAGATTTGCTTGTGAAAGACTTTGTGAAAGACCAGAACAAAAAAAGCTCTTTATCATTATTAGTGATGGTCAACCTGCTGCTTCTGGATATTATGGTGAAGCTGCATATAAAGACCTTAATTCTATCAAACGAGAGTATGAAAGAAAAGGTATTGAATTTATCGCTGCTGCTATTGGTGATGATAAAGATAGAATCAAAATGATTTATGGTAGAAATTATCTTGATGTTGATAATCTGGAAAAACTACCTAAGCAACTATCAAAGATTATTTCAAGAAAAGTTCTGGAATAATTTTTTTAATAAATCATTTAAAAACAAAATCCCTATTCATTCTTTTTAGTTTGAATAGGGAAGAAGTTAAGCCCTTTTGCTATTGGGCAGAAAAGGAGATTCACTATGGAAAAATATTTAAAGAAAATTTTAGGTGTTGCAACATACTTCTACAAAAAAGCTACTGCTCCTATAGAACATGAGATTACAGCAATAAATAATCCATCAAGTTTTGTTAAAGCAAAAGCTAATAGTTTCGGTATTGAAAGACTGCAACTTAGTTTTGTCAACTATGACTCAGAAACTAAAAAGCTGAGTTATAGTATAGACTGCTTTTTAAAATTCGATGAAGCATTATATCTTTGCAATATGATACTTCAACAACAATTAGCAAGACTGAACAAGAAAGAAAGGGAAAGATGTAAACAGACTGGCACAAAATATTGTAAGGCAATTTTTACTTCTACTCTTGGTGGTATTCACGAAGATAAAGTTAGAAGTAAAAACCTTCGCTCTGATGGTAAAGCCATTAGCCGTCATTTTACAATTTCCCCTGGACTAAAGCAAGATTATGTAATTACTTGTTTGCAAGGTGCTGGCCATTCAAATGAAAAAGGTTTGATTGTACCAGATGGCAATCCAGAAATTACAATTCGTGTTGCTTGTTCCTCAAGTGACTTAAGAAAATTTGCTTTAATGGTCAAAAGCCATATTGAGGGATATATTTCTTCTCAGTATGCTAAAGGCAATTACATTAGAGAATCAAATAACTAAACCTAGTACATAGTAAAAATCATATTAAAAATTCCACTATTCTTCAATTAGCAAGGATAGTGGAATAATGGAGGTAAAGAATAATGGAACAATTATTAAATGAACTATTAATGAAAGCTAAGAAAAATAACAATAAAATTTTTATGGGAGATTTTTTAGATAAAACAGATAAATTGAAATTATCTGATGAAGATATTAAGGAACTTCTTTTTGAACTTGACAAGAGAAATATTTCCCTTATTAGTGATGAAGAATTCATTGATAATATTCCAGAATTAAAAACTGACTCAGTTTCTAGTTTTATTAGAGAAACTAGAAATTATGCTCTACTGACAAAAGAAGAAGAAATTGAGTTAGCTGAAAAAATTAAAGAAGGAGATAAAAAGGCATTTGAAAAATTGTGTAATAGTAATCTTCGCTTAGTTTTTTCAGTTGCTAGAAAATATTCTTCAAACAAAAAGTATAATATGGCTCTTGAAGATTTATTGCAAGAAGGTTGCACGGGTCTTATGACTGCTGCTAAAAATTTCGATGCAACTAAAGGCTTTAAGTTCTCTACATATGCTACTTGGTGGATTAGACAAGCTATTACAAGAGCTATTGCTAATCAAAGCAGAAATATTCGTGTTCCTGTTCATGCAGTAGATAGGCTATCTAAATATAAAAAACTTTGTCAAGAATATGAGCAGAAGTACAATAGATATATTACTGACAAAGAAGCTTGTATTATTCTTAAAATTAGTCAAGCTACTCTAGATAACATCAAGTTGTATTTAGCAGAAAATGTTAGACTTGACGATCCTGTAAAAGAAGAAGGCACTACTACTTTTAAAGACTATCTTGCTGATGAATCAGAATCATCACAAGTACAAGATTGTGCTGATAATAGTGCTTTAATGGATGAATTGGAAGAATTGATTGACAAAAAGCTGAATTGCAGGGAGGAAATCGTAATTAAAAAGCGATTTGGCATAGGCTATCCAAGAACTTATACCCTTGAAGAAATTGCTGAAGATTATGGTCTTACTCGTGAGAGAATTAGACAAATTCAGGGCAAAGCTTTGGGTAAGTTACAAACTCCTAATTGCAAAAAAGCTTTAATTGATTTTTTGGATTAAGAAAGGAATTTTTTATGAGTGTTTTAGTTATTATTGCATGTTGTGTCATTGGAGTAATTTTGTTTGGAGTAGGAGTTACATCATTTGATTCTTATTCTCCTTTTTTTACTATTCTTGGAGTTTCCATAATATCACTATCATTTTTATTATTTTGTTGCAGAGCTTTTTTTGACGTAAGAGAAAAAAATGCTCAAAATCAAAGCACACAATATTCCCAAGTACAAGAAGAAACGACCCAAAATGTAAATAAGAATTATAATTATGACTATAATTGTAATGAAGGAGAAACAAGTACTACATATAATGTACAAACGACAACAGAGTCTTGTACTTGTAGTAATTGCTTAAAAGAAAGAAATACTGTTCCTACTACAACTGCACCAAATACTAAATGTACTTGTAGTAAATGTGTAGGGCAGTAGAGTTATCAAGGAAAGGAAAAAGTAATGAAAAATGTACCTACTCATACATTATTCGTTATTTTATTAATAATTACTGCTGTTTCATTTGCAATAGTAATTATATCTGAAGTATATAAAAACAAAACTTCAAAAAAGCTAAATTCAATTTTTAGTGTTACTACATTAATTTTTGGAATTCTTTCAATAGGGTTTATTGAAGTTTTGTAATAAAATAATGTATTAATAACAGTAAAACAGCCCACACCATTGTCATTTCTTTGGTATGAGCTGTTTTATTTTTTTGTAAAATTTATTATAAAATGCAGATAACCTGCATATAGTCACAAATAGTACATGACCACATGCAGGTTATCTGCTAATTAATGTGTTATTTATGGAGGCCACATTAATAATGAATCAAAAAGATTATAAATAAAATTGTAGAAAGCACAAACTTATTAGAAGATATATTTACCTTCTTTTTTCTACACTATTATATTATCACAATTACATTGAAAAGTCAACAGAAACACGCAAGATATTGTATTCATTTTTTTATGATAACAATATCTTGTATATTTTTAGGAATTATTTTTGAAAAATGCCTTGACTCTTGGCTTACCTTACGCTATACTAAAGATAAAGAAAAAACCTAATCTTTTTAGAAAAAATGGGTGAGTCCGATGGAAATTTGAATTAATATATTTTTTTAGTATATGGAGAGCAAAACTTTGCTAAAAAAATAAATTTGCAAACACAAGCAAATTGTAAAACAAAAAAATGTGTTTTGCTTGATCCACACACAAGGATTAAAAAAATATGTGTCGGTGCTTTGCAATTGTTTACAAAAATTGCATTGACACCATGCTTAGCCTTAACGAAAAGACTTCGGCAACAGGTCTCTAAAATGTTGCTAAAAAAATATCAAAATATCAAAATTAAACCAAATAAGAAAATTTTAAAAAATAATTTTAAGTAAATTATTTTATATTTGTAAAACAATTTTTCGTGCAAAAATCCATTTAAAAAAATGGTAAGAAGTGTCACTAAAAGGCACTTCTTTTTTTATGCAATTTTTCACTTAAACTTAAAAAAATATAATGCAATTCACAACAATATTGTCAATGTGTGTGCTATAATAATAGTATAGAAAATAAGAAAAAAGGTGAAAATATGACAATTAAGTTAAAGAAATATTGTGATGAAGCAATCTTTGAAGATAATGGGCTATGGCTAAGAGAAAAAATTTTTAACGAATATTCTAACAGAGATAACAAAGGAGAAAACATCATTGTAGATTTCTCAGATATTTCTTTGTTTTCAGCAGTATTCTTTGAAAGTTGCTTTTCTTTTTTAGAAACTAATTATCCTAAAATATTCTCAAAAATAAAAATTCAAAATCTGAGTAAAGTAGGCAAAAAATATTTAGAAATAGTGTTAGGAGAAAAAAGTAAAATATTGTTTGAAGATATTCCTAGTGAAATTTTTGGGTAAATGAGATATTTGAGTGATAAAGAAAATGCAAGAAAACTTACAAAAAAATGTGCGAAAAGCCCACTACTTTAGTGGTGGGATGGATAGCACTACTTAAATAATATTAGACTGAATAGTATCCTTGTTGTTTTTATAAAATAATTTTAAATTTCTTATGCAAAATACAACACTTTCTATGTCATTATGCTATAATTCTAATAGAACAAATGTTTTGTATTAATTTAAATTATTTTAAGAAACGAGGTGAATATTTTGTCAAATTTTATTGTTGAATTTCCTTTAATAACAGAACCCTACCAAGAGCATATTTTAAACAAAAGATTTGAAATTGGTAGAATAATTTATAATACATTAGTTAATCAAACTAAAAAAATATATAGGGAAATGATAAAAACTAAAAAATATAGAGAACTTCAAAATAAGTTATCTGATGATGAAAAATCAAATAAACTTGTTTGGAAAGAAATCAATAACATTCGTAAAGAAAACGGTTTTTCAGAATATTCATTTCACAAATTAGTATCCAAGTCACAAAAGTATTTTAAAAAGAATATAGATTCTTTTACTGCACAAAAAATTGCAACTAGACTTTGGTTAGCATACGATAAATTCTTTTATGGAAATGGTGAAAAGATATATTTTAAAAAGTTTGGTACACTAAACTCCTTAGAAGGAAAATCAAATTCTTCTGGTATTCGATTTAGAAATAATAAAATATATTGGAACAAACTTATTATTCCAGTAAAAATTAATTATTCTAATAGTTACGAATATGAAGCATTACAACATAAAATTTGTTATAACAGAATTATTAGAAGATATGTTAAAAACAAATATAAATATTATGTTCAAATAGTATTTGAAGGAATACCACCTATAAAAACTAATCAAAATACAGGTGAAGTAAAACACCATATAGGTAATGGAGATGTAGGTTTAGATATAGGAACTTCAACTATTGCAATTTCAAGTATGGCAGATGTAAAAATATTTGAAATTGCAGATAAAGTTAAAAATATAGAAAGAGAAAAACTACTACTACAAAGAAAAATGAGTAGAAGTAGATTTTCTACTAATCCAAATAATTATAATTCAGATGGTACTATTAAATCTCAAGGTAATAGAAAAGTAAAATGGATTAAATCAAATCGTTATATTAAATATCAAAAGCAACTAAGAGAATTGTATAGAAAACAAACTGCTGTACGAAAATATCAGCATGAATGTTTAGCAAACTATATTATCTCTTTAGGTAATAAGTTCTTTGTTGAAAAGATGAACTTTAAAGCATTACAAAAATGTGCTACTAAAACCGAAAAAAACGAAAAAGGTAAATTTAAACGAAAGAAAAGGTTTGGTAAATCTTTAGGTAATAGAGCACCAAGTATGTTATTAACAATAATTAATAGAAAACTTTCATACTATGGAACAGAACTTATTGAAATAAATACATATAAAGCTAAAGCAAGTCAATTCAATCATATAGATAATACTTTTAAAAAGAAGAAATTATCACAAAGATGGAATAACTTAAATGGCATAAAAGTACAAAGAGATATGTATAGTGCTTATTTAATAATGAATATCAACAAAGATTTAGAAACTTTTAATATGAAAAAATGTAATGATAGATTTGATAATTTTCTTAAACTTCATAATAGAGAAGTAAATAGATTAAAGAACCATAAGAATTTAAGCTGTATAGCAATTTAAATATTTAGTTAAAATTAAATTAAAGCTAATAGGTTTAGACACGAGCCTAAAGCTACCGTTAATGGATACAAAGGTATCTTTGGTAGTAAAAGTCTAATGGAAAAAGGTTAGTCTTTTATACTTTTGAGTATAGTTGAAAACTTTGTAAGTACATTAGAACCCCACTACTTTAGTGGTGAGAGTGTCAGTGTGTACAGAGAAAAGTAAACCCTGTATTTGATTTGAATTTTTTTCAAAATTAAATTCTCAATATATGGCATTTATTTTAGAAAGGGAAAAAATATGAAAAGTGAAGTTGTAGTTAAATATAATAATATTGTAGCATTCCACCCTGGTTATTATATTAAATATATTATTAAAGATATGAACTTAACTCAAGAAGAATTTGAAATTAATGAAGAACAATTTCATATATATCATATTAGAATGGAAGAAAATGTTTCAAAACATGAACTCCATTTATGTGCCAGTGACAGAGAAGTTGAGTCTCTTGATTTATCAAAGAAAATTCCAAATTTGAATACAAAACTGGTTGATTCTAATGGCAATTCTTATTTTTACATTGGATATATTACTGGTAATTATCTTGATGAAAATGTTAATTCAAACAGAACTTCTTTTAATATTATAGAAGAACATAATGGAATTAACAAAGTCACAAGAAATGATTTGTTTGAAACTGCAAGAAAATATATAGAATTATATTTGCAAGAGGATATAAAAACTATTGTTGATAAAAAGAAAGAACGGGTTAATGCTTACATTGAAACAAAAAAGCCTCAGTATAAATTTTTAATTAATGCTAAACCAGAAGTTTTAGATGAAATTCCAAATGGTTTAGACGATGAAGCTATTGAACTTGAACTTCATAAACAATCTCAAAAATGGGAAAGAGAATTAAATGAATTAGGCATTAAAATTACTAAAGAAGTCAAAAATAAAATTAATAGTATTGCTGATTATGATACAATATTTGACAATTATTGCTCTGGTATAAGTGAATTGAGCAAAGCTAGTCTTACTGAATATGTCCTTAGAAGAAAAACTATTTTGGATCTTTTTGATAAGGCTTTACAATTGGATGATGATGATAAATATAAAAAAGAAGAAATTATTCATACATTAATTTGTCCTATGAGGCATTCTTCTAATGAAATTCCTTTCGATGAAATGAATTTATGGCTAATTGATGAAAAACTTGCTTACCACCATTATTTAGCTTCTGACTTAGCAACAAAGAAATTGCCTTATGTTAATTCTAATTCTGATGATAGAATTGATATTGCTATTTTCGATCAAGCCTTTTCATATTCTTCTGACGAAAGAAACTTTGGTAGTATTTCTATTGTAGAACTAAAAAGACCTGGTAGAGACGATTACTCTGCAAATGGTAAAGGTAAAGACCCAATAGAACAAGTGTTGAAATATGTTAAAGAAATCAAAGAAGGTACAAAGCAGTTAGCTAATGGCAGAGATTTTGGTGATGTTCAGAACACTCCTTTCTATTGCTATATTATTGCTGATTTGACAAAATCTCTAAGAGAACGAGCTGAAAATATGAACTTCACTCAAACACCAGACCATAAAGGATATTATGGGTATAATGCAAATAGAAATGCCTTTGTAGAAATTATTTCTTATGATAAGTTGCTCGATGATGCCCAAAAGAGCAATAAGGTTTTGTTCGATAAACTTTTCAACCCAAAGGCAATTGAAATTAAAAATTTGTATCCAACCAATAAGGAGAAATGAATATGGTAGTACTTGCATTATTAATTGGAAAAACATTTGAAGTTGCTACGGATAAAGTAGAACTTTTTGAAAAGAATTGTAAAAAAACATAATGGAAAGCAAATTATCCTAGAAAGATTAAGTATTGGTACTTTTATCTCGGTTACTTGTATCCGAGATAAAAGTACCATAAGTTTTTTATAAAACTTATTGCAAATCACAACACTTTAGATGTTTGTTATGATATAATATATATAGAACAAAAGTTCTATAATAATTATTTAGAAAGGATAATTTTGCAATGAGTAAAGGTAGTAATATTCACAAGTTTGGCTGACATTAGGCTGGGTAGGGGAGATTTTTTGTAAAAATCTTAAAAATTACGAAAAAAATATGGAATTATAAGATTTTTGTGTTATAATAAGTTTGTATAAAGATTTCGCATAATTATTATTATACCGAAACTTAATTTAAACAATTTGTGCATTTTTTTAGAGTATAATAGATTAGTATATATACTCATAGTTCTTAATAATAACTTATTATAATTAATAGAGGAAGTACATAATGAGTAAATTTCCAGATTCATATCCAAAAGACTTACTAGAAAGAATAATTGAAGATGGTGCTGGTGATAATATATTTGAAAATGTCTATAGGATAGATAATCATGGAAAGTGTGATAGAGATACCTTTTTAAGTTCTTATCTTGAAAAACAAAAAGAAAATGGCATTAATAACAGAGATAGTTATAAACAACAAAATGATGAATATGATATTGGAGAATATAGTACATCATTGAATTCAAACAAGAGAGAAATAAAAAATACTTTAAAATGTTTTGAAAAACATGGTAAAAAACCAAGAATTTTAATTGGAAATATAGATCCTAAATATGGCAAGAGCATGAAAACTAGAGAAAGTAAATCTCAACGTTATTCTAAAAGAAACCATATAGATTGGTGGCTTTACGAAGATGCAGATCCATCAAAAGACTTTAGATATTTAGAAGAATAGATAGGAGGAAAATATGTATATACCAAGCCCTTATTTTGAGAATATTCCTAAAATGGGTAATCTTATTATGGATTATATATTTTTAGAAAATGGTTATCCAGTATTATTTACATGTAAAAATCAAGTTAATGATAATCTATATTTGTGTGTATGCAGAACAGTTATTGAAAAACAAAAATGGGTTATTTCTGAAATAAGCATTGATACTTTAGAAAAACTTGTTAATGACGAAATAACAGTTCATGATGCATTTAAAGTTGACAATAAGTTGTCTTGTATAGCAACTTGGTGCAAGGAAAAACCTAAAGAAGAATATAATGTCATTAAGTCTTCAATTTTATTAGATAAAGACTTACCTGATAGTGATGCTTTTTTAGAAGATGACGATCCAGATACATTAGATTACTTGGAAATGGTTAAAAATAGGAGTAGAATTGAATTAAATACTAGTATTCAGTTCAAAAATGTTGATGAACAATCTAATATAGATTGTTCGTATAGTACTAGTTTAAATGATTTTATTGAAGTTTTTGAAAAAAATTTTATAGCATTATCTGATACTATGAAAAAGACTTCACTAAATACTCTTTTCAAAGATAAAAATTATAACATTTACCATACTTCTGAAAGTATATCTACAAGTTTTTCAAAAGAAAAATGCGATTATAAAATATCAAAAGAAAATTATTCTTGTTATGACATTTCACATGCCGCATAATACTTATTTTGGAGGATATTATGAAAAAAAGTGATTTTAAATTTTCTAATCCGATTTTGTTGAAAACAGAATTTTTGCTTAATAAAAAATTCGAAAATGATGAAAAAATCGTTATTGGAAATTCATTTAATGTTTCAATAAAACGTGATGAAAATGATAATAGAGCAATTGTTGAATTAACAATTAAAGTAGGTAAAAAAGAGTTAAAGCAAAATATTCCTTTTTACATAGAACTTGTAATCGGTTCTGCTTTTACTTGGAATGATGTTTTTGATGAAAATACATTACAAATTTTGCTATCTCAAAATGCACCTGCTTTACTATTAAGTTATGCAAGACCTATAATTCATTCTCTTACAAGTATGACTCCTTTTCCTGCTTATAATGTTCCGTTTTACAATTTTATTGAAAAATAATTTTTCCAATCCCTTATTCATTAATTTGAATAGGGGATTTTCTTTTGTCAATTTCCTTTTCATATCTTGAAAATTCATTTTCCAAATGTTATAATAAAGTTAATTTAATTGTAATTATATTATTGGAATTTGCACAAAAGTAAAAAAATAAGAAGATACATTTCTGCACCTTCTTATTTTCTAATAAAATCATAAAAATTAAACCGTAGAAAGCTTTCTGCTTTCTTTTTTCATTATATTACTTTACAAATAAAATTTCAATGCTTTTATAAATGATTTTTTTAAAATTCTTAAAATATTTTACGCAAAACACAACATCTTGTATTTGTTTCATGGTATAATTACTATATAAGGAAAGAGTAATATATCATTCATATTACTTATCGTTAAATAATTTATTTTAAAGGAGAAAAAAGTATGAAGAAACTTATTTCAATCTTATTATCAACGATCATTCTTTCTTCAGTATTTTCTGTTTGTCTATCTGTTAGTGCTGCTACTGATTCACTAGAAACAATAGATTATGGCACTACTTCTGATGGATGGACCTACTCTATTAATAAAATTAAAAATGAAAATACCGAAAAGTATGAATATTTTGCCTATATTGGTGAATATGTTGGTACTAAATCAGAAGCTATTTTACCAGTTAAAATTAATAATTATAATGTTACTGAAGCAAGTCCATTATTAATTAAAAATAACAAATATCTAAAAAAACTTACTATTCCAGATTCTACTAATAAAATCAAATATGTAAATGATAATTCTATTTCATTCTGGGGTTCATCAACTCTCGAAGAAGTAACAATTGGTAGTGCTGTTAAGAGTGTTTACACTTCTATGTTTGAAAGTGACACTAAACTAAAAACAGTAAACTTCACTAAAAAATTCCTAGCTCAGAAGCCTTATATTGGTTCTCGTGCTTTTGCTAAGTGTACTTCTCTTAGAAATCTTGTTCTTCCAAATGGTATTTCTGATGTTTCTGCTGATGCTTTAGCTGGTTGTAAAAATTTAAATACTATTACTTTTGGTGAGGATATTAAGTCTTGCCCTATTACCTCTGATAATGTTAATTTAACCAATATTAAGCTGTTGAGAAAAAAAAGTGACGTAGGTCTCATGCAATCACATTCTGTTACTCTTAATCGTAGTTATCCAATTGAGTTTGTTAATAAGCCAGTAACAGTTGAATGTTATGAAGGCACTAGAGCAGCTTATTATATTCAAAATGTTTATCCAACAAAATCTGGATTTGAAAACAGCTATAAGTTTGTTAGCTTAGGCAAAGTTGATGGAGACCCTTATGTTCCACCTACAACTGAACCTCCTACAACAACTGCTCCTTACACTGTTAGTGTTGGGGAAAGGGACGAGTGGTATCTTGCAGGTACATTTAATGATTGGACCAGAGATGATAGCACTAAGCTAATTTATAACCCTACAAACAAAACTCTTGAAAAAGAAGTTACACTAGATAAAGGCGATTATGAGTTTATTGTTTGTGATATTAATACTTCGCATAGATTTAATCTAATTAAAGGTGGAATATTAGGAGACAATAATTGTCCAGATCCTTCTAAGTTTAGTATTGCAACTGACAACTCAAAAGTCAAGTTCGTTTTTGATGGTATCAAGGTAAGAATGTATATCAACGAGCAGGAAGTAACTTCAACTACTTTACCTCCAACTACTACAACTACTACAACTACAAGTACTACAAGTACTACTTTACCTTCAACTACAGTAACTACTAGTACAACAGTTCCAGATACTTCTGTTAGTGAAACAGCAAGTGTTCCTTCTACTCCTACTAGACCAACTGTTACTGTTGGTACTCTTGAGCTAGAAAAAACAAATGACACTTTATTTGTAGGTAAGGACAGAGAATATAAGTATACATTTACTTGCAATGACCCAATTAACCATATTGAATTTGTAAGTGACAAAAATACTGTTGCTCAAGTTAATTTAAATAAAGATAATACTTTTACTGTTGTTCCTCTAACTAAAGGTACTGCTACTATTACTGCTACTCTATATGATAGAGATAACAGAGAAGTAACTAAATCTACTTTTACTGTTACTGTGAAACAATCTGTAACTAAAATTACTATAAAAGCTAAAAATAAGGTTGTCAATAATAATGTTATTAACATTAAAAAGGTTAATGGCAAAGCTAAACTAAATGTTTCTGTTGCTCCTGCTAATGCTGATAATAAGAGAGTTACATATACATCTAGTAACTCTAAAGTTGCAACTGTTAATAGCAAGGGTTTAATTACTGCTAAAAAAGTTGGCTTTACTAATGTTACTGTTAAATCAAATGATGGTAAATTAAAAACAACTGTAAAGGTTACTGTTGGTAATACTGCTTCTAAAATTGTAATTAATTCTTATAAAAATATTGCTAAAGTAAATAGTTTAGCAAAAATTAATTATAGTGTTTACTATGGAAATAGAAAGACTAACTTATACAGCATTAAGCCTACTTGGAAGTCTTATAAAACAAGTGTTGCAACTGTTGATAAAAATGGTAATGTAACTGCTAAAAAGAAAGGCATTTGTTCCATTGTTGCTACTTTTAACGATGGTAAAACAATAACTTCTAAAAAATGCTTAGTTATTGTTGGGAATAGAGTAAGTAAAGTTGTAAAGACTAATTATAAGAATACAATTGTTCTTAGAAAGAATAAATCAGTTACTCTAAAAGCTGAAGTTAAAAATAACAATGCTACATATAAAGATTGCAAATGGTATCTTGGCAAAAATAAGTATGTTAAGATTAGTAATGTTAAGAATAAGGGAAATAAGTCCCATTTCTATACTCAGACTAAAGTAACTGCAAAGAAAAAAGGTACTTGCTATGTATATTGTAAGACTAAAGATGGTAGTAACAAACAACTAAGATATAAGATTATTATTAAATAGTTATAACACCCCTAAAATCACCTTTACTCATTAATTTGAGTGGAGGTGATTTATTTTTTAGTGAACTACCCAACATCGTAAAGGTATTGGGCTTCTAAGAGCCTTATGACTCTGTTTAAGAAGTTTGGTATTTAAGTTTCCACCTAAATATTTAGGCAACCCTTATTCTTATAGGCACATCCACTTTGCCTTTATGGTATAGAGCTTTTAGGCTCACAACCTTACTTTTTTTTAAAATATTTAATGCTCCATTTACATCAGCATTGAGAATTGTTCCATTTGAAGTTTTGTACAAACCTCTAAATATTCTTTTTCCACTAAATTTATAATTAGTTGTATTTGTTTTACTATATACAGGAATATTATCTTTATCCCAAAAGGAAGCTTTTGAAGTATAGCTTTCTTCTTGTTCTACAAATACAATATTATTTAGTTTGCAAAGATATTTAAGTTTAAACAGTAATTGCCCAAATGGAATATTAACAAAAGTTT
>ENA-OWPM01000906-OWPM01000906.1-human-gut-metagenome-genome-assembly--contig:-NODE-906-length-29289-cov-4.865533_pt1 | contig 29289 bp, 8 predicted proteins | sample MGYA00248267_ERZ651852 | MGnify/ENA primary metagenome ERZ651852 (study PRJEB26924, sample SAMEA4378228) | human gut metagenome | biome: human gut; feature: human-associated habitat; material: faeces...
TTTTCCGTTTCTTTCGGAATATAGCCAAACAGGTATGTGATAAACCCGCCAAGCGTCTTGTAATCATCTTCCGCTTCTCCCGGAAGTTCTTCTTCGATATGGAAATACTCCCTGAACTCATCAATGGTGCACAGCCCTTCCACCAGCCAGGAATTTTCCGTGCGGCGGATAAACTTATTTTGCGCCTCCAGCATGTCTTCCTTGTCGCCGGGCATGTCCCCCACGATTTCTTCCAAAACATCATGAAGCGTGACCAGTCCCGTCAGGGTGCCGTATTCATCAATGACCACCGCTTCGTGGACCACCCGGTCTTTGAACAGGGCAAGAACCTTTGTCAATATAAGTGTTTCCGGAATCAGGAGCGGACGATAAGCCGAGTCCATGATGGACGCTTTGATAGACTTGCCGGGATTCCGGTGCTGGTCGCGGAGCACTTCGCTCATATCGGCAAGACCTTTGAAATCATCAAGGGATCCGTTTCCCACGGGAAGACGGAAATGGGTGGAATGATTAATATCCTCCCAGATATTTTCCTCCGTATCCTCCAGATCAATCCATACAAGCTGCGGCCGCGGAGTCATAGTATCCGACGCAGTGAGATCATTCAGAGAAAAAACATTCTCAATCATTTCCGGTTCTTTTTTGTCAATCGTGCCGAGCCGCGCCCCCTGATGGAGAAGGACACGTATTTCCTCTTCCGATACGGGCGTTTCGCCCCCCATGCGGACGCCGAGCATCTCCACCACAAGCTTCGTTGACCACGTGCTGAATACCACAAGAGGCTTGCACAGGTTGGAAAATAAAATCATGGGACGGGCGATGAGGCACGCTGCTTTCTCCGGTTCCGCAATGGCGATCCACTTCGGTGCCAGCTCCCCGATAATCAAAGCAAAATACGTCACCAGCGCCATGACAAAGAACATGCTCAAAGGTGCCAGGAAAGCGCCGGCTACAGGAATGCCGCCAAGAAAATCAGCAAGAGGGCCTGCCAGAGAGGCGCCGGAGAACATACCCGTCACGATGCTGATGGTGGTAATCCCCACCTGGATGGTAGAGAACAGCTCCTCTTTACGTCCGGTCAGCTTCAGCGCCTGCGCCGCGCCACGCTTCCCCTCGTCCGCCAGCTCCTGCAGCTTCGTCTTCCTCGCTCCCACAATGGCAATTTCCGCCAATGAACACACGGCATTTCCCAAGACAAGCAGAACAATAATAAATAATTCAAACCATATATGGCCGTCGTCCATGAAGCTCCTCCAAACCATTTACCCGGACACTGTATTCTTTCCGTTTTCCTGTCTTCATTATACCAAAGGAAACCACCCAATTACAGCGGCGGAAATTTATTCCAAACCCTTCCCGGATCATTTAAATGACTAAAAGTCATTGCATTTATACCCCGCTTATTTTATACTAATATAATATAAATAATAAAGGAGGATGCGCAATGCCTTTAACCAAAAAAGCCGAGCGGACAAAAGCCAAGCTGACCGCTTCCGCCAGAAAACTCATCAGCGAACGGGGATTTGACAACGTTTCCGTCGAAGAAATCACGAAAGATGCCGGTGTGGCAAAAGGCACATTCTACCACTATTTTGTATGCAAGGAAGATGTCGTTCGTGAATTTTCCACCCGAGTCATAGAAGAAATATTTACCACTGCCATGACGATGCCCGGAGGCCCACAGGAAAAACTGACCTATTACTTCAATGCCATTCTCCACGAAGCGGACCGCATGGGTGTAAATCTGATCCGCCAATGGATCCGCGATATCATGTCTCCCCGCTCTGCAGAAGAAGGCGCGGAAAATCTCCGCGAAGGATATCGTAAAATCTATACCATTCTCAAGCACGCCAAAGAAGAAGACCGGCTGAAAGAAGATACACCGGTCGCGTTCCTTACGAAACTTCTTCTCTCCCATCTTTACGGTGCGCTCATCACATGGTGCATGCTGGGCGGCTCTTTCAAGCTGAGCGAAGAATCCAACCAGTTCGTCACGGAAGAAGTCAATGCCTTCCTCTATAAATATATGAAATAATAAAAAGCAGCCGCCGGCTTACAGATGAAAAAAACGCCGCATATTCAACAGCGGCGTTTTTGCTTGCAAAAATTCATTCTATTCTTTTGTGTCATTACGGCAGCAGATCCTTCACATTCACTCATTATGACACCTTGCCGTCCGTTGTCATTCAGCACTTTTAGCTGACAGCTCACAGCTAACGGCTAACAGCTTTCAGCTCACAGCTGATAGCTTTTATCTTCTTACCGATTCCCTCACCACGGTGACAGATTCTTCGCTGGTGCTCAGAATGACGCCTTACCGTCCGCCGTCATTCTGAGCAGGGGTAAGAATATCTTGTGAGAAAGATGGGAAGCAGCAATATGACACTGAGCGAAGAATCTATTTACTTTTATGACATCTTACCGGCTTCAGTGTGATGGTAATGGATTCTTTGCTGGCCTTCCGGATGACGTTTTGACATGAGTGACACTTTACCGGTAGGCAAAAAGCGGTCGGAATCCCGGCAGGGATTATCGTCCCTTGGCATCCAAGATGAAAGAAAGTTTAAAAATAATGAAAATAAAATTACCATAAGAGAAAAAGAAAAAGTAAAAATAATTTGCAAATGGTGTATGCTTTATGATAATATAATAATATCTGAACAACCTTTGTTTAGAACAATTTCAGAGAGAAGACAAAGTCGAAAGGCTTTTGTGGAGAATCCGGTGGAAATCCGGAACTGTTTTACAGCCGTGAAGGGTGAGAAACCCCAGTCGGATGCCGCTTGTTTTCAACTTTCTAATGACCTGCAGGATAGAGGGCAGTAGATACTTGTACATTCGGTAACTGTCTGGCTTGTCCCGCAGATTTTTATTTATCCCAAATGCCGGCAGGATAGTAAATAATCAGCAAATGTATTTAAAAATCGGAGAGATCATTCATGATCAAACTAAAGGATGAGATTAAACGGGTGGAAGCGGTAAAAGGCAATGTTGTTCCTGTCAGCAAACAGTTATATCTGAATTTACTGAAAGAAATCAAATTATTGCGTTTTAAAGCCCATATGGCAAATGACTGGAATCTTCCTTCGAAAGAAAAGGTGTACAGGGATATCACAGAATTATTGTTTGAGTTCTGGCGTGACCAGAGAAATGGAGCGTACAAAATGGCGGAGAATAAGAATACGGTAAAAGCGGAAACAGCAGTGCCGGAAGTGAAGGTAGGAGTTGAAAAGGTAGCTTTGTTTAAGAAGCATCTGGAAGATGCAAAAATCAGCGGGTTCGGTATTCAGGATTTTAAGGATGACGTGCATTCCCAGGCTTTCCGCAGTAACCTTCCTGTAGCCGGACAGAACCTTCCTTTCATGATTTTGTTTGACGACAGTGTTTACACGATCATCCAGGTACAGGTGGCGGCAGCGATTGTAACAAAAGAGAAAAAGGCGACCGTTTGTGAAGAGCTGAATGCGTTGAATGACCAGTACCGTATGCTGAAATACAGTGTGGATGAAGCCGGCAACGTGCTGCTGACCTGCTGTATCCCTGCGGGGCTTGATCATTTTGATGCGCCGCTCGTTGTGGCGATCCTGAACCAGATCCAGGGGCATTTAAATGCGGTGTATCCGACAATTATGGAAAAGCTCTGGAAGAAATAAAGAGTGAAAGAGACGTGTATTTTATTTTGAAAAAGAGGTTTACATATGAAAAAGATTCTTATTTCTATGATGATGGCAGCTGCTTCTCTTGGAATGATGGCGCAGGCTGACGCAGCGTCCGGTTATGTCAATGTGGAGGATGTCCTGTCTTCCACGCCGGCTTTTATGCAGGCGGGGAAGACTGTGGTTTCTGAACAGCAGAAATTACAGAATCAGTTCAATGAACAATCTAAAAATATGTCAGATAAGGATAAACAGGCACTCGGACAGAAACTGAACCAGCAGCTGGCACAAAAGGAAAATGAAGTCATGGCTCCCATCCAGGCAAAATTCCGGGCGGCTGTGGAGAAAGCAGCTAAAGATAAAGGCGTAGATATGGTCATCAATGCAAGAGACGTTATTTATGGCGGTATCGATCTGACAGATGCTGTAAAAGCAAATATGAAATAATGACAGAACGATAAAAGAGTATCCGGCGGGATTGCTTCCCCGGGATACTCTTTTTGCATTTTTTAAGAATCAATAACATTGGATGGGGGTTAAATAAATCCACAAAAAGTTACAAAATAAAATTGAATATGTAAAAATTCTATGATAGAATTCAATTAGCTGATAATTAAAAAACAAAATAACGGAATCTAATAACGGGGAATCCGGTGAAAAGCCGGAGCTGTCTCGCAACTGTAAGGGAAGTCGGCCTGCTGTGGTCCTTTCACAGAGGGGCAGGCAGACAATGAACCGAGCCAGGGTGCCGTTTGATTTCATCATCAAAAGACTCGCGAGGCATGAGCCGGATGGGAGATGGGAAAAATTTTTCTCATTTCAGTTTGGTTGTGCCTTTTTGTTATGAGTAAATACGGTGGCAATGAATGGAGATGAAGCGCAATGGAAAAAAGTAGATAAAGACCCTGCGAGAATGGGTTTATGGGAGTTTTGCAGGTCTGTATAGTGTCTTATATGGGATGGAAACGGGCAGTTGCCGGGGGAAGTTTTCGGTTATGAAAGAGACACTGACATTTAGAGAGAGGAGTTTATGATGAAAAGGGAAAAGAATCTGCATTTTTTGGGGATGGCAGTCATGATTGCCGTAAGTATGCCTGCCTCTTGGCTGGCTGTCCGGGCGGCGGAGATACCGGCTGCGCCGGCAGAAGATGACATGGCTTTCCGGATGGCGGGGGTCACCGTCGAGGCGAAGCGCCCCGATTGGGAATCCAAACTGTCACCCGGTACCGTTACGGTCATCCGTCCGGAAGAATTTAAAGGGGAGCAAAAAGATCTCGCGGACTTTCTGAAAATGGTTCCCGGTGTCCATGTGCGCGAAGTGAACGGCAAGGGACAGTATACGGTCGTCACCGTGCGCGGCTCCACGGCGGCCCAGGTCGGTATATTCGTGGACGGTATCCTGACCAATCTGGGAGGAGATGCTGCCGTGGATATCTCCACTATTCCGGTAAAGAATGTGGAGCGTATCGAAGTATACCGCGGCTATATCCCTGCCCGTTTCGGGGGAACCTTCATCGGGGGCGTTGTGAATATCGTGACCAAGAGACCGGCAAAGGCTGATATCTCAGCGGAAATCGGGAAATCATCCTTCGGGGGCAAAAGCGCCTCGCTCGAAGTGATGTCGCCGCTGGGGAACGGAAGCCTCATGGTGGGGCTTAATCATGAAACGGCCAAAGGCGACTTCCCTTATAAAAATTACGTCATGAATTCCAAAGAATCCAAGAAAGAAGCAAAGTATGCGATGCTAAGTTATGAAACAGAATTAGATGAGTATGAAAAATACGGGGATAAGAAGGTATGGCTTATACGTACATTAAGGAATTACTCTACTCATCTTTCCGATGAAACGAGAAATAAATATAAGGCGGGGAATGTTGAGGACTGGATGGCGTTTGCCAGCAGCGGCGCCTTGGCAGAGGAAATCTACCAATATCATATGGACCAGGCAAGGCAGAAACTGGATTGGACATGGAAAAACGAGTATGCGGAGCTGGTTCCGCAGGAAGCGGCAAAAGATTATTTTTATACACATGAAGCGACAGGTAATTTTAAGGAACTGTGGGATCGAATTGTAAAAAATATGGCATAGTGATATCATAAAAGTGGGTATTCTTAAAGCAAATGGGTTTAAGCATTAAGAATTTAACCTTTATATCCTGCATGCAGGAATCACACAAAATTATATAAGGAAAGCAGTCGTGGGGAATCCGGTTAGAATCCGGAACTGTCCCGCAACTGTAGAGGGAGTTTTGCGGCTGCAAGCCTTTCACAGAGGAGCCGCAGGATAAGGAACTGAGTCAGAGTGCCACCTGCTTTCTATGAGATTGGCGTAACTTGCGAGGTATAAGTTAATGCATAGGAAGCTGGTGCTGTATTTTTAATATGGCAGAAGTCTTCTATGTATCTTTCTTATGCCTCGTTTTATAAATTTGTGGTATGAGCGTACCATAAGTTAAAAATTAAAAATAAATTTTTTGTGTGCGGGGAAATGCCGCGGAAGCGGTGCATATCTTTTTTATATTTTTTAGTTATGAGGAGAATCAGGATGAAGAAGACATTGGTAATGGCGGCTGCAGCAGTTTTAACCGGAAGCATGGCATACCCTTCGCTGGCAGAGGAGTATGTTTTTGAGATGGCGCCCGTTGTTGTCACAGCGAATCGCATGAATGAAAATTTGGTGGATGCCAGAGCCGATATCAGTGTAGTTACGAGCCGGCAGATTGAGAAACTCCATCTGAATACCGTGGAAGATGCGCTGCGTACAGTGCCGGGGACACAGTATCTGAATTATGGCGGAAATGGATTGAATGCCAATTTAAGTGGGATCCGGATTAATGGGAGTAAGGATATTATACTGCTTGTGGACGGTGTACGTGTAACAGATTTCAACGGCGCGAATAATTCAGGGTATATGTATTCTTCTCTGCTGAATAATATGGATAATGTCGAACGTATCGAAGTGCTGCGCGGCAGTGCCGGCGCGTTGTATGGAAGTGGCGCCAAAGGCGGTGTGATCAATATCATCACCAAGAATCCCGGGGAAAAGAAAACGACCGTGGATATAGCCAGAGGAACCGGCGGACGGGAAATGTATAAGCTGACTACGATGGGAAGAGTAGGGAAGTTTTCCTACATGGCCTATTATGACAAATTGCTGATAGGTGATACTAAATCCGGTGACGGAAGGCTGTGGCCCGGGCACACCCATACTTTATCAGACGGGGTGAAATTTGCTTATGATGTTACCGATAAACATTCTCTTTCCTTAAGTTATGACAAAATGAAGTCAAGATACAGGGGATATGATTTTGTGTATTCAAACCGGTATCATGGCGATTACAAGTCCGATATGCTGACTCTGCAGGATAAAATATCCATCGGGAAGCATTGGGATAACCAGTTTACTTACCGTCGGAATAAAGTAAAAACAAATTATTTTCAGGATTATGACATGAATGCGCAGTCCAACTGGGGGATAAGCAGCGACTATACTTATGACATCATCGGCGAGCAGGTGAGCTTCCATGATGAATGGAACCGGCTGACTTTTGGTGTGGATTATTCAAAGGGAAGGGACAATGTTCTTCGGGCGGCAGGATTTGACGTAAATGGGAATCCGGTCAAAACAAACCACTGGTATGAAAATTATTCTTTTTATATACAGGAAGATTGGAATTTCCTGCCACGGTGGTCTCTTTCCGGAGGCCTGCGGCATGACCGCCCTGAGACTGATCAGTATACTGCCGATTTTTCCAGCCATACATCCAAAAGCTACCGCCTGAGCTATGAAGTTACACCGAGGGATACCGTGTATGCGGGACGCAATGATTTCTACATTCTGCCGGGGCTTGATGTTCTTTATATTCCCCAGTATGGAAATGCCAAAGTCAGACCTGCTTACGGGCATACGGATACCGTCGGATACAGCCATGTATTCAGTGATACGACTATGTTTACCTTTAACTGGTTCAGAACAAAAGATGAACAATCTATCGGATATGATACTTCATCAAAAAAATATAAAAACTTTAATCAGGGTGTTTCAAGAGGATGGAACGCCCAGCTGATTTCGCAGATCGGGAGCAAATGGAGCGCCAATGTAGGATGGGCGCATTTGTACTCCAATGTTCCTGGGGATAATTTTTCTCTCGGATATTCGCCGAAAGATAAACTTACTTTTGACATGATCTATCACAATAAGAAGTTCACCGGAGGTCTGGACGGATTCTATTTTATTCGGAGAAAGAACCCGGTAAACGGTGATTTGAAAGGGTGGCCGGACGATAAATACGGAATTTATAACCTGAGTTTCAATTATGAACCGAGAAAAGATTTTAATTTTTATCTGAAAATCAATAATATTTTCGATAAACTTTGGGCGGAGCATACAGATGTCATATGGAGCGACCATACGCCGGGAACATGGTATTCCATGCCGGGGCGCACATGGCTGTTCGGCGTGAAGATGGAAGTGTAAGGCATAGATCGTTGTAGTGGAGAAAAGGCGGGATAATGATGAAATATGTGTATGGCAGAAAAAAGTGGCTGGCAGCCGGTATAGCAGCATTGCTTATCAGCGGCGCCGGAGTGGTTCCGGATGTGCTGGCGGCGCCGGTTTATACTTCCGGTATTACGACCAAGGCAAAAAAAGATAAGGCGACTTTCGGAAGTGCCTATAAAGTGGAAAACGGTGTTAATAAATATAATCTGGAAGACGGATCAAAAATCAGTATCCACGGCACTTATTACGCTGAAGGCATTACGCCGGGGAAAGGAACGACATCCGTTGTCACCGTGGGCGATGGGACAGGAACGCTGTCCATTGATACTTCCAGCAGTGACGCGGGAAATTCGCAGGGGGCGGGGATTCTCGCATCTGACGGGAGCCGGCTGACCATAAACGGGAACCTGCAGATTAAGACTTACGGAGGCAGCTGTTTTGCCGACGGTATTTACATGATGCGCGCCGGCACCGGTACGGGAGCCAAAGCGAACATTACTGTCAACGGCAACGTATATATAGGGGATCCGACGGCTGTTGGAGAACCTCCGGATTCCTCTTCCCGGGACGCGAAATGGGGAGTCAATGCGGCGGAAATGCATGGCGGTTACGGGCCGGACGGCCATGTTCCGGGATGGGCGGATGAATATACCGGCGCCCGCTGGCAGCCTACCGGGGTCGATGTGGATATGTCGGACGGCAGCTCCATTGATCTCAACGGCGATGTGTACTTGGCTGTCCGCGGCTCCGCAATGAAGACGGATCCTTATTACAAGTCTGCCGGCATGGATGACTATGATATCGCTGTTATTAACGCCAATAAAGGGAATGTGACCATAGTGACGCCGACAAGCGATAAAGAGAGTTTTTATGCCCTTGCCAGTTACGGTGGCACTATCAATGTGAATATGGCAGGAGTGGATGCGGCTTCCCATAAAGTGAATATCAAGGGGAATATCATTGCCATGCGGGATGATAAAGACCACAACGGACAGCCTTACTTTTTCCAGAATGGCCGTATCAATCTGGCTTTGGCAAACAGTGATTCCCAATGGATCGGTGTGGTGGACAACAGCGGATCTGATCAGGCAGGAGAAGTAAATCTCTGGCTGCAGAACGGAGCCGTATGGAAACACAGCTCTCCATCGCGGACCAATGGGCTTCAGGTAGAAAAAATGCCCCAACCGAGCGTATTCCACTATGGGAAATATGACGGAGTATCCCATGTGAACCAGTTGGTGGGCGGAAACTCCGCCGACAGGGCAGGCATCATTTATCCCGAGGAAGCATCGAAAATCCATGTGATGAACTATAGCGGACATGTCAAAGTTATTTATACTCACGAGGGAGATGGCAGTACGACCGCATCTTACCGCGGAGGTGATTTCCGGATAAAGAAAGCAGCTGCCGGTTCGGGAATTGTGGTATCCACTAATAACGCAGGTATTGATATGAATAATGATGATGCTGTATGGAAAGCATTGAACGCGGTGGCGGGGAAGATATATTATGAGGGATCCGTGGACGGCGAGAGTAATCTGGCGGGTAAGGCAGAAATCGCGGAAGGGCTGACCGCGTCATCAGCATCTGCCAAATTAGCGGATATGAAGTATAAGAAAGACAACCACGGGCAGGGATATGTAGAAAAAGGATCAGCACCGAACCCGAATCCGAATCCAAACCCGAATCCGAATCCAAACCCGAATCCGAATCCAAACCCGAATCCGAATCCGAACCCGAACCCGAATCCGAATCCACCGACACCACCGGTTCCACCGATTGTTCATGGGGATAATGAGACGGCGCTGATGAAAGGTGGACGCAGCGTACTGACTGATTCCGCTTTGGAGTGGAGAGATGACGCCATGCAGGGGATGCTTCGTTTGGACATGCTCCGCTATCGAAGCGGCATGGAGGGTGCATGGGGAAGAGTTTATGGCGGCAGATGGAAATATGACGGAAACGGTATCGGAATAAAAGAAAACTATTGGGCAGGCGAAGCCGGGTACGACCGCCGTTACCCCAATAACTGGCGTGCAGGTATATCTCTGGATTACAGAGATGGAAAGGGCAAGTATGATTTTGGCGGAAGAGGCGACAGCAAACTGTATGCCCTGTCGCTCTACGGCTCGAAAGATCTTGCCCGGGGCGCCTTTGTGGATATGATCGTCAAAGGGGGTTATATAAAGAATAAGTTTACCCTGTATGACAGAGGAAGAAATCAGTTTACGGGATCATCTACCGCCAGAGGTTACAGTGTGGCAGGGAGATATGGAAAGCGCTTCGGAACGGGAGATTTCTACTGGCAGCCGCAGATCCAGTTCACCTGGGCGCATTTGGAACCTGATGAATGCGATGTTTCCAATAAAAGCGCCGTGATGACTGTGAAGGGGCAGTCTTTTGACAGTTATGTGGCGAGGGCAGGTATTGAAGCAGGACGTATCGGTTCTTTCGGTGATCTGTATGTAAGAGCGGGCATTGCCCATGAATTCGGCGGCAGAATTAAAGCGTCCTATTCCGCTGCTGACGGCGGTACTAAGGAAACCAGCTATGATTTTAAGGATACCTGGGGGGAATTAACGGTAGGCGGCACGTATAATCTGTCACCTGTAAGCCGTATTTATATAGATGTGACAAGAGGATTTGGCGGGGACTGGAAACGGGAGTGGCAGCTGAATGCCGGTTTCCGGTGCGAGTTCTGAGAAAGGCGGTGCGGAAATAGTGTGGCAGACAGCAGGTATCGTGACGGTTCCGGCTGCGGTATAATACCCTGCTGCAGGGAAGCGGGGTATATATTTCATATTTCTGAAAAGAGAAAGATGGAGGAACAGATTATGAAAGAATATTCGAAATGGAAATCGGGGAAACGGTTTCTGACAGCGGCAATTACATTGTCATTACTCGGCAGTCTTGGTTTGTATAGTCCGGCGGCATATGCCGAAGAAGATTTTGAGGAGTACACTGGCAGCATAACAGGAAAGGAAGATAACGCGTCTGAATATGTTATGGCCCACATAACAAAGGATGGCGGGAAAAATTATAAATTTACCGATGATTCTCTTATAAAAACGAATCAAGGCGTCAAAGTGGGAGATTTGGATTATCCTGTAAATATTGACGCATCAGGGCATGTTTTAAAGTTTTATGGACATGTAAATGACAAACATACCCTTGTTCATGCGGTGGAAGCAAACTCTAAAAAAGGGGTTACTATTACTGCTAAAAAGTTGATTATTGACGCAGGGAATACAAAGAGTCGCGCTGAAGGAATCAGTGTAGGCGGGCAGGGCGGAACGAATAAGGATGCACCGTACAGGTTGACGATTAATGGAGATACGGATATCAGGGCTCATGGCGCCAATTACGGACTGGGCATGTATCTGTGCGGCAATGCGGAAGTCACCATCAATGGGAACGTGACGATGAATACCCATGATGAAAAGAATCCCTGGGCGGTTTATGTGGAAAATGACGGTGGTTTCAGCTATTATGGCGGTTCCGCCATCTATGCCGGAAATAATTATGAACTTCAGTTGGGACCGAAGCTGACCGTTAACGGACTGGTGGATCTGAAAGTGAATGCCAATGGTGTATTTGCCAATGGCGGGCATTCGGATATTTACTTCCGCGGCGGAAATATAGAAATCAATAAAGATAATACCAAAGGATATTATGCGCTTCTGGCAGAGTGCGCCACTACCACGATGAATATGGAACGGGATGAAAATAAAGTGCCTGTCAGAGCCGGGAGTGCCAAAGTTACGATAAAAGGGAATGTAGGCGCATCCGCCGGCGCGATCAATGTGGCTGAGCCGGAGCCTTATACCCGTGTCAATCTGGGGCTGGCTACGCCTGATTCCAGCTGGACGGGGGTCGCTTATAATGCGTTTAAAGATGAAGGCAATGACGCCGGCGGCAAGAAATTTTTTGGAGAAATTAATCTGTGGCTGCAGAATGGTGCCTCCTGGACTAATGAAGCCTGGGGCGAACCGCCTGATGCTTATTTCGGAGAGGATTTTTCGGAAAGTCATCTGAAACGGCTGGTCGGCGGGGAAAGCGCCGATAAGGCGGGTCATATTTTCCAGAAACCCGGAGAGGATGAAGACAGCGAAGGCATTAATATCCGCGTAGACGATTATAAAGGATTTACAAACGTATACTACGGGCATAAGGATGAGAAACCCACGGATATCCTCGGCGGGACTTTTACCGTGACTAAAGCGCAGCCCGGATCGGGAATTACTCTGATTACCGACAGCAAGGGTCTTAATGTGGATTCGTCCAAAGCAGCAAATAAGAATCTGGTCAGTGAAACTTTGAATGCGCTGGCGAATAAGCTGTTTTATACTGCGTATAAAAATGGGGAAACCAATCTTGCCGGTAAAGTGGAAATTGCCGAGGGCCTGACGTCTTCCAGCCTGTCCAAACGTATGGAAGATGTGACGTTCAAGGAATCCAATGGTCAGGGGCAGTACCTCTATACACCGGCTTCGGATATTCCTGAAGAACAGACAGAAACAGCATTTACCGATACTATCACCGGCGTAAAGGCGAAGGACATGAAATATGTCAATACCGGTGTGCGTAAAGAAGACGGTACATACAAATTTACAAAGGATTCTGAAATTACTGTTGCCGCAGGCGGATCTGCAGTAAAAGTAGAAGAAGATGTCATTATCCGGGCTGATGGAAAAACGCTGAAAATGAAGACGGTGGAAGGCAGCGGTACAGTCTACGGAATCAACCAGTCTACTGCGAAGAAAGCAGAAATTACCGCGAAGAACCTGGATGTAGAAGTGACAAGCACATCCCGTGCTGAAGGCATCCATATGGCAAACAGCAATGCAGCTATCCGGCCCGAAATGACGATTAATGGAAATGTCAATCTGAAAGTAAGCGGAACAGCCAATACGCTGGGTGCTTATATCCAGGGAAACAGCAGATTGACAGTTAATGGAAATGTGACAGCCGATGTAGACGGACACAATGGCGGCTTTAGTTATTATGGGGCAACCGGACTATACTCCACCAGTAATATGGGGCCCAATTCTATGGGAGCTGATATCACAGTCAATGGAAATGTAGACCTGAAAGGCAAAGCCCATGGTATTTTTGCCAATGCCGGCGGCAGCAAAGTGACAGTCAACGGCGGCAGCATTGAAGTGGACAAGGCATCGACAAATCCCTATGCGGCTATCCGTGCAGAAGACGGTATTGTCAACATGAATGTCAAGCTTGACAGCAACGGAAATGCCGTAGGAAGCCTTGACAAGAAAGTCAATATTAAGGGAAATCTGGCGGTAACGACCGGTGCTGTCAATGAGGTGGATAAGAAAGGAACTTTGTCACAGATTAATCTGGGACTGACCACGTCGGATTCTACACTCCAAGGGGTTGTGTATAATGCATTCCCCGATGAAGGGAAGAAAGCAGGAGAGTTGACCTTCAAAGGGGAGGCCAATCTGTTCCTTGCCAACGGTGCCGCATGGATGAATGAAAAGTATGGAGATACCGGAACATCCTGGGGCGGCAAAAACTTCGAAGGCAGCCATCTGACAAGACTTGCCGGCGGAGTAAGTGCGGATAAGGCAGGACAGATCTTCCAGAAAGACACAGGAAATATCACCGTAGATAACTATAGCGGTTACACGGATGTATATTATGCGCACGAAGAAACAGCGCCGAAAGCCATGATCGGCGGAGATTTCATCATACGGAAAGCGGCATCCGGCTCCGGCATATCCCTCATCACGGATAATAAGGGGCTGAATACATCTTCCAATGCATCTGCGGATAAGAATCTGGTCAGTGAAACACTGAACGCTCTTGCGAATAAACTCTTCTATAAAGCGTATGCAGACGGAGAGAATAATCTGACCGGTTTTGTAAAAATTGCAGAAGGTCTGACCAGTTCTGAAGCGGTTCTCAAAACAGGAAATATCACCTTTAAGAAAGATAACGGCCAGGGCCGGTATCTCTATACACCGGCGACAGATGAAATTGTTGGGCCGATTACCGGTCCGGAAAAAGAAACGGCTGACCGTAATGCAAAAGGCGTTTCACCGAATGCGAAACAGGGAAAAGTGGTCAGCGGCATGTACAATAAGTCCACTCCTACAACAAAAAATAATCCGATGATTGTGGATATGAATGGATTCAATTTGAGTATAGCGGCAGAAAGCGGCAATGAGATTGCCGATGCCGTTTATGTGGGAAATAATGATTATATCACTGTAAAAAATGATGCGGGAAAGAAAATCAGCATTACTTCCACCAATACAGATACCCGTGCCGCCAACGGCATTTTCCTTGAAGGAAATTCCCATCTGAATATAACGGGGCCGGTAGAGATTACCAAGGTGCATACCAAAGGCGGTTCCGCCACAGGTATTGCTTTCCAGGGCAGCGGAAGTGAAGCGGTGATTGACGGTTCTCTTACTATTTCAAATGTGGACGGTGATAAAGCAGAGAAACAGGGACGGTATATCGGCGTATCCGGAATCCGGATGACAGGCGATAATACTTCCATGACCGTTACGGGGCCGGTGAATATTTCTGATTTCAAGGGATCGGCATTGCATACTGCGGGCGCGGACAGTGTGATTTCTGTCGGCGGCGGTACTATTTCTACGGCAGCGGATGCGGATAAATCCCATAATTTCTATGCGGCCCGTGTGGAAAAGGGAACTGTCAATATCAACATGAGAAATGGTGCGCCAGGAAGCGCAAGAACTAATATCATCGGGGATATGTATGTTACAGGGCAGTATGGAAAGAAAGTTATTGAGTACAGTGGAGGCCAGCTGGCAGATTGGCAGCACAGAGGAAATCTTCATGTGGCGCTGACAGATAAGGATTCGTCCTGGACTGGTGTGGCGGCGTATGAACAGTACAATGATAATTACGGCAGCGGCGGGAATACGATGCATGATATCGGGAATTTTGATCTGTATCTGCAAAACGGGGCCACCTGGACGAATGAGCAGCAGTCGCATGTGACTACTACGACGCTTGTTGGTAAGAATCCTGTCTATAACGGCAGCTATTTAATGAAGCTTCATGGCGGCAGAGACGCAGTGCATAAAGGGTATATTTATCAGAAAGACAGCAAGCCTATTACTGTAGATAATTACAGCGGACACACTCTTGTTTTCTATGACCATACCGGAGACGGTTCCGCTGCTGAAAATTACAGCGCCGGTGATTTCAGAATCAAGACAGCGGAAGAAGGGTCTTCTATCACGCTGCGCACAGGTGCAGGCGGAATCAATACGGCCGATAAAACGGCGGCGGGAAAAGCGTTGAACAGTTTAGCAAATAAGCTCTACTATATGTCTTATGTGCAAGGTGACACAAAGCTGAAAGGCACTGTGGAAATTGCGGAAGGGTTGACTTCCTCTTCTGTTTCAGCAAGTGGGGATATTGCTTTCAGGACAGATACGGCTGCTGATAAGAACGGACAGGGCACCTATGTATATGAACCGGAAGAGCCTTTGGACGGGCCGATCATCAAAGACAGATTGCTGAAAGGCGAAACTACGGTCACTGCTGATGACACCCATGCTGAAGATGGATATGTCAGTGCAGCTTACAACGGCGATGATTCAATCACCGTGGACATGGCAAATCATGGACTCCGTCTGGAAGCGGCTTCTTCCGCATCTGCAAAGGCGGCGGCTGTCCGTGTCGGAAAAGGGACGGACGGCAACAAGAAGAGCATCAGTTTCATCAATATGGAGAAAAACAAACCGCTGGTTATTTCTGCAGATCAGACGAATGGAAGAGAAGCTACAGGTATTTATGTTTCCGAGAACGGTAAGCTTTCCGTCGCCGGGGATGTAGTGATTGATAAGGTGTCTACTTCAGGCAGAATGGCGTACGGCGTGGCAAACCGCGGACCCAATGCGGAACTTATCATTAAAGGCGGGCTGAAAATAGCCGGTACAGGTGCCGATGAATGGAGAACGGTAAAAGCTGCCAAGGATACAACGGGTATATCGGTAACTGCCATTGCCAATATCGGGAATAATGCCAAATTAACTATTGAAGGGCCGCTGGACGTAAAAATTCAGGGGACTGCCATCAATTCTACCGCTAAAGGCGGCGTTATGCGCCTTGGCAGCGGCAGGATTCTGACGCCTATGGATGAACATGCTCAGGGGAATTCAAAGCTTGTTAAGGGCGTGAACGGTACTGTTTTCATTAATATGAATGAGGACGGAACGGCTGCCAAAGCTGAAGACACTGTGCTTCAGGGAAATATTTACACCGAAAGAAGATCAGGGTCTAAGGCCGTTGTAAATGTAGGGCTGGCAAGCAAGAATTCTTCATGGACAGGTGTAACCGATTATAACAGGAGTTTTTCCAGCGATGCCGGCGAGGTCAATCTGTATCTGAGCCATGATGCGGTTTGGAATAATAAGAAGACTGCTTCCGTGACGGGCTCTTACATGGGCAGCCATATAGATTATTTCAAAGGCGGCAGTGATGCGGCCCACGCGGGTATTATCAGACAGAACGACGACAGGGACATCAATATAGATCATTACAGCGGTCATGCAATCCTTGTCTATGACCATAAAGCGGAAAAGCCAAAAGAGATGATTGGCGGCAGGACGCTGATAAAAAAAGCGGAACCGGGATCTGTTGTCAGAATGGTAACCGGGAACGGCGGTCTGAATACCAATTCCAACAAGGCGGCCGATAAGAATCTGGTCAGTGAAACTCTGAACGCTTTGGCGAATAAGCTTTACTATACCGGTTATAACAATGCGGCAATCAAAGATAATCTGAAAGGTACCGTAGAAATTGCGGAAGGCCTGACGGCAAGTTCCGCATCGGTTGCCATCGTATCGGGAAATATGAGCTTCCAGGATGTCACGGGCAGAGGTGAATATAAATTTACCCCCGCAGAAGATGACCCTCATGGACAGACTACGTCTGATTTCGGTACCCCTATCACCGGAGAAGCCGATAAGGATCAGGAGTATGTCAAAGCCAATGTGCTGAAAGATGACGTGTATACTTTTACCAATGCGGTGAATACGGTCACTGTCGATGACGGAGATACCACGACAGAAGATCTTGGCTACCATAAGGCTGTGGCCGCCGTGGTGGGGATCAATAAGGATATTACGATTCATGCGGCAGATAAGAGTCTGAAACTGAATGCGGAGAATAAGACAGAACGCAACAGTGCTGTAGGCATGTACACGAAGAAAAAGATTGACGCTGTGGCAAAAGATATTTCCATCGATACCAAATCTTCTGTGGGTGATGTATACGGTATATATATCCATGAAGGCGGAAAGGCAGACATTGCCGGCAATGTGTCTATCCTGGCCAAACAGGGCGGAGACGGTTTTGCGAATGGAATCAAACTGTATAACGGCGGTTCCGCGCTGACCATTAACGGTAACCTGGCTATGAAAGGCACGGGAAGCGGAAATGATGCCTATGGTGTTTCTGCGGCTCAAAAGGGCGGGTATGGCAGCATAAAGACATATCTGGCAACAGGTATCAATATCTATGATAAAGACGGTGCTTCGTTCACCTTAAACGGCAACGTGGATATGGCGGTCAAAGGTGTCGGCGTAGATATGCGCGGCAGTGAGAAAAATACGGTAACCATTGCCGGAGGCACAATCCTTACGCCGGATGACAGGGAGGAAGCCAGCTATATAGCTGTGGCTGCTACTTCAGGTACCTTTACCATGGGGATGAATGATGCGAAAACAGGATCCAATGGAAAGGATGTCATTGTGCAGGGCACAATTTCTTTAGGAGCTGGGGGAACTGTTAATCTGGGTCTGGGCAGCAGTAAATCCCGGTGGACAGGTGTTTCTGATAATGAAGACGAGCGTCCTGTGAATCTGTATCTGTCGGACGGAGGAATATGGGAAAACCGACAGACGGCGAAAGACCAGTATGGTTTGTTTGCAGGCAGCCGCGTGACAAAAGTGGCAGGAGGCACCACGCCGGCTAAGGCAGGTGTAATTGCCCAGAAAGACAGTAATCCCATTACTATTGATCATTACAGCGGACACACTATTCTTGTTTATGATCACGAGGCATCGTCTCCTGCAACAATGATCGGCGGAGATACGATAATTGCTAATGCGGAAGCCGGTTCCGGTATTACGATGCGTACCAACAGCAGGGGATTGGATACAAATTCTGGCAAGGCAAAAGATAAGAATTTGGTAAATGCCACCCTTAATGCACTGGCGAATAAACTGTTTTATACTGCGTATAAAAATGGAGAAACCAATCTTACGGGTAAAGTAGAAATTGCTGAAGGATTGACAACATCCGCCGTGGCAAAGAAGACAGGCAATATATCTTTCAAGAACGGGACCGGTCAGGGTGAGTACATCTATACGCCCGAAGAAGATCCGAGCGGTGACATTATTGATGCAAATGGTCCGATTACTTTCGATTATAAGAAGGATTCCAAGGTATTCGGCAGATCTGTCAGTCAGATAGGCGGAAACAGCAAGGACTTGATTTATAACTTTGCAGACAAGACGGTCAATATTACTGCTGGTAGCAATGATTGGGCGCCGATGGGAATGACGCCGAATGTAAAAGCGGTCATTAACGCAAAACAGCTGAATCTGAAAACACCGAATGTCGGTATGATGGGGACTTACGGAATTTACCTGGAGGATGGAGATGATATTACTGTCAATTCCGATGTGAATATGACCGTCAACGGCGGTGCATATATGGTAGATGGTATTTTTATGGGGCATATGGGGGCGGCAGAAGCGGCAAAGACCAAACTGACCATCAATGGCAATGTCACCATGCGCGGTACCGGAAATGACCAGTCTTCCGATGATTTCTGGGGTATTAAGGGTACCGGAGAAGACGGCGGCTATCCTACCTATATGGGAAGCCGCTGGGCGCCGGAAGGAATTTATCTTGGCAAAGAAGGTGGCAGTTCCATCACGATCAACGGCAATGTAGATATGGCAGTCAAAGGGAACGGCGCGGTAACGGATGCTTATTATAAAGTCGCAGGGCAGAATTCATTGGATAATGTTCTTACCTTGAATGGCGATGTCAATATTATCACGCCGAAGAGTAGAGAACGGGGATTCCTGGCATTGGGTGCTTTTGGCGGTACTGTTAATGTGAATGTAAAGACTGAAACGGATGCCGGCGGCAAAGTCAAAGTGACCGGAGCCTCCGACCATAAAGTGAATCTGGTGGGGAATCTCTATGCATCGAAAGATGATGGAAATGGAGATAATACATACTATTTCCGTGACGGTGCCATTAATCTGGGGTTGACGACGTCTGATTCCACCTGGAGCGGTGTTGTATCGAATACGAATAAAAATACGCCTACCGGAAAATCACAGCAGGGAGATATCAACCTGTGGCTCCAGAATGGTGCGACCTGGAATCATGAAGCGGTTTCCCGCGCCGATGCCGTTTATGCGGCAGGAAATAACGGGAAAACGACGCTTCCGAGTCCGTCAAACGGATTGTACGGGGCTTATGACGGTATTTCTCATCTGACAACCCTGACCGGCGGAAAAGACGCGGATCATGCGGGGCTCATCGCTATGAAGGACAAGGCAGATGTGGAAGTCGGCACATACAGCGGTTTCAGCCGCATTTACTATAACCATGAAAATAGCACGCCAAAACAAATGATCGGCGGCGATTTCAAGGTATCCAAGGCATTGGATGGTTCCCGTATTACATTGATGACGGGGAGCAACGGATTGGATACGTCTTCAACTAAAGCGGCGGATAAGAATCTGGTCAGTGAAACTTTGAATGCTCTGGCAGGAAAGCTCTATTACTTGGCAAAGGATGGAAAACTTTCTGCCAAGGCAGCTTTGGCGGAAGGGCTGACTGCATCGGAAGCTTCTCTTGATTTGAAGAATGTGACGTTCAAGGAATCCAATGGTCAGGGGCAGTACCTCTATACACCGGCTTCGGATATTCCTGAAGAACAGACAGAAACAGCATTTACCGATACTATCACCGGCGTAAAGGCGAAGGACATGAAATATGTCAATACCGGTGTGCGTAAAGAAGACGGTACATACAAATTTACAAAGGATTCTGAAATTACTGTTGCCGCAGGCGGATCTGCAGTAAAAGTAGAAGAAGATGTCATTATCCGGGCTGATGGAAAAACGCTGAAAATGAAGACGGTGGAAGGCAGCGGTACAGTCTACGGAATCAACCAGTCTACTGCGAAGAAAGCAGAAATTACCGCGAAGAACCTGGATGTAGAAGTGACAAGCACATCCCGTGCTGAAGGCATCCATATGGCAAACAGCAATGCAGCTATCCGGCCCGAAATGACGATTAATGGAAATGTCAATCTGAAAGTAAGCGGAACAGCCAATACGCTGGGTGCTTATATCCAGGGAAACAGCAGATTGACAGTTAATGGAAATGTGACAGCCGATGTAGACGGACACAATGGCGGCTTTAGTTATTATGGGGCAACCGGACTATACTCCACCAGTAATATGGGGCCCAATTCTATGGGAGCTGATATCACAGTCAATGGAAATGTAGACCTGAAAGGCAAAGCCCATGGTATTTTTGCCAATGCCGGCGGCAGCAAAGTGACAGTCAACGGCGGCAGCATTGAAGTGGACAAGGCATCGACAAATCCCTATGCGGCTATCCGTGCAGAAGACGGTATTGTCAACATGAATGTCAAGCTTGACAGCAACGGAAATGCCGTAGGAAGCCTTGACAAGAAAGTCAATATTAAGGGAAATCTGGCGGTAACGACCGGTGCTGTCAATGAGGTGGATAAGAAAGGAACTTTGTCACAGATTAATCTGGGACTGACCACGTCGGATTCTACACTCCAAGGGGTTGTGTATAATGCATTCCCCGATGAAGGGAAGAAAGCAGGAGAGTTGACCTTCAAAGGGGAGGCCAATCTGTTCCTTGCCAACGGTGCCGCATGGATGAATGAAAAGTATGGAGATACCGGAACATCCTGGGGCGGCAAAAACTTCGAAGGCAGCCATCTGACAAGACTTGCCGGCGGAGTAAGTGCGGATAAGGCAGGACAGATCTTCCAGAAAGACACAGGAAATATCACCGTAGATAACTATAGCGGTTACACGGATGTATATTATGCGCACGAAGAAACAGCGCCGAAAGCCATGATCGGCGGAGATTTCATCATACGGAAAGCGGCATCCGGCTCCGGCATATCCCTCATCACGGATAATAAGGGGCTGAATACATCTTCCAATGCATCTGCGGATAAGAATCTGGTCAGTGAAACACTGAACGCTCTTGCGAATAAACTCTTCTATAAAGCGTATGCAGACGGAGAGAATAATCTGACCGGTTTTGTAAAAATTGCAGAAGGTCTGACCAGTTCTGAAGCGGTTCTCAAAACAGGAAATATCACCTTTAAGAAAGATAACGGTCAGGGGCAGTACCTTTATGAAACCGCTTATCCGAATGAACAGGTCACGGATCCGATTAATAAGACTATAGACGGCAGTACTGCTTCTGAACAGGTATACAAGGAAGCCGGCGTTTATAAATCGGATACGGATACCTATAAGTTCACAAAGAATCCGGCTACTGTCAACGGAGATTCCGGTGCGGCTGTCGATGCAGGTGCGAAGGATATCCATGTGGACAGCGGAGAAAATACGCTGAATCTGAATGGAGGAAATACTGGCGTCGGTGTCAAAGCAGAAGGAGGAAAGACCGCTGATATTAAGGGCAATGCCAATATTACAGGCAAGACCGGTGTAGTTGCCGACGGTGCGGGAAGTAAAGTGCTTCTTTCCGGAAACTCTAATATCACTGCCGAAGGAGATGGTATCGTGGCCTCTGGCGGCGGTATTGTGGAAGCAGCAGGTATAACCAATGTAACGGCAGGTGCCGGCAGAAAAGCCGTTCGTGCGGGTGCCGGATCTTCAGTAAGCCTTCAGAGTGGTAAACTGAAAGGAGATGTGGAAGCCGATGGCGGTACTGTTTTCCTCCGCGAGGCGAAAACGGAAGGCAATGCCGCTGCAGCGGCGGGCGGCAGTATCAATCTGACCGATGGCAGTGTAAGCGGTGCGGCGACGGCAGATAACGGAACGATTGAAACAGAAAATACAAATGTTGTAAATGGTGCATCCGCGCTTAACGGCGGAAAGCTTAAACTGAGAAACGGTAAGATTTCCGGCGGTGTCAAAACGGATGCCGGATCTGCAGCTGATGTTGTTATGGATCGGGCCGGAAATGCTTTGAAAGGGGATGTATCCGGTGAAGGTCAAACGGATATAACTCTTTCCAATGGTGGAAATTGGGACGGAAACAGTGCCGGCAGCGGAAAAACGCAAGTTAAAGTGGGGAATGGCAGTACCTGGACAGGTACCAGTATGAACAGTAATACGGATGTCGATCTGGAAGGCAAATGGAAACAGACCGGCAATAGTAAGGTTCGCAAGCTTATTTCCAACAACGGCGTTCTTGATAAGACAGCTTCGGAAAGCGGAAATACAGATATAGGGAAACTCAGCGGCAGGTTATCTCTTATTTATGCCCATGACAAGACGAATCCGACAAAGGTACTTGGCGGCAGCACTTTCGTTGCAACAGCCGATGCCGGTTCCACAGTGGACATGATTACCGATAATGCCGGACTGGATACAAATTCGGACAAAGCGGCTGATAAGAATAAGGTTAGCGAAGTGCTGAATGCGATGGCAGGTAAGCTGCAGTATACCGGATATCAAAATGGAGAAAGGAATCTGAAAGGTAAGCTGAGAATTGCAGAAGGGCTGACATCCAGCAGTGCCGGTCTGAAAACTGAAGCATTGAGCTTTAAGAGAGATGGACGGGGATACTTTGATTACACACCTGCCAAGCCGAATAAGCCGGAAATTGAAACCGGAGATTATGAAACTTCTATCATGAGCAGTACCAGAAGCGCTCTGACTTCCTCTATCCTTGTATGGCGGAATGATATGAATGATATGTATAAGCGCATGGGAGATCTCAGAATTGGTGCGGAAAGTGGTTTGTGGGCAAGAGCCTACGGCGGCCGGATTAGTTATGACGCCAACAATGCGTATATGAAGAACAGCTACTGGGCGGCCCAGGTGGGCATAGATAAACGTCTGGCATCAGGCTGGCATGTAGGCGGTGCTTTCGGATACAATGACGGCAGCGCAACATACAGATATGGAGGAAAAGGCGATCCGAAATTGTACACATTGGCGGCCTATGCGACCAGAGTGTCGGAAGATGGACAATATGTGGATGTCATTGCGAAAGCAGGAAAACTTTCTAATAAGTTCACAGCCTACAACAAGTACAGTGCACCGGCACTCAGGAATTATGTAGAAGGTAAGTATGATACATACGGATATGGCATCAGTGCCGAATACGGTAAAAAGATTCGTATGGGCAAAGGCTTTGTAACGCCGCAGGCAGAACTGACATGGAGCCGGCTGTCATCGGACAGCTTTGATGCAGCGGCGCCTAGTGGTGAAAGCATGCGTGTCAATCAATCATCAGTCAACAGTTTGATTGGGCGCCTGGGTGTAGTAGCCGGAGTAGAGAGTGACAAAGGCAATTTCTATGCCAAAGCAAGTCTGTTCCATGAATTTGACGGAGATGGACACATCCTGTTCAGTGAACCCGGAAAAACAGGCAAGCGTTCCTCGTTCAGCCTTAAGGATACATGGGCAGAAATTGCACTGGGCGGCAACTACTACCTGAGTCCGAGAAGCATGATTTATGCAGATTTCACAAAGAGCTTTGGCGGAGATTACAAGGTAGACTGGAGAATCAATGCAGGAATTCGCTTCAGCTTCTGAGCATGATGTCAACTTCCAAAAGGGGAATGAAACAAGATTTTGTCATGAGAACTGAATAATAAGAAGAAAAAATAAAGGACTGCTTTCCTGGGGACAGGACGGCAGTCTTTTATACTTGGGAGATAATTAGATAAGTATGCGAAACAGAGTAAGTTAACATTGTATTTGAAAAGGATTTATAAAAAATAATTAAAATTACCAATTGGAATATCATTTATTGTTGATATGTGAAAAGTAATATAGTATAATTTACAAGATGAAATTAGATAATCATTTGAAATTATGAGATACAAATAGCTGTTTCTTAATAAATAATGGTTATCCAATAATTTAATACTATATGAGGACAAAAGCTGAAGAGCTCATGTGGGGAATCCGGTGAGACTCCGGAACTGGCCCGCAACTGTATGGGGAATTGTGTCATAGTAAGTCTTTCACGGAGATATGACAGAATGAGGAACTAAGTCAGGGTGCCACTTTGTTTTCTGATTTTCTAATGACTTGCGAGGCATAAGGTTAGATGCATAAGGAAGCCGGATATGGGAAATCCGGTTCAGATTTAGAATTATGAAATCTGTGCATCTTTTTATTGTCTCGTTTTTTGTTGCGTTTAATGGAGTGGATGAAAGGGAGTGCCGGGCATGGATAATTTGAAATACTTTTTGGAGTAAATCCGGTTCATGTGACACGGGTTTCATGACCGCGGTAAGCGGTTCAGATCCGGATGGGTATGTTTTAGAAGAGGATGAATTGCCTGCTATCGGGCAAGGCCGGGATGCTAATCGAGTATCCGGCGGAGAGTTTATGTTTGAAAAATAGGGAGGAATTATGAAACGGAATAAGGTAAGTAAATTACAGATGAGGCGGCTGGCTGCCGGTGTTACAATTGCGCTGCTGGCGGGTACATGCCAGGTGATGGCAGATCAGTCTACAAATCCAATCAGTGAAAGTGAAGTATTTACTGCAGACCGTCTGGCACAGGTTGTTAATAAAAATAACATGCCTAAAGAAAGATTCAAGTCCGTCGCAGCAGGTATTTTAGGATATACGCATGATAAGGCCTCAATTAAGACAATTAATATTGATATGGCGGGTCATGACCTGACGCTCGACTTGACGAAAGTGGCTGATTTGGGGACCGATTATTCTGCATACGGGATCAAGGCGAATAATAAGACAACTATCGTGGTTGACAGCAATAAAACCAATCCGGGGAAAAACGGTACGATTACCATCAAAGCGAAAACGCTGTGGTCGCCATCAGGAGACAGCGGCAGCAAGTATACTGCTGCACATGGTATCGCAGTGGGTAATTTTAGCCAGAGATTTAATAAAAAAGTAAGTGAAGACCTGGTGAAGACGACGATCAATGCTGATGTAGTGATTGAAGAATTGCGCGGCGGTTCTATCAAAACGACAGGCATTTCGTCTATGGACTGTTCTGATTTAGCGATTAATGGAAGATTCACAATCAAGCCGGGCGCAATTAGCCTTATGCAATGGAATCGGGGCGATCAGTCAAAAACTTATGGCATATATATGATTGGAAGCAATAATACTATTTCTATTACTTCAGTGGATATTGATGATTCAAAGAATGGGTCACTTTCTGACCTGATTAAAACGGACGAATCGCTTTGGGGCGGCAAAACAGAGAAGAATGTTCTTCGTATTGGCGGCGGTACGCTCAAAGTCAAAGAGAATCAGAAAGAACGGTATCTTATCAGCGCCGCGAAAGGATTCCGGACATTTATCAATGTGAATCAGGATGGAAGCGCAATCGGAATATCAAAAGCGGATTTGCAGGGGACGATTCGCATGGATGCTGGGTCAGAAGCTTATGTTGGTCTTACTGCCGGATCGAAATGGGTCGGCGGAACACAGGCAGATATAAAAGGAAAGGTGAATCTTTTTCTTTCAGAAGGTGGTGAATGGAACACGCTGAATGCGGGACAGGGCAGCCGTGTAACCAGGTTTGCCGGTGATGCAAAAGGCGGTGCAATTTATCAAAAAGATGCGGGACAGCTTGTAATTGAAAATTACAGCGGCGCGGGAAAAATCTATTACGCCCACGAGAATGCAGGCATGGCGGCGGAAGACTACAAGGCGGGAGACACCCATATCGGATCCGCGGCAGAAGGATCACGCATTACGGTAGTTACAGATAATAAAGGAATTGTTGATACAGATAAAGACCAGGTGTATAAGGCTTTAAATGCTTTGGCGGGAAAACTGTATTACGATGCTTATAAAAACGGAGAAAAGAAGCTGGCGGGACAGGCAGAGATAGCCGAAGGACTGACGGCGTCATCTAAAATATTACAAATGAGAGACCTGCTGTTCAAAAAAGAAAACGGACAGGGGTATGTAGAAGATAAACCCGTGCCGCCGGCAAATCTGGATGTAAGTGAACAGATTGTTGAAGATGGTCTGGGATCGGGGAATATGTATTGGATGAATAACGGGTATAAAGATGGTGAGGATGATGATCATCGTTATGTCCTGAAGTCCGATACCACGATCAAGGTTGATTTATCAAATCCCAAGACTCTGACATACGGGGGAAATCAAGGTGCCAATGTAGCAAATATCATATGGGGAGATCCGGATTATACAGCGGATGGCTTTATTGATATGAACGGACATAAGCTGACCTTGGTTTCTGAGGCAAATCATTTAAGGCATTATGCGTCGGGAATTTTGTCACATGGCGGTGATCTGGAAATAAAGAACGCGGCAGGTATAGATATTGACATACATGGCGATAAAAATGCAAAGAGCGGTATTTATGTCTGGGGACAGGGCAGAAATGGAGCGAGCCTCACTATATCTAATGATAATCAAGCGGAACATGCTGTGAAGATACGTAATACGGCAGCGGAAAAAGACGCAGCTATACTTGTGGACGGCAGGAGTGCAAAGGATGGCGGAAGCGCAAAGCTTGTTATAAAAGGTTTGGTAGATGTTGAGAATGATGATGTCAGCGTAATTCAGGCAAATAAGGGCGATGTGTCAATCGGCGGCGGGAAAATAATAGCCAAAGGGGATAAGGCGTCCAGTTTGAAGATAAATAATGACGGTAAAATCCAGATCAACGGCAATTTGTCGGACAGAAATGTTCTTACGGCAGGAGCAGTCAAACATGATGTACAGATAGAAGGGAATGTACTTGCTCAGAAAGGAAGATTGGGACTGGTTCTGAATACGGACGGGTCCTACATAAAAGGGTTGATAGGAACAGATGCCGGAACAGCTGGTCAAACGTACATGATGCTTTCTGACGGAGCCTCCTGGTACCATGAAGGAAAAGGAGCCCGAACAGACAGCATTAAAGAAAGTAAAATCAAAAACCTTGAGGCTGATGGCGGCAACATTTACCAGAAAAATGAGAAACCGATAACCATTGAGAACTACAAGGGAAATATGAAACTGTTCTATAAGCATGAGAACGCGGGCACGAAGGCGGAAGATTACAAGTCGGGAGATGTACACATCGGATCTGCGGCAGAAGGGTCACGCATTACCGTAGTCACGGATAATAGTGGAATTACCATGACTGATGAAGCCCAGATATATGAAATACTGAATGCTCTGGCAGGAAAACTGTATTACGATGCCTACAAGACCGGAGAAGAAAAACTGACCGGACAGGCGACAATAGCCGAAGGACTGACCTCATCATCCAAGACCTTGGAAATGAAAGACATGCTCTTCAAGAAAGAAAACGGACAGGGATATGTGCAGGGAAAACCCACGCCGCCGCCACTGGTTAATCCGGTACGCCATCAAATCGTGGAAGCGAACTATTTTGCTGAAGAAGCGCGGGATTTCTGGTCTAAAGCGGGAGTTTATGACGGAAAAGGCCACTATAAATTTGATCATGACTTGTCACTGGTAACCCATGCGGAAGATGATCCTGTAACAACGGTAAACGATAATAAGTTCGGAAATATCTACTGGAATGGTGATGTGGTCGGGGATATCGACATGACCGGACACCGGCTGGAACTGAAATCCATTACGGAGCGCCTGCCGAAGAAAAACCCCAATGCAATTACCGTCTACAGCGGTACATTAACAATCAAGAATGTCAACGGAATGTACATCGAATCCGATCCGAAGGGAAGCCTTTATGGACGAGGAATCCTGGTAGCAGGGGTACGTGGTGACGAAAGATGGAAAAGCGGAAGCGGCCATGCAAAGTTAATCATAGAAAATGATGATGATCCGGCACATGCAGTAAAAATCCGTGTAAAAGACACGGGAGAAGATTTCGGTGCTATTGAAGCGCAGAAACATAATGGAAGTGCGCTCGTAGACATTAAAGGACTTGTGGATATTGACTCCAAGATGTGGAGAGCTGTTGAGTCTCACGGAGCAAAAGTATCTATTGGAGGAGGAACGATTAGAGGAACAGATGTCGCATCCTTGGCTGCTTATACAGGCGGCTCGATACTCGTCAATGCAAAGCTGAATGATGAGAATAAGGTAGAAGCTACTTCTGCGACCCGTCCGGTAAAGATTACCGGGGATGTCAGTGCTGAAAGCGGCGGTCATGTCATGCTGGGACTGAACAATAAAGACTCCTTCTTGAAGGGTCTGGTAACCACGGATATATCGGGAATTAATCCGGATACGCAAAAATGGGGAAAGATACCCGGAAAAGTATCTATGGTGCTGGCAAATGGAGCAGTCTGGGAACACAAGCAGGTAGGAGTAGGATACTATCACAAGAAAGGCGCAGATTTCAACTACAAGAATCGCGGTAAGGGAGAATCTATTGACAGCCATGTAACAAGCCTGCGCGCGGACAAAGGCATACTGCTGCAGAATGATCCGCATAAACTGACCATCGATAAATACGAAGGGAACATGAAGCTGGTCTATGAACATGAGAACGCGGGTACGAAGGCGGAAGATTATAAGACAGGAGATGTGCACATAAAAGAAGCTGCAAAAAATTCATCAGTTACCATGATGACGGATAACAGCGGAATTACGATGACTGACGATAAGCAGGTGTACAATGCATTGAATACCCTGGCAGGCAAGCTGTACTATGATGCATACATAAAGGGGGAAAAGAACCTGAAAGGGCAGGCGACGATTGCGGAAGGGTTGACAGCATCCTCTGCGACGTTGAAGATGGCGGACATGGATTTCCGTGAAGCAAGTGGACAAGGGTATGTAAAAGAAACGAATCCTAAACCGAACCCGAACCCGAATCCGAATCCGAACCCCAAGCCAAATCCTAAACCGAATCCGAACCCCAAACCGAATCCCAATCCCAACCCGAACCCCAAGCCGAAGC
>ENA-OWPM01000917-OWPM01000917.1-human-gut-metagenome-genome-assembly--contig:-NODE-917-length-28875-cov-3.731437_pt1 | contig 28875 bp, 30 predicted proteins | sample MGYA00248267_ERZ651852 | MGnify/ENA primary metagenome ERZ651852 (study PRJEB26924, sample SAMEA4378228) | human gut metagenome | biome: human gut; feature: human-associated habitat; material: faeces...
CCGCAGACCGCGTATGATCAGCCACGCCTCCATCGGACCGATGATTCCGCCAAAGAGCTCCCTCTGCTGCCTCAGGCGCGCCATGAGCTCCTCGTCCTTCACAGCGAGAACACCTCCGATAATATCGCTGTGTCCGCCCATATACTTGGAGGTGGTGTGCATCACAATATCAGCCCCCAGCTCCAGCGGCTTCTGGTAAATCGGCGTACAGAAGCTGTTGTCAATATAGACGTAAGCGTGGTGTTTCCTCGCTGTCCCGGACACCGCCTGAATGTCCTGAAGGGACAGTACGACAGAAGAAGGGCTCTCCAGGATAATCAGATCCGTCTGATCCGTGACGGCATTTTCAAATTCCTCCGGCTCATCCCCTTTTACATAGGTAACACTCATATCCAGGTGTTCCCTGCAGTATTCATTGAGAAATGTCTTTAATGGTCCGTACGCGTTCCGGATACAGACCACATGGCTCTTTGTTTTACAGACAGTGAGAACCGCCGTCGTAGCCGCCGCCATGCCCGAGGCAAACGCCAGCGCGCCGGTCCCGTGCTCCAGAGCCGCCACCTTGTCCTCCAGAATCCGCACCGTCGGATTCTGCACCCGCCCATAGCAGTATGTATGTTTGTCCGTCTTGTCACTGTCATAGTAATCATCAATGGTCTCAAACACATTGAGTGAATTCATAAAAATCGGAGGAACAACAGCATTATAATAATGCTCATATTCCTCCCCATAATGGGCTGTCACCAGCTTATCACTTTTTAAATACTCCGATTGATCTGTCATCTCATATCCCCTTTCCAGCACCTATATGCTATGTGATAGGTTTACACAGGGGAGCACGAATCTCCTTCTTTGCCGCCCCCTGAAGCCTTATCCGATTTCCATTACCGCTGTTGTCTGATATCTCTGTAAACTGCCTCTAAAAGCTTGTCATTGATGGACTGGGCCTTCCTTACATTCTTTTCACAGATGGCCTCATATAGTTCCTCATGGAGCGGGATACTCTCCAGAAACGGGTCCTCCATATTAAGAGGGAACTCCCAGAACTTCTCCATCACATTGTTTAAGGACAGGATTAGCTGATACATCACCTGGTTATGGCAGAGACGGTAGATGGTATAGTGGAATTTCTTGTCCTCAGCCGTCTGCTGCAGGCCCCTCCGGTATTTGCTCATCAGAATATCCTTAATTTCTCCCAGCTCCTTTAACTCCTCGTCGGTGATGGTGTGGATCAGCATCCGCAGAATCTCCCGCTTGAGCCGGCTGATGATGCGCTTTTCCAGGCGCGAGATGTAGGACTGGGAGATACCCAGCCGGTCGGCTACCTCCTTCTGGGTGCGCTCCGGGCGGCCGTCCAGGCCGAAGCGCAGGGTGATGATCTCCCGCTCCCGGTCCTCCAGCTTCTCCAGCGCGTCGGAGAGGAGCTGGCGGTCCACGTCCGCCTCGATGGGCTTCATCACCAGATCGCTCTCCGTCCCCAGGATGTCGGAGAGGAGCAGCTCGTTGCCGTCCCAGTCGGTGTTCAGGGGCTCGTCGAAGGAGACCTCGCTCTTCAGGTTGGCCGTCTTGCGCAGATGCATCAGTATTTCGTTCTCAATGCACCGGGAGGCGTAGGTGGCCAGCTTGATGTTTTTTGCGGGCTGATAGGTATTGATGGCCTTGATGAGGCCGATGGTGCCGATGGAAATCAGATCCTCAATGCCCACGCCGGTATTTTCAAAGCGGCGGGCGATGTAGACCACCAGCCGCAGGTTCCGCTCAATGAGCTGGGACTTCACACCCTCGTCCCCACCGTCCAGACGGGCGATCAGCTCCGCCTCCTCGTCCCTGGACAGAGGCGGCGGCAGGGTGTCGCTCCCCCCGATATACATGATCTTCCCCGGCAGCTTGAGCCCCAGCCGGGCCAACAGCCGCTCCACGCCCACAAACAGGCGCAGTCTCCAACCGTTCATAGCCATCCTCCCACATCGTCTGTTTATGTACCAATCAGCGCGTGATAGCCGCCCCCGTCGGTGAGGCGGGTGGGGGACAGGGCCAGCAGCAGCTTGCCGTAGTCCTCCGTCCCCACCCGCGCCCCGTCCAGGCGCAGGGCCAGCAGCATGCCGCACTCCACCCCCACCGCCTGGTAGGGCAGCAGGCGGCACCGCCCCTGCCAGCCCTGGCGGCCCAGCCGCTCCAGGGTCTCCACCGGGCGGCGCAGCTCCTCGGGAGCCGGCGCCTGCCCGTCGGGAAAGAGAGCCCCCACCTTCTCCCCCTCCGCCACCATCACCGGACGTCCGGTGGCGGGGTCTGTGAGGGTGTTGCCCGTATCCACCAGGGCGGTAAGGGCCACCCGCCGCCCCTCCAGGGTGAGTACCGCAGGCACCAGCTCCCGGCGCAGGCCGCTGTGCCGGGCGGTGCGTTGGAACAGCAGGGTGATGAGCACATAGCACCCCGCCGCCGACAGGAGGATAAGGCGCAGATCCATGGCGGAATAAAAGATGCCGTTTTGCAGAGTGAGCCCCCGCCCGCCCAGGAGCTGAAGGGCGAACACGCCGCCGCCGAAGGCCGCGGACACGGCAAAGAATACCAGACTCACCCGCAGGAGGCGGCGGCTTTTGCCGTAGCCCGCCAGCAGGGCCAGCACCGCCACCCCCAGCTTGCAGAGGGGATGGAGAAGAAAGCCCATGCCCGGCAGGACGGCGGCGGCGGCGTAGGCCGCCCCGATGGCCGCCCCCAGAGCCAGCCAGCCCCGGCGGAGCACCTCGCCGGACAGGCGTCCGGCGGCCAGCAGCAGGAGATAGTCCACCACAAAGTTGAGCAGGAACAGCTCATCCAGATAGATCACCGTCACCCTGCGTCCCCCCCTGTCCTCTGGCCTGTCGTTTCCCATTATAGAGGGCCACGTCCACAAAAAAGGTCAAATCCGGGACGGGCAAAAAAAGAAGCTGACGCGCGCAGCGCGTCAGCTTCTTTTTCGTTTCCGTCACACGGTCAGCAGGGGCGCCCGGGTCTTGAGTAGCTCGGTCAGCGGCGGGCCCCAGGAGATGACCTCCAGGCCCATGTCCCGCAGCGCCTGCTCCACCCCAAGCTCCTTGGCGCAGGTAATACAGGCCGAGAATTTCACCCCCTGCTCCATGGCCAGGACAATGCGCTCCCTCACCGCAGGATCTGCGGCCGCCAGACGGGCGGTCTCCCCCCAGAGAATCACCGTCACCTTCTCCCACCAGCCCCGTACCAGGCTGTTCACCGCGTACATCAGCACCATCTTGTCAAAGACCACCGGATCGGCGTTGGTCCACAGAATATGCAGGTGTTGTCCGTCCATCTCAATACCCCTCTCTTTGTGTCACAGCCCCCGCCACAGCTCCGGCTTAATGCCCTGCTCGCCAGAGAGCGCCCCATCCAACAGGGCCAGCAGCCGGGCCTTGTCCCCGGGCAGTCCTCCCTTTAAAGGCAGATAGTTGGAGGCGTGGTCGCTGGTGAAATGGAGGGGATCCACCTCCAGGTGCTCCAGCAGTAGCCGGGTCTCCTCCAGGGCCTGCCAGGCAGTCAGCAGCCGGAACTCCCCCCGCGCGGCCGCGTCACCCAGCGCCGTCCCCCGCTCGGGGAGGTAAGTCAGGGCGGAGAGGTGACGGGGTCTCATGGCGTTGATCAGGGCCGCCGTGTCCAGGGCGTGGGCCCGGGAGGCCTCCCCCGGTCCGGCCAGACCGATGAGCACCATGGTCCACAGATCGAAGCCCGCCGCTACTATGCGCCGCCCGGCCTCCAGCATGCCCGCGGCGTCCATCCCCTTGCGCACCGCCCGCAGCACCGCATCGCTGCCGCTCTCCACCCCCAGGTAGAGGCGTACCAGCCCCGCCCGGCGGAGGGCCGCCAGCTCTTCCTCCGTCTTGCGCAGGGTGCTGCCCGGGCCGGCATAGGCGTTGACCCGCTCGAGGGAGGGGAAGGTCTCGTACAGCCGGTCCAGGACGGCCAGCAGCTCCTCTGTGTCCATGGCCACCGCGTCCCCGTCGCAGAGGAACACCCGCTTCACGTCTCCATAGGCCGCCCTGGCCAGGGCAATATCCTCAAAAATCTCCTCCAGCGGGCGCACCCGGTAGCGTTTGTCCTTATACATGCCGCAGAAGGTGCAGGCGTTGTGGGAGCACCCCACCGTCACCTGGAGCAGATAGCTCTTCCACTCTCCCGGCGGGCGGTAAACCGTCCCCTCGTACCTCATGCCTGGGGCTCCTCCGTCCGCAGCACCCGCTTGATGCTCTTCTCTGCCTTGCTCCGGGGGAGCATCAGCTCGTGGCCGCAGCCCTCGCAGCGCAGCTTGAAGTCCATTCCCACCCGCAGCACCAGCCACCGCCGGCTGCCGCAGGGGTGCTCCTTCTTCAATTCCAGCACATCGCCCACATGGATGTCCATATCCGCGTCCCTCCCGTTTCCTTCGTAACGCCTATTATACCCTGTCAATTCAGGCCCGGCAAGTGCATATAGTAGTCTATCGGAAAAAAATGACTGTGGAAACGAAAGGATTTGGTCACATTGAGGAGCCGCTTCCTGCCCGAGGGGCGTCTGTTACATACACCGGAAAACGAGGCCGCCTGCGCCTCCTGCGACGGCCTCCGCCGGGCCATGGAGGAGGGGACGGTGCTGGAGGGGGTTGCCCAGCTCTGCGACGGGGCCCACAACCTGCTGGTGTCCGTAGGGCCGTTTACCGGCTTTCTCCCCCGGGAGGAGGCCGCGCTGGGCATTGCAGAGGGCACCACCCGGGAGATCGCCATTCTCTCCCGGGTGGGCAAGCCGGTCTGTTTTCAGATCACAGCTCTGGAGGAATCCGGCGGCGTCCTCCGGCCCCGCCTCTCCCGCCGCCGGGCCCAGCAGGCCGCCCTGGACGCCATGCTTGCCGGGCTGCATCCCGGCTGTATCCTCCCGGCTGTGGTCACCCACCTGGAGTCCTTCGGGGCCTTTGTGGACATCGGCTGCGGCGTTCCCTCCCTGATCGGGATTGAAAACATCTCCGTCTCCCGCATCCCCCACCCCGACCAGCGGTTCCGGGTGGGGCAGGCCATCTTCGCCGTGGTACAGGAGCTGGACCCCAAGCTGGGGCGGGTGTACCTGACCCACCGGGAGCTGCTGGGCACCTGGGCGGAGAACGCCGCCCGCTTTCAGGCGGGCATGACGGTGCCCGGTATCGTCCGCGGGCTCAAGGAGTATGGGGCCTTTGTGGAGCTCACCCCGAATCTGTCCGGCCTGGCGGAGCGGAAAAGCGGCCTGCGGGAGGGGGACCGTGTGTCCGTCTACATCAAGGCTATCCTGCCTGAGCGGATGAAGATCAAGCTGCTGGCCATCGACACCCTGCCCCCGCTGAACGTCCCCGCGCCGCTGGAGTATTTTCTCACCCAGGGACAAATTGAAAAGTGGAAATACGCCCCCGAGGGCTGTGTCAAGGTGGGCGCGGAGACCATATTCGCCTGAAAAAACAGGAGCGCGGCTATGCCGCGCTCCTGTTTTATGCCTCGGGGCCTTTGATCTCGTCCCAGTACCGCCTGGCGGCCTGCTCATTCTTGTTGTCGCCGTAGTGGTAGTAACACCTATCCGCCAGCAGGTCGGGCAGATACTGCTGGCGCACCCAGTGGCGCGGAAAGTCGTGGGGGTAGAGGTAGCCCTGCTCCCGCTCCATCCCCGCCGAGTCGGCGTGGACGTTCTGGAGGTGGCGGGGGTAGTCGCCGGTCTTGCCCGCCCGCACATCGGCCTGAGCGGCGGCGATGGCCTCGTAGACCGAGTTGGACTTGGGGGCGGTGGCCAGCAGTACCACCGCCTGGGCCAGAGGGAGGCGGGCCTCCGGCAGCCCGAGCTGGAGAGCGTTGTCCACGCAGGCCTTGACGATCAGGGCCGCCTGGGGGTAGGCCATGCCCACGTCCTCGCTGGCGGAGCAGAGAATCCGCCGGATGGCGGTGGTCATGTCCCCCGCCTCCAGCAGGCGGGCCAGATAGTGGAGGGCCGCGTCGGGGTCGGAGCCCCGCATGGACTTCATGAGGGCAGAGGCGATGTCGTAGTGATCGTCTCCCTCCCGGTCGTACCGCATGGCGGAGCGCTGCGCCACCGTCTGGGCATCGGCCAGGGTGACCACCAGCCGCTCCCCCTCCCGCCGGGCGGAGCTGAGCAGCAGCTCCACCGCGTTCATGGACTTGCGCACATCGCCCCCGCAGGCGGTGGCAATGTGTTCCCGCACGCCATCCTCGCAGTCCACCTCCGCGCCCAGGCGCTCCCCCATGAGCCGGATGCCCCGGTCGATGGCGGGCAGCACGTCGGCGGCCTCGATGGGCTTGAATTCAAACACGGTAGACCGGCTGAGCACCGCATTATACACGTAAAAATAGGGGTTCTCCGTGGTGGAGGCGATCAGGGTGATCTTGCCATTCTCCATAAATTCCAGCAAAGACTGCTGCTGCTTCTTGTTGAAGTACTGAATCTCGTCCAGATAGAGCAGCACCCCATCGGGGGCCAGCATGGTGCCGATGTCCTTGATGATGTCCTTGATATCCGAGATGGAGGCCGTGGTGGCGTTGAGCCGGTGGAGGGGCCGGTTGGTGCGCCTGGCGATGATGTTGGCCACCGTGGTTTTGCCGGTACCGGAGGGGCCATAAAAGACCAGGTTGGGGATGTGTCCGCTCTCGATGATGCGGCGCAGCAGGCCGTTCTCCCCCAAAATGTGGCGCTGCCCCACCACCTCGTCCAGGCTCTGGGGGCGGATCTCGTCGGCCAGGGGCCGGTATGACATTGGGCATCCCTCCTCGTTTGGTCGCCCCTATTCTAACACATGTTCGAGCCCCCGTAAAGAGCGGCGGATACTATTCATCCCCCTCCACGGTAAAGATCTCCTCAATCGGTACGCCGAATACCTTGGCAATGTTCCAGGCCAGCACCAGCGAGGGATTATAGCGCCCCTTCTCCAGGTTGCCGATGGTCTCCCGGCGTACTCCCACCCGCCTGGCCAGCTCCTCCTGCTTCAGGTCGAAGCGAGCCCGGTACTCCTTGATGCGATTGGTAATCATGCCCGCGCGTTCCACCATTCCCGGCAGCCGCACAGGAAGCTGGAGAGGGCGTATACCGCCGCTCCCACCCCCCAGCCCAGCCCGCTGCTGAGGTACAGCGCCTCCGTCGTCCCTCCGCCAAGGGCCAGGAGCAGCAGCGTCCCCGCCGCCGTCACTCCCATGCCCGCGAAAAAGCCCCGTGCGGCCGAGCGGAGAATCTGGCCCTCCTGCATCTCGTCAGCCTTGGCAAAAAAGTACTGAAAGTCCACCGCAAAGGCAAAAAAGCCAAGGAAGTATTTCTCCCCGGTGAACACCCCTACGAACCCCAACAGGGACAGCAGGCCGATCAGCCCGTACCATCGTTTGATACCCATCCAGATGCACTCCTTTTATGTGGTGTATTTCGCTCTTTATATTATAAATATACCACATTAAAGGCGTTTGTCAAGAGAAAAACGGCGGCCTGCCGAAGCCATTTTTCGACAGGCCGCCGTCTCTGCTCATGCGTACTCCATTTTGCTTATTCGTACAGGGGATATTTTCCGGTGAGCTGGGCCACCTGGGCCCGCAGCTCGTCCTGTCTGCCCTCAAAATCGGTGGCGGTGCGCCACATGATAGAAGCGATGGCCTCCATGTCCGCCTCCTTGAAGCCGCGGGTAGTGGCGGCGGGCGTACCCACCCGGATACCACTGGTGACGAAGGGCTTCTCCGGATCGTTGGGGATGGCGTTCTTGTTGACGGTGATGTTCACCTCGTCCAGCCGCCTCTCCATCTCCTTACCGGTGAGGCGGGCAGGGCGGAGATCCACCAGCATCAGGTGGTTGTCGGTGCCGCCGCTGACCAGATCGAAGCCCTCGGCCATGAGGGCCTTCGCCAGGGCGGCGGCGTTTTTGAGAATCTGCTCCTGGTAGGCTTTGAACTCCGGCTTCATCGCCTCCCCCAGGGCCACGGCCTTGGCGGCGATGATGTGCTCCAGGGGACCACCCTGGCTGCCCGGGAAAATGGCGGAGTCGATTTTCTTGGCCAGCGCCTCCTTGCAGAGGATCATGCCGCCCCGGGGGCCGCGGAGGGTCTTGTGGGTAGTGGTGGTCACTACGTCGGCATAAGGCACCGGGGAGGGGTGGAGCCCCACAGCCACCAGGCCAGCGATATGGGCCATATCCACAAACAGATAGGCTCCCACCTCGTGGGCGATATCGGCAAAGGTCTTGAAGTCGATGGTGCGGGGATAGGCGGAGGCGCCGGCCAGGAGCATGCGGGGCCTGTGCTTTTTGGCCAGATCGCGCACCTGGTCGTAGTCGATGTAGCCCTGGTCGTTGACGCCATAAGCCACGATATTATAGTTTTTTCCCGAGAAGTTGACCGGTGAGCCGTGGGTCAGGTGGCCTCCGTTGGCCAGATCCATGCCGAGCACCGTGTCGCCGTGCTCACACAGGGCGGCGTACACCGCATAGTTGGCGTTGGCGCCGCAGTGGGGCTGCACATTGGCGTGGTCGGCCCCAAAGAGCTGGCAGGCCCGTTTGCGTGCGATATCCTCCACCACGTCCACACACTGGCAGCCGCCGTAATAGCGTTTGCCAGGATAGCCCTCCGCGTACTTGTTGGTGAGCACCGTGGCCGCCGCGGCCAGCACCGCCGGGCTGACGAAGTTCTCCGACGCGATCAGCTCGATGTTGCGCCGCTGGCGGTCGTACTCCGCCTGAACCGCCGCCCCTACCTCGGGGTCTTGTCCGGCAAGAAACTCCATGATATCCTTGACCAAATCCGACTCCACCTTTCTCAAATTTGACTGTATCGTTTATTATACAGAATCCCACTTTAAATTACAATCGCCCTATTTGAAAAAAGGCTCTCGTTTTTTGGCGGATTCTATGCTATATTGTCTAAGAGGTGATTCGATGAAAAACCATGAGGACGTCCTGGCTATCGTAGAGGAGCTGAAGAAGCTATACCCCGAAGGGCTCTGTTCGCTCCAGTACCCCAAGCCCTACGAGCTGCTCTTTTCCGTGCGTCTGGCCGCCCAATGTACCGATGAGCGGGTCAACATGGTCACTCCCGCCCTCTTTGCCCGCTTTCCCACCCTGGAGTCTCTGGCCCAGGCCGACCCCGCCGAGGTGGAAACCTATATCCATTCCACCGGCTTCTTCCGGGCCAAGACCCGGGACATTGTAGCCGCCTCCCGCATGCTGGTGGAGCAGTACGGCGGCCGGGTGCCCGACACCATGGAGGAGCTGCTCAAGCTGCCCGGTGTGGGCCGCAAGACCGCCAACCTGATTTTGGGCGACGTGTACCACACCCCCGGCGTAGTGGTGGCGGACACCCACTGCATACGCATTACCGGCCGACTGGGCCTCACCGACGGCACCAAGGACCCGGCCAAGGTGGAGGAGCAGCTCCGGCCCATCCTGCCGCCGGAGGAGTCCAACGACTTCTGCCACCGGATGGTGCTCCACGGCCGGGCGGTGTGTATGGCCCGCAAGCCCGACTGCCCCAACTGTACCCTGCGCCCCTGGTGCGATTTCTACACAAAGTCCTGCCTCCAGCAGGAGAGGCCCCGCCGGACAGACCGGCGGGGCCTCTGTGCTATTCCTGCGGTGCCTGGCTCACAATGCACTTGTCCTTCCACCTTCCACAGAAATAGGACACCACGCAGATCAGCAGGCCCAGGGCCCAGCCGATGGGATAGGCCCAATAGATCTCCTCCGGGCCGAAGAAATAGGCCAGCGCATAGGCCACAGGGATGCGGGCCGCCCAGAGGGAGATGATGGAGGCTACCATGGGCACTGTCGTGGCGCCTGCGCCGCGGAGGACGCCGTTCATGATAAACATCATGGCCAGAATGAACATCAGGGAGAGGGCCCGGAGCAGGTATGCCTCCCCGGCGGCCACCACGCCGGGCTCCCGGTTGAAGAGCATCAGCAGGGGCCGCCGCAGGGGCAGCACCACCGCCGACATGGCCAGGCATACCAGAGTGCCCAGCACCAGGGCCCGGCGGGTCCCGGTCTGTACCCGGTCCAGCCTCCCCGCCCCCATGTTCTGTCCCACATAGGTGGTGGCGGCGATGGAAAAGGACTCGATGGGCATGAAGGCGAAGGTGTCGATCTTGTTGGCGGCGGTGAAGCCGGCCGCAAAATCGTTGCCGAAGCCGTTGATCAGCGCCTGCATGATGAGTATGCCCACCGCGAACTGGCACTCCTGTATCGCGGAGGGTATGCCCAGACGGATCACCTGCCCCAGCAGGCGCCGGTCCAGCCGCATCCGGAACAGGCGGATATGGAGGAAGGGGTACTTTCGGTTGATGTAGAAGATGCCGAACACCCAGGAGCAGATCTGGGCCAGAATGGTGGCCAGGGCCACGCCGAACACGCCCCAGGAGAACACCAGCACAAACACCAGATCCAGCACAATATTGATGACACAGGCGATGAACAGGAAGATCAGGGGCGTCCGGCTATCCCCCAGGCCGCGCATGATGCCGCTGTTCATGTTGTAGCCCAGAGTACCGATGATGCCGCCCAGCACCACCATGCAGTAGGTCCGCGCCTGCTCATAGGCCTCCTGCGGCACCCGGATCAGGGTGAGCAGCGGCCCGCTGGCCAGCACGCCCAGCAGGGTCAGGGGCACAATGATCACCAGCAGGGCGCTGTAGATGGTGTCCACCGTGCGCCCCACCGCCCCTTGGTCCCCGGCGCCCACATACTGGGCGATCATGATGGTCGCGCCCATGGAGAATCCGAGGAAGAGGGAGGATATCAGGAACATGATAGAGAAGCCCGCGCCCACGGCGGTGAGGGCGGAGGAGCCCACATAGTTGCCCACCACCACCGAATCCACCATGTTGTAGAGCTGCTGGAGCACATTTCCCGCCAGCAGGGGCAGGGAGAACAAGACGATCAGCCGGGTCGGCGGCCCCTGAGTCATGTCCATGGCTCCGTGCCCGTTCCGCTTGATCTCACTCATTGCCTCTCCTCCCCATCCGTTTTATCTCCTCGCCCGCTCATAGATGATGCGCAGGCCGTCCAGCACCAGCTGGGGATCCACCACGTCGATCAGCTCCGTGTTGTCCGCCACCAGCCGGGACAGGCCGCCCGTGGCTACCACCTTGGTGTCCGGCTGGCCGATTTCCTCCTTGGCGTGGCGGATGAGGTACTCGATGGCCCCGATGTAGCCCAGCACCGCCCCCGCCTGGATCTGCCCCACGGCGGTGGTGCTCAGCACTGTGTCCGGCTTCACCAGCTCCACCCGGGGCAGCAGGGCAGTCTTCTGGAACAGGCCGTCGATGGATACCTGTACCCCGGCGGTGATGCAGCCGCCCAGGTACACCCCCTCCCGGCTCACCGCGTCCAGGGTGGTGGCCGTTCCGAAGTCCAGCACCACCAGCGGCGCGCCGTACTTGGCGATGGCCGCGATATCCGCCGCCGCCCGGTCGGGGCCCAGGCGCTCGTCGCTGTCGCACTCCACGTAGGGCAGGCCGGGGTCCAGCGCCTCGTCCAGCACCAGCGGGGTCTTGCCCACATACTTCTGCACCGCCCGGCTCAGGGTATGCATCACCTGGGGGGCCACCGAGCCGATCACCACATCCTCCACCTGCCCCAGCTCCAGGCCGAAGCGCTGGAAGTACTGGCACAGCCAGAGCCCCAGCTCGTCGGAGGTACGGTTGGCGTCCGTCATCAGACGGAAGCTCCCCACCAGCTCCTCTCCCCGGTAGACGCCGAACTCCATATTGGTATTGCCTACATCAATGACCAGCAGCATACTGCTCCTCTCCCTTCTCAGATATGCGACAGATAGCACACCGCGCCGCCCTCCTCCAGGACAGCCACGGCGTAGGTGGGCTGAACCAGGCTCCCGGCGGCGCCGGGGTTGACGATCCACAGGCCGTTCTGGAACTCACAGAACGCCTCATGGGTGTGGCCAAAGCACAGGAGCCGCGCCCCCGTCTCCCGGGCCGCCCGTATGGCCGCCCCCGGCCCCGCCTTCACGTGGTAGGTGTGGCCGTGGGTCATCAGGATTTTACACCCCTCCAGGGTAAAGCGCCGCTCGTCCGGCAGATCCGGCCGGCGGCCGTCACAGTTGCCCGGCACATAGGTCACAGGAATATCGGGAAACTGACGGGCCAGCTCCTCCGCATCCCGGGCCAGATCCCCCATATGGAGGACGCGGTCCGGGTGCTCCAGGCGCACCACGTCGGCCATGTTGGCCACGTTGCCGTGGGAGTCGGAAAAAAGTACCAGCTTCAAGGTATCACCTTCTGAAAAGTCACTCATAGAATGGAGTGATCGGTCTTATAAATAATTGAGATGGAGCTGATGGTATGGCAAATCCCCAGTCCAATCTGGACGAACTCATGAAGGATCCCAAGGCCGCCGGCCTGCTGAAGAACAAGGCCCTGCTCCAGAGCCTGATGCAGTCCCCGGACACCCAGCGCCTGATGGAGCTGCTCAGTCAGAACGCGGGGGACGGCCTCAAGACCGCCGCCGCCAAGGGGGACACCGGCGCCCTGCTGGGCATGGTGCGGCAGGTCATGCAGAGCAGCGAGGGGGCCCGGCTGGTACAAAACATCAGTCAGGCGGTGCCCAAGGAGAAGAAGTAGGCATTTCGGCGGGAGGGGGCGGGAGACATGGCCGAATTCGAGGAGAAACTCAACGCGATCCTCAGCGATCCCCAGGCCATGGGCCAGATCGCTTCCCTCGCGCAGGCGCTGACCGGGGAGCACACGGGAGAATCCGCCCCGCCCCCCGCCGCAGAACCGGCGGAGGCCGGGCCCGCGGGAGAGGCGGCCGGGCAGGCCGGCGCCACCGACTGGTCCGCCCTGCTGGGCATGCTGGGCGGCGGCGGAGACAGCAACCCGCTTTCCGCCCTGTCCGAGCTGGATCCCCAGCTTCTCCAGGCCGGTCTGCGCCTCTTTTCCGAGTACTCCGCCACTGACGACCGCAAGGTGGCCCTGCTCAATGCTCTCAAGCCTTTTGTCAAGCCGGAGCGGTATGCAAAGGTTGACAAGGCCGTTCAGATCGCCAAGCTGGCCCGGGTCATCCGGGTGGCCTTCCAGCTCTTCCAGAGCCGCCGAGAGGAGGGGAAGGACGATGTATAACCGCTACATACCCAATGGCGCCTCCTACACCCGGGTCGTGGAGGAGGATGCCCCTCCCACCCAGACCGTCCCTCCCGACGCGCCCCCGCCGGAGCCGGACGCCGAGGCGCCGGAATCCGCCAAGCCCGCCTCAGGACTGGGCAAGCTGCTTCGGGGCCTCAAGCTGGACGGCCTCGACACCGGCGATGTCCTGCTCCTGCTCATCCTCCTGTTCCTCTTTCTGGAGGGGGACGACATGGAACTGGTCATCACCCTGGGGCTGCTCCTGCTGCTGGGGCTGGAATAACGGGCGGCCGGCCCCCTGCCGCCCGTTATTCCTCTACCGTATGCAGCACTGTGCCGTCCGGCAGCGCAAACTCCGTGAGTCCGAAGAGGGTACGGTCCGTCGACACCGCATAGGAGGTCATCCGGTAGGTCAGCTCCTCCCCTTTCCACTGCTCGGCGCACACCAACAGGCCGCTGTCCACGGAGACCCAGTACTTCTCCACATAGCCCAGCGCGTCCTCGCCTGTCTCCACATAAATGCAGGCCAGGCCGCCCTTCTCCTCATATCCGGCGGCGGCAATGGCATCCTGCTCCAGCTCCAGTACGTCCTCATAGGTGGGGATGCGCTGGCCCTCCAGATCCGCCGAGTGCCCGTCCGCCGGACCGGAAAGGGCCGTGCGGTCGCCTCCATACCACAGCCAGAACTGCCCGTCGCCCACGATGGAGTAACGTACCGTCCCGCCTGGCAGGGCTGCCTCCGTCTGGGTCCAGCCGCCGTCCACCCACACGTCCGCATGGGTGGTTCCGCTCTCTCCCTCGCCCCAGAAGTCCTCGATCGTGACCGCGCGGGTGTATCGCTCCGGGCGGGAGAGGGTATCCCGGATGACGCTCTGCACCGTCTCCGGCGTCACGTCCACCAGCACCAGACCGCTCTGCTCACCGGGCTCTCCCCCCGGCTGCTGGGAGACCTCCGGCGTGGGCAGCACGATCTTCGCCGTGTCCGGCGCAAAGAGGCCCAGTCCAAAGCTGGACACCATGGCCACCACGATGACGATGCCGATGAGTACCACCAGCAGATTCCGCTTTCTGCGCTCCACGCCTGTTCCCTCCTCTCCGCCCGGACCGCGTTATGCCCGGAATTCCTCCGGCTGTTCGGCCCGCAGGCCGAATTTCCACTCAATGGCGTCGGCGATCCGGCGGCAGGCGAAGCCGTCGCCGTAGGGATTGACGGCGTGGGCCATGGCGGTGTAGGCCGCCGGAGCGGTGAGCAGCTCGGAGGCCATGGAGAAGATGACGTTCTCCTCCGTCCCCGCGATCTTCACGGTCCCCGCCTCCACCGCCTCGGGCCGCTCGGTCTCCCGCCGCAGGACAAGCACCGGCCTCCCCAGGGCGGGGGCCTCCTCCTGCAGTCCGCCCGAGTCGGTCATGACCAGATAGGCCCGGGCCATCAGGTTGTGCATCTCGTCGGCGGAGAGCGGATCAATGAGGTGGATACGGTCGTGGCCGCCGAGGTACTTCCCCGCCGCCTCCCGCACCACCGGGGACAGGTGAACCGGGTAGACCAGCTCCACCTCCGGGAAGGCGTCCGCCACCCGGCGCAGAGCCGTCATGATGTTAGCCATGGGCTGGCCGTAGTTCTCCCGCCGGTGGCAGGTCACGAGGATGATCTTTCGGCCGGTGTAGTCCAAATGGTTGAGGAGATCCGTTGTGAAGTGATAATCCTTCACAACCGTGGTCTTGAGGGCGTCGATCACAGTATTGCCCGTGACAAACACCCCGTCGGTGATCCCCTCCCGCTCCAGGTTGGCGCGGTTGGCCCGTGTGGGGCAGAAGTGCAGGTCGGCGATGTCGCCCACCAGCTTGCGGTTCATCTCCTCCGGAAAGGGAGAATACTTGTCACCCGTGCGGAGTCCCGCCTCCACATGGCCCACCCTGATCTGGTGGTAAAAGGCGGCCAGCGCCCCGGCGAAGGTGGTGGAGGTGTCCCCGTGGACCAGCACCAGGTCGGGTCTGGCCTGCTCCAGCACCCCCTCCATGCCCAGCAGGCACTTGGAGGTGATGGTGGAGAGGGTCTGGCGGGGCTCCATGATGTTCAGATCGTAATCGGGCCGGAGCTGGAAGATCTCCAGCACGGAATCGAGCATCTCCCGGTGCTGGGCCGTCACACAGCAGACCGGCTCCAGGCCCGGACGGCGCTGGAGCTCCGCCACCAGGGGAGCCATCTTGATGGCCTCCGGCCGGGTGCCGAAGATGGTCATGACGCGCACCTGCTTCATTTCTCTTCCCCCTTCTCGTCCGGCTTCTCACCGTCGTTTTTCTTTCCGTTGGCGCCCAGGAAAATCCGGGCGGAGATCGCCCCGGCAAAGCACAGGGCCAGCAGGAGCAGCATGGCCTTCACCGGCCCGCTGGTGGTGAGCACAACGGCGGACAGGCCCAGGATGGCGCTGATGACATACAGCACCGCCACCGCCTGCTTCTGGTTGAAGCCCATGTCGATAAGCCGGTGGTGCACGTGGCTGCGGTCGGCGTGCATGGGGCTCTGTCCGTGGGCAATGCGGCGGATGAAGGCGAAGCAGGTGTCGAAGATGGGCAGGCCCAGCATGAGGAAGGGCACCGCAAAGGAGATAATGGTATAGAACTTGAACAGGCCCTGAATGGACACCACCGCCAGAATATAGCCCAGGAAGGTGGAGCCCGTGTCCCCCATAAAGATCTTGGCGGGATTCATGTTGTAGGGCAGAAAGCCGATACACCCGCCCGCCAGGGCGGCCATGAGAATGGCCACGTTGCCCTCGCTGACCACCAGGGCGATCACCAGCAGGGTCATGGAGCTGATGGTGGATACGCCGCAGGCCAGGCCGTCCAGGCCATCAATCAGGTTGACGGCGTTGGTGATGGCCACGATCCAGATGACCGTGGCGGGCACCGCCAGAATCCCCAGATTCCAGTAGGGATCCGCGGAAAACACGTTGGGGTTGGACAGCGTCTCGATCACGTTGCCCGAGAGCACCGCCACCAGGGCGGCGATGATCTGCACCACAAACTTGAACATGGCCCGCAGCGAGTAGATATCGTCAAAGATGCCCAGCACGACGATGATGACCGCCCCCAGCAGCATCCCCCGCATCTGGGCGTTCAAGTCCAGAAAGAGCAGGACGCTGAGCAGGAAGCCCAGGAAGATGGCCAATCCGCCCATGCGGGGGATGGGGTGGTCGTGCATGCGGCGGCCGTCCTTGGGTACATCCACCGCCTTGACCCGAATGGCCAGGTTTTTCACCACCGGAGTGGCCACCAGGGCCACCACCAGGGCCACCACCAGGGCGGCGGCCACGATGCCGATGAGGGGAAGATCCAGATTTCTTGGCATGGGAATTTGCTCCTTATCTTACCGGGCCAGGAAGCCCACCTTTTTGTAGACCTTGCGAAGAGTCTTTTCCGCCACATAGGACGCCTTCTCCGCGCCGGCGCGGTAGACGCTCTCCAGATAGGCCTTGTCGGAGAGCAGGCGGCGGGTCTCCTCCTGGATGGGCCGGAGCATCTCCACCACGGCCTCGCCCACCACGGGCTTGAACGCGCCATAGCCCTTGCCGTCGAACTCCGCCTCAATGGCCTCGAAGCTCTTGCCGGTGACGGCGGAATAAATGCTCATCAGGTTGGACACGCCCGGCTTGTTCTCCCGGTCGAAGCGGACGCAGCGCTCGGTGTCGCTGTCGGTGATGGCCCGCTTGAACTTGCGCAGGATGTCCTCCGGCTTATCCATCAGGAACACGCAGCCCTCGGGTATGGATTTGCTCATCTTGGTGTCCGGCTGGTTCAGGCTCATCACCCGCGCGCCCATCTTGGGGATGTAGGGCTCGGGCACCTTGAGCACGTCGCCGTACACGTGGTTGAAGCGCTGGGCCACGTTGCGGGTCAGCTCCACGTGCTGCTTCTGATCCTCCCCCACCGGCACAAAGTCCGGCTGGTAGAGCAGGATGTCCGCCGCCATCAGGCAGGGGTAGGTAAACAGGCCGGCGTTGATGTTGTCGGCGTGCTTGGCGGATTTGTCCTTGAACTGGGTCATGCGGGACAGCTCGCCGAACATGGTGTAGCACTCCAGCACCCAGGCCAGCTCCGCGTGCTGGTGCACGTGGGACTGGACAAAAATTGTGTTGCGCTCCGGGTCCAGACCGCAGGCGATGTACTGGGCCACCTGCTCCAGAGTGCGGCGGCGGAGCTCCGCCGGGGTCTGGCGCACGGTGATGGTATGCATATCGGCCATAAAGTAGAAGCAGTCGAACTCGTCCGCCCGGGCGCCCCAGTTCTTGATGGCTCCCAGGTAGTTGCCCAGGTGGAGCTCGCCGCTGGGCTGGATGCCGGAGAGCATGACTTTTTTCTGGTTTTCCATTCTAGAACACACCTCTTACGAGTGATTTTTGGCTCATTGGGTACAATGCCCCATATTGGTTTATCATATCATATCCAAATGGCCTTGACAATCCTTAGGCGAAAAATATAAAATAATGTGATGAAGTTTAAAAAAGGAGTCTTTTCAATGGATCTGAACTGGTTTGAGGAGATGGAAGCCCGCATCCCCAAGGACGGCGTCCGCACCCGCTTCGCCCCCTCCCCCACGGGCTACATGCACGTGGGCAACCTCCGCACCGCCCTCTACACCTGGCTCATCGCCCGCCACAGCGGCGGCAAGTTCATCCTCCGCATTGAGGATACCGACCAGGGCCGCCTGGTGGAGGGCGCCACCGAGGTCATCTACGCCACCCTGCGCAAGTGCGGCCTGACCTGGGACGAGGGCCCCGACATCGGCGGCCCGGTGGGACCCTACATCCAGACCGAGCGCCGGGCGCTGTACGGCAAGTACGCCGAGCTGCTGGTGGAGAAGGGCCACGCTTATTACTGCTTCTGCGAAAAGACCGAGTCTGAGGAGGACTCCGGCAACTTTGACCGGGCGGCCGACCCCTGCCGGGACATGAGCCTGGAGGAGGCCAGGGCCAAGGTGGCCGCCGGCGCCCCCTACGTCATCCGCCAGAAGATCCCCGCGGAGGGCTCCACCGTCTTCTCCGACGCCGTATTCGGGGACATTACCGTAGAGAACTCCACCCTGGACGACCAGGTGCTCATCAAGCGGGACGGCCTGCCCACCTACAACTTTGCCAACGTCATCGACGATCACCTGATGGGCATCACCCACGTGGTGCGGGGTTCCGAGTACCTGTCCTCCGCCCCCAAGTACAATCTGCTGTACCAGGGCTTCGGCTGGGACGTACCCACCTATATCCACTGCTCCCCCGTCATGCGGGACGCCCACAACAAGATGAGCAAGCGCAAGGGCGACCCCTCCTACGAGGATCTCATCGCCATGGGCTATCTGTCCGAGGCGGTGGTCAACTACGTCACCCTGCTGGGCTGGTCTCCCAGAGGCGAGTACGCCGAGCGGGAGTTCTTTACCCTGGCCGAGCTGGCGGAGATTTTCGACATCGGCGGCATCTCCAAGTCCCCCGCCATCTTCGACATCGAAAAGCTGACCTACTTCAACGCCCACTACCTTCGGGAGATGAGCCCCGAGGCCTTCCATGCGGCCGCCCTGCCCTACATCCGCCAGGCGGTGCAGAATCCCGCCCTCTCCACGGAGGAGATCGCCGGGCTGCTCCAGGCCCGGTGCGAGCGTCTCACCGACATCCCAGAGAAGCTGGACTTTTTTGACGCCCTGCCCGACTACGACGCGGGGCTGTTCACCAACAAGAAGTCCAAGACCAATCCGGAGGTGTCCCGGCGGATGCTGGAGGCCGTCCTTCCCGCCCTGGAGGGGCTGGCCGACTGGACCGTGGACGGGATTCATGACGCTCTGATCGGCCTAGCCGAGTCTCTGGAGGTCAAAAACGCCACCCTCATGTGGCCGGTGCGCATTGCCGCGGCGGGCAAGGCGGTCACCCCCGGCGGCGCGGTGGAGATCTGCCACATTCTGGGGAAGGACGAGTGCCTGCGCCGCCTCCGTCTTGGGCTGGACAAGCTGGGCGGCTGAACCCAGCCGTGAATGGTGAGAATCATGCAGATGTTTGCCGACGGCCGCAGTAGAAAAGTGGTGTTTCTGGCCCACTGCCTGCTGAACCAAAACGCCATCTCCGACGGAACCGCCGTATATCCGGCCGCTTTCCGGGAGCTGGTGCAGTTCTTTCTGGAACATCAGGTGGGAATCGTTCAGCTTCCCTGCCCGGAGCTCTGCTGCCTTGGGCTGGACCGTGGAAACAGGCTGGGCGCGCAGTCCCCGGTCACGGAGGAGAACACCCGTATCCGTGCCGCCATGCAGGCGCCCGCCCCCAGCCGGATGCTGGAGGACCTAGTTGAATCTGTCATGCATCAGGTGCTGGAGTACCACAGATACGGGTTTCGCATCGTTGCGTTTCTGGGCGCAAACCGCTCCCCCAACTGCGGGGTGGAGACCACGTCCGACCACAATCAAGAGATGCCCGGCCGTGGCCTTTTCCTCGGCGCGTTGGAAGATCGGATTCGGGCGGCCGGCTTGGAAATTCCTCTTCTGGGCGTGAAGGCCTCCGATGATCTGCTCAACCTTTTTGCGCGGCTTCGCCCCCTTCTTTAGCTTATATTTACCGCACATAAAACGCCCCCTTTTACGCAACCTAGCCGTAAAAGGGGGCGTTTTGTCATGGAGAAACGGAGAAAACAGGTGCTGGCCGCCAGCTTTCTGGCGGGGGCCTTCGCGGTGACCGCCGGGTTTGCAGTGCAGGGCCACGCCCGGGCGGCACAGTACCGGCGCATGCTGGACAACACCTATCAGCACGCCTTCACCGAGCTGGCCACGGCGGCGGGCGAGCTGGATGTCGCCCTCCGAAAGGTGACCTACGCCACCAGTCCCGAGCTGTTCTCCGCACTGTGCGCCCAGGCCTACAGCAAGGCGCTGGCCGCTCAGTCGGCTCTGGGCGAGCTGCCCTACGGCAACGTAGAGCTGGAGCAGACCGCCGCCTTCCTGGCCAAAACCGGTGACTACGCCATGGCCCTGGCCCGGGACGCCTACGGCGAGACGGCGTGCACTGAGGCGCACCGGGAGACCCTGCGCGGCCTGGCGGGGGCCGCCTCCACCCTGTCTGGCGCCCTCCAGAGCCTGCTGGCGGAGCTGGACGCGGGCACCATCCGACCGGAGGACGTGGAGACCGTTCAGGCACGGCTGTCCAACGCCACGGAGTCGGGTGAACTCCCCGCCGGCTCGGCCTTCCAGACGGTGGAGGCCGACTTCCCCGAGGTGCCCGCCCTGATCTACGACGGCCCCTTTTCCGACCACCTGTCGTGCCGCACGCCCAAGATGCTGGAGGGGCTGCCCCAGGTCTCCGAGGCGGAGGCCCGCAGGGCCGCGGCGGCCTTTCTGGGGCTGCGGGAGGACATCTTCACCCTCAGCGCCCAGGGCGAGGGACAGCTCCCCACTTGGGGCTTCTCCGCCCTGGTGAATGGCGGCGAGCTCTATGTAGAGGTCACCCGGCAGGGCGGCCAGGTGCTCCAGGTACTCTCCTCCCGGCCGGTGGGCGAGGCGTCCCTCTCCGCCCAAGAGGGGCGGCAGAGGGCTGCGGAGTTTCTGTCCGAGCGGGGCTACCAGGATATGGACCCCAGCTACTCCATCCGGCAGGGCGGCATACTCACTGTCCACTTTGCCTCCCGCCAGGACGGCGTGTACTGCTACCCCGATCTGGTCAAGGTGGGTGTGGCGCTGGACACCGGGGATGTGGTGAGCTTTGAGTCGGAGGGCTACCTCATGAACCACGGGGACCGTACCCTCCCCGCCCCGGCCGTCTCCGAGGCGGAGGCGGCCGCCCAGGTGGACGGCTCCCTCACCGTTCTGGCCCACCAGCTCGCCCTGATCCCCACCGGCGGCGAGTACGAGGTGCTGTGCCACGAATTCAAGTGCCAGAACGCCTCCGGCGGCCACGTGCTGGTCTACGTGGATGCCGCCGATGGCCGCCAGGAGCGCATTCTCCTGCTCCAGGAGGACGAGAATGGGACGCTGGTAATCTGAAACGCGAAGTTTGGAACGTACAGTTTCTGCAAAACCGATTGACAGGGAATTAACAATGTGCCATAATAGGTTCCGGTAAATCGTTAAACTTTTAACGATTTAAAATTCACGTATACACGGAGGTACCTGTTATGTCCCGTTTTACGCTTCCCAGAGATATCTATTATGGCGCCAATGCGCTGGAAAATCTGAAGAATCTGAAGGGCTCCCGTGCGGTGCTGGTGCTGGGCGGCGGCTCCATGAAGAAGTTCGGCTTTGTGGACAAGGCCCTGGGATATCTGAAGGAGGCCGGCATTGAGACCCGCCTGATCGAGAACGTAGAGCCCGATCCCTCTGTGGAAACCGTGATGAGCGGCGCGGCAGTCATGCGGGAGTTTGAACCCGATTGGATCATCTCCATGGGCGGTGGCTCTCCCATCGACGCGGCCAAGGCCATGTGGGCCTTCTACGAGTACCCGGAGACCACCTTTGAGGATCTGATCACCCCCTTCAGCTTCCCCGAGCTGCGCCAGAAGGCCAGGTTCTGCGCCATCCCCTCCACCTCCGGCACCGCCACCGAGGTCACCGCCTTCTCCGTCATCACCGACTACCAGAAGGGCATCAAGTACCCCCTGGCCGACTTCAATATCACCCCCGACGTGGCCATCATCGACCCGGCCCTGGCCGAGACCATGCCCCCCAAGCTGGTGGCCCACACCGGTATGGACGCCCTGACCCACGCCATCGAGGCCTATGTGTCCACCCTCCACACCGTGTTCACCGATCCCCTGGCCCTCAAGGCCATCCACATCGTGGAGAAGGATCTGCTCCGCTCCTTTAACGGCGACATGGGCTGCCGCGAGGAGATGCACTACGGCCAGTGCCTGGCCGGCATGGCCTTCTCCAACGCCCTGCTGGGCATCGTCCACTCCATGGCCCACAAGACCGGCGCGGCCTTCTCCACCGGCCACATCACCCACGGCCTGGCCAACGCCATGTACCTGCCCTACGTCATCGCCTACAACGCCAAGGCCGACGGCGTGGCCGAGCGCTATGCCGACATCGCCCGCACCATGGGCGTCGTGGGCGACACCACCGCCGAGCTGGTGGAGGGCCTGCGCGCCAAGATCCGCTCCATGAACGATGCCATGGGCATCCCCAACACCCTGAAGGACTTCGGCATTATTGAAGACGAGTTCAAGGAGAAGCTGGATGCCATCGCCGCCAACGCGGTGGGCGACGCCTGCACCGGCTCCAACCCCCGCCCCATCGATCCCGCCACCATGGCCAAGCTGTTTACCTGCATCTACTACGGCACTGAGGTCGACTTCTGATTCTGATTTCTACTTCCTTCCTCCATTTCTACATCATAAGCCGGATGGGCGCGGTCGTTTGACCGCGCCCATCCGGCTTATCTGCGTCCTGTTAGAGCTCTTTTACGTAAAAGTAGTGGCCGTACTCCCCCACGGCGGGCTCCACTGCGCCGAAGCGACGGTAGCCCAGCTTTTCATAGAAGCCGGGGGCCTGGAATCCAAAGGTGTTCAGCTCCAGGCGCTTCGCACCCTGGCGGGCGGCGTCCTGCTCCAGCTGGGCCAGGAGGCAGGCCCCCAGGCCGGTGCCCCGGCGGGACTCCGCCACCCACAGCACGTCCAGCAGGGCCAGCTCCCCCATCCGGAAGGCATTGCAGCCGCCGATGATCTGTCCGGCCCCGTCCTCCACCACCAGGGAGAGATCCGCCGTATCGGAGACAAAGGTGCGGTTATAGGCCCGCAGGCCGGCGTGAACCGCCGCTTCCCCCGCCTCCCCGGCGGGCTTGATGACATAGTGCTCCATCGCTCTCAATCCTCCATATCAAACGGGGGCAAATCCCGGCTCTGGGGGATGGCGTCGCCCTCAAATTCCAGCTCGTCGGGGACGGGCTCTGGGGCAGCGTCCACCATCCCCTGCTTAAACTGCATCTCCTGCCACTGATCCTTGGTAATGAGCACTTGGCGGGGCTTGGAGCCTTCAAAGGGCCCCACGACTCCCTTCTCCTCCATCTGGTCCACCAGTCGGGCCGCCCGGGAGTAGCCTAGCTTGAGCCGCCGCTGGAGCATGGACACGGAGGCCATGCCGGTCTCCACCACCACTTCAATGGCGGCGGGGAGCAGCTCGTCGTAGTCGTCCCCCACCTCGTCCGGCGCGGAGCCGCCCACGCCCTTGCTCCCCTTCTCCTTCTCGGCGGCGTGCTGCTCGATCTCATGGATGATCTCCTCCGAGTACTCGGCCGACCCGCTGTTCTGCTTGATAAAGCCCACTACGGCGGCCACCTCCTCGTCGGAGATGAGGCAGCCCTGCACCCGCTGGGGCTTGCCGGTGCCCAGGGGGAAGTAGAGCATGTCGCCCCGGCCCACCAGCTTTTCCGCGCCGGTGGTGTCCAGGATGATGCGGGACTCCAGGGAGGAGGCCACGGCAAAGGCGATGCGGCTGGGGATATTGGCCTTCATCAGACCGGTGATCACGTCGGCGGAGGGCCGCTGGGTGGCGATGATCAGGTGCATGCCGGCGGCGCGGCCCATCTGGGCCACTCGGCAGATGGACTCCTCCACCTCCTTGGCGGCCACCAGCATCAGATCGGCCAGCTCGTCAATGACCACCACAATCTGGGGCATCTTCTCCATGCCCTCGGTCTTGGCGGCGTGGGCGTTGTAACTGGCCAGATCCCGCACCCCGATCTCCGAGAAGGCCCGGTAGCGCTTCATCATCTCCACCACCGCCCACTGGAGGGCGCCCGCCGCCTTCTTGGGGTCGGTGACCACGGGAATGAGCAGATGCGGGATGCCGTTGTAGATGCCCAGCTCCACCATCTTGGGGTCCACCATGATGAGGCGCACCTCCTCAGGGGTGGCCTTGTAGAGCAGGGAGATAATCAGAGAGTTGGTACACACCGACTTGCCCGAGCCGGTAGTGCCGGCGATGAGCAGGTGGGGCAGCTTGGCAATATTGCCCACCACATTGCGGTTGCTGATGTCCCGGCCCACAGCAAAGGAAACCTTGGAGGGGTTGTCCCGGAACTCACTGGAGTCGATGACATCGTGGATATAGACCGGGGAGACGAGCTTGTTGGGCACCTCAATGCCCACCATGGAGATCTTGTCCGGGATGGGGGCGATGCGAACGCCGGTAGCCCCCAAGGCCAGGGCGATATCGTCAGCCAGGTTGGTCAGCTTGTTAAGCCGCACCCCCTGGTCCAGCTCCACCTCGTACCGGGTCACCGATGGGCCGCGGGTCACATTGGCGATGGTAGCATCGATGCCGAAGGACCGGATGGTGTCGGACAGGCGGGCCTGATTGGCCTGGAGCTCGCTGGCCACGTCGGCGCCCGACACGCCTGCCCCCTCCTTCAGCAGCGAAACCGGCGGATACTGGTAGGCCGCCGGAGTCCCCTCCTCCAGTTTGCGGGCGATGTCCTGGGCCACCTCGGCCGCCGCCTGGGCAGCCTCCTCCCTCTTCACCTTGGCCACAGCGGGCTCCCGCTCAATCTCCGGCACCGGCGGGGCAGGGGCGGGCTCCGGGATGGGTTCCGGCACCGGTTTCGCCGCCTGAACTGCCTCCTGAGGCGTCTCAGGCGGCGGGGACACGGCAATGAGTTCTGCCTCAGGCACATCCCCAGCCGCCGCACCGGCCAATACCTGGTCCGGCGTGGGCACCGAGGGCTTCCGGTTGAAAAAGCGCTCCTTCTTCTCAATGGGCTTGGGCTCGGGCCGTTTGCCCACCAGCGGACCATCGTCCACGGGGATATCGATCTGAGGCACCTGCTGGCGGCGGGCGGCGCTCTCCGGCTCGGGGGCACGGCGGCGCTCACGGGGCTTGGGCTCGGGCAGTTCCTCCTCCTCGTACTCCACCCGGGGCCGCTCACGGATCCGGTCCACGATATCCACCGGGGAGACGTGGAACACCACCATCAGCATGATGGCCGCGATCAGGACGAAGATTACACCGGCTCCGTACTTGCTGAACACCGCAGTCAGCCCCAGGGCGATCAAGCCACTGACCACACCGCCGCTCTTGAGAGCCTCTCCCTGGCTCCACAGGGTCTTGACCAGCTCCAGGCTCCACTCATAGGAGCCCCTGGTCAGAATCAGGTGGAGCAGGCAGCCCACCAGCACTGGGGTGAGCAGGGCGCACCACACCCGCAGCCGTACCGGGCGGCCCCGGTGGAAGACCAAGATCCCGCTGGCCACCAGCAGCATGGGGGGCAGCAGCCAGTAGCCGTAGCCGATCAGGCCCTTGACCAAGCCGCAGAAAAAGTCGATAAAGATGGCCTGAATATGGAAGTAGCCAAAGGCGGAGAAAATGGCCAGCAGCAGACAGGCCACCGCCCCCACCTCCCGACGGATGGGCCTGGGCGCCGGGGCCTTCTTCCGGCTGCCGGCAGCGCGGGAGCCGGATGCGGTCCTTCCCGTACCCGAGGCCGTCCGCTTTCCGCCCGCGTTCTTCTTCTGTGCTGTGGCCATTGAAAATCAAATCCTTTCCAGGGTCATTCTTTTGTATCGGGTTTCTGTCACTTGAGCAGCATCATCTTCACGATGCCCGCTACCAAGCTGCCCAGGCCAACCGCCCAGCAGTAGTAAGCAAACTTGCCGAATTTCCCCTTATCGGACAGGCTCTTAACAAGCCGGATGGCAAAGTACCCCACCACAGCGGACACCGCTACGCCCACTAAGTACATGGGCAGCTCCTCAATGGGGAAGTTCGAGGCCAGCGCATCCTTAATTTCCAGGACGTTGGCGCCCAGTACGGCAGGCAGGGACATAAGGAAGGAGAAGCGCACGGCGAAGGCCCGGTCAAAGCCCCGCATCATGCCAACCGAGATGGTGGTGCCGGAGCGGGAGAGGCCGGGGATAACCGCCAGCGCCTGGCCGCAGCCCACGATCAAGGCGTCCGCCACCGTCGCGTTTTTGGCGGTCTTGTGGCCCCGGGCCATGCGGTCGGAGAAAAACAGGATAAACCCGGTGGCCAGCAGGGCGCAGGAAACCATGATGGAGTTGGAGAACAGTTGGTTCACCGCATCCTGCAAAAACACCATCACAAACAGGGGCACGGTCGCGATGATGATGAGCATCACCATCCGTCGGGCCGGCGGCGGGGCAACGCCGGTATCCTTCCGCCCGGCCAGGGCGGCAATGCCCAGGAAGAACTCGCGGATCATATCCACAATGTCCCGCCAGTAGACCATACAGACAGAAATCAGTGTACCGAAGTGGAGCAGGACGGTAAAGAACATGTATTTCTCCTCCATGTTCTCCATCCCGAAAAACGTCTGAAACAGGGCCAGATGGCCGGAGCTGGAGATGGGCAGGAATTCCGCCACGCCCTGGATAATCCCCATTAAGATGGACATAAAATAAGTCAAAGTCAGTTCCCTCCATGCTGAATCATTTGGACATACGTATTTATATTAACATACGCGCGTGGATATTTCCATCCTTTTCTCCCGCAGTTCCCGGTCGGGACATTTCATACACGATGCACATATCATGACAACAGGCAAATATGGCGATACATGGCCATTTTGCTGTGCTTTTGCACAATAAAAAGCCGAGACCAATGGTCTCGGCTTTTTGCCGCGCCTTACCCGTAGAAAGCGTGGGCCCCGATGGTCGCCACATAGGGGCGGTTCCGGGAGGCCCAGCTTCCGGGGGCCACTGTGGGATTCACAAAGTACAGGGCGCTGCCCGCAGTGTTGGCACCGTCCAGGCACAGCTTGGCGGCAACCACGCTCTCAGCGCTGGGGGTACGGTTGATGCTTCCGTTAGCGGCGGGGGTGAACTGGTTGCGCTGAAAGATCACCTCGTAGACGCTGTTGGGGAACCGGGGGCTGGCCACCCGGTTGAGCACCACATTACCCACTGCAATCTTTCCGTCCAAGGGCTGATTGCCGCTCTCAGCATAGATGATGCGGGAGAGCCAGTACACCACGTCCGCCTGGTAGGCCTGCTCACCGGAGAGGATGGGCCCGCTGCCAGAGGTGATCTGGATGGTGGACTGGGTTCCGTCCCACTCCACGCCGGCGCCCAGCGCCTGGCACAGGGTTCGGATGGGAACCATGATGCTGTAGCCCTCGCACTTGACTCCGTCCGGCACGTACAGGTAGCGGCCGTTGGCCTCGACATACTGGGCGCCGGGCTTGATGTGGAGGGTCAGGCCGTCGGCCTTGACCTCTGCCTGACCATTGACCCACTCCGCCGTCGCGTTCGGATACAAGGCGCTCACGATGGGCCAGTAGGACACATAGGTAGTGCGCGCCTCCACACGGTTGGGCACATCTGCCGCAAGGGTGATCCCATTGACTACAAAGCTGACGCTGCTCTCAGCCGCCGCCGCCTGCCCGGCCAGGGTAACGCAAAGGGCCAGGCTGACGAGCGCACAAAGGGCTCGTTTCTTCATGCTTAGGATTCCTCCTGTTACAATCTGTTACTTGTTGTTCACTGTTTTGTAACCGTATTGTAACCGATTCTCCACTAAAAAGTCAAGAGGAAGTTTTGTCGATACTATTCAATCCATTGTGCTGCAATGGTTTCAATTCACCCTTCTCTTTGCGCGTCAGAACATTTTTCGATGTTTCCAGCTCTCCTTCGGCTACAAATGATAACAAAAAGAAACACGTCCGGAAAGCTGTCCGGACGTGTCTCCACCGCGCTCAGCGGTAAAACCAGTGGGCGCCGGTCGTCATGACGTGAGTTCTGTTTTCCATAATCCAATGGTTGTTGGTCAGCGCCGGTGCCAGGAAGTACAGGCTGTCCTTGGCCACGTTGACCCCCTCCAAGCAGAGCTTGGCCGCCTGAATGCTCTGTTCCGTGGGCTCCTGATAGATTGTGCCATTGCGCACAGGGGTAAACTGCCCGCCCCACCGGTCGTCAAAGATCACACCGTAGATGGTGTCCGGGAAGTCCGGGGAATCCACCCGGTTAAGTACCACGTTGCCCACTGCGATCTGTCCCTCCAGAGGCTCTCCCCGGCTCTCCGCCGAGATGATGCGGGACAGCCAGTAGAGCTTGTCCTCCCGGTTGTAGTCGGGCTGCGTCGTTGCGCTGCCTCCCCCGTTGACCGACACTACGCCGGTGGCCGGATTCCAGTCCACGGTGGCGCCCAGCGCCTCTGCCAACACCCGCACCGGCACAAGCGTACGCCCCGCCTTCAAATGGACGCCGTCTTTGGCATACAGTGTACGGCCATTTGCTTCTATGTAGGCGTCGCCCGGCCGGGCCGTCAGCTTCAGCCCCTCCGCCCGGACCACAGCCCGGTCTTTCACCCAATCCACCTCTGCATCGGGGCGCAGCGCCTCCGTTATCGTCCGCAGGGGGACATAGGTAGTGTTTTGATGGACATAGCTGCCGCTGGCGTCCACCGGTGCGCCGTTGACCCGCAGCGGGCCGGCGGACGCCGCCTGTCCGTTGGTCACCAGAGCCGCACTCAATGCCACGGCCAGTACCAGCTTTTTCATGGTTCCACAACCTTTCTTTGTTTTGTAACCAGATTGTAACCGCTCTCCCCCCCCCCTTGGCAAGGCACAATGTTTTCCTGACTTCCCTCTTTTTTTGATTTTTTTCAATTTTCCTCTTGACGTATTTGAAAAAGCTGATATAATGATCTCTGCTGCTCGGCTGATGGGCGAGCAAGGATAGAGCACTCACCATGGAGAGATGGCTGAGTTGGTCGAAGGCGCACGATTGGAAATCGTGTAGGCGTGATGAGCGTCTCTAGGGTTCAAATCCCTAACTCTCCGCCATAAAGGACTGAAATCGAAAGGTTTC
>ENA-OWPM01000918-OWPM01000918.1-human-gut-metagenome-genome-assembly--contig:-NODE-918-length-28867-cov-4.492434_pt1 | contig 28867 bp, 23 predicted proteins | sample MGYA00248267_ERZ651852 | MGnify/ENA primary metagenome ERZ651852 (study PRJEB26924, sample SAMEA4378228) | human gut metagenome | biome: human gut; feature: human-associated habitat; material: faeces...
GATTTTACCAACAAAATTGGATACGAATAATCCGTCAACCACGCCGTAAATCGAGGTGAACATCATCATCACGATAGGCGGGAAGCAGAAGCGCAGCAGCTTCTTATATGTAAAATGATCGGATAACTGAATTTTGTCTTTTTTCTGATTCATTTCTGCTCTCTCTTTAAAGTTTTTCCGTCTCCTCGCGCAGCGCTGCCGTCAGATTTCTTGTCATCTCAAGATAGCTGTTCAGCTCTTCTGCCGAGAGTTTTCCATATGCACGGATCTCCGCCCCGCGCAGCCGGTCCGTCGTATTTTTCTCCAGTTCCCGTCCGGCATCCGTCAGCAGAATCCTCTTTTTGTTCCGCGTTTCCGGGATGAGCTCGAGCTCCACAAGGCCCTATATCACAGAAAATTCCGCCTGTGCCTTCCACGCCCTCGAACACGCCGCTTCCCACAACCGGGAATGCATCATAGTCCTGCAGGCTCTCCGTCTCTTCTACGGTCAGCCCCGCAAGCGCATTGTAGTGCACCGGCAGTGTCTCGCCGAACGGAACGTTGTTGTCCGCATCTTTCACGGCGTGGCGGTACGTCACGATTACGGTTCCGCCGGATCGAGCAGAATGCTCTGGCGCTGGATACGGAACGATGCCAGGGAATCGTAATCGTACACGATCGCCTCCTCGTTCTTCACCGGAACCTCCATCGCCTCTTCGTATTTTTTCATATCACGGAAGAAACTCTGTATGTCTTACCAGTCCCTGATCGTCAATGCCGAACGCATAGCTGTTGGATCTGGTCTGCAGCAGGAAAATATTTTCGGAATGATTGATCACAATATCCATTTTCGCTTTCCCCATTTCTCTATCTTGTATCTTTCCTTTTTTCAACAGTACAAATTTATCATATGTTAAAAGTCAAAATATTTTACTTTTTATTTTAGTAAAATTTACTACCTGCTTTTGTGAAAAATGCACAAAAAGAGGAATCTCCATCTATGCAGACTGGAAATGCCTCTTTTTTGTTCTCTTGTTTCCTTTTTTTCTTCAGCTCAGGAAGTTTTCAATAATGACGTTTTCCGCCTCCGCTTCCGTCATGCCGAGCGTTCTGAGTTTCAACAGCTGCTCGTCATTGATCCGTCCGATCGCCGCCTCGTGGATGATTGCCGCATCCACATGCTTTGCCTGGATCTCCGGAATAGATCCGACCTGGGCGTGATCCATGATGATAGAATCGCACTGGATATGGGCGTGGCATTTGTTTTTGCCGACTGCCTTCGGATGGAAGACCTGGGAGGAATTGCCCTTTCCGACAGAACGTGAAATAATCTGTGCGGAAGAACCGCTTCCGTTCATACATACTTCAATATCCGACTCTGCCTTCTGGTCACCGTCTGTCATCAGACGTTCGAGCACGAACAGTTTGGAGTTTGCATCCATCACAACATTCGTCGTACGAATTGTTGAGTCAACGCCCTTAATCTGTACGGTATCCAGCGTAAAAACGGAATTTTCTCCGATTTCAATATTTGTCACCGGGTTCAGAATCCGCTGTCCCGTTCCATTTCCCTCGCCATAATGCTTTTCCTCGTAGCGCACGTTGGCATTTTTTCCTACATGGAACGTATGGATACCGTCGTGCCGGCTGTCGTTGCAGCCGCCGTTGTGAATACCGCAGCCCGCTACAATCGTAACATCGGCGCCGTCCGCAACGTAGAAATCATTGTAAACAAGATCCGTCATACCGGAAACGCTGACGACAACCGGGATAAATACTTTTTCGCCCTTCGTCTCGCCGTCGATCAAAATATCAATGCCCGGCTTATCCTCTTTTTTGCGGATTTTGATATGTTCACTGTCACCGTGGCAGAGCGGAATGCCGTTCTGACGGAGATTATACGCCCCTTTCTGCGCAAATCCTTCGCTGATCTGATTTAATACGCCCTGGGTTGTCTCATCTACCTGTACCATCAGCATGTGCCTCCTTCCTGACCGCACATCCGGCCTGTTTTCTGCTGGAACAGAGTCGGCAGTACATCTTCTTTTGTACCGTATTCTTTCACCTGTCCGTCCTCGATCACCATGATCTTGTCTGCCATCTGGATAATGCGTTCCTGATGGGAAATGAGGATCAGACATTCTTTCTTCTCTTTGTGGATTTCTTCAAACCGTTTGATCAGCATGGAAAAGCTCCACAGGTCAATGCCAGCCTCCGGCTCATCGAAAATGCTGACCTTATGCGGTTTTGCAAGAACCGTTGCGATTTCCAAACGCTTCATCTCTCCTCCCGAGAGCGTACCGTCCATCTGGCGGTTCAGGTAATCGGCAGAGCAGAGTCCGACAGCGGAGAGGAGTTTACAGCTCTCGGCTTCCGTCAGTTCTTTTCCGGCTGCCAGCGACAGCATTTTTTTCACCGTCATTCCTTTAAAACGCGGCGGCTGCTGGAATGCATAGCCGATGCCGGCGTTTGCGCGGTGGTCAATATCATAACCGGTAATATTTTCCTCATCCAGGAAGATTTCTCCGCCGTTTGCTTCCTCAATGCCGGCAAGTACTTTTGCCAGCGTCGATTTTCCGCCGCCGTTCGGTCCGGTAATCACCAGCATTTCCCCGTCCTTTACCTCAAAACTAATGTGGTTGACGAGACAGCGTTTTCTTCCCTCTTCGTTTACTTCAAAGGTAAGATTGTCTACTTTCAGCATATTTGCACCTCTTTTGTTTTCACTCTTTGCAGGGATAATCCCCCTTTCAAAAACTCTACTCCTTCTCCTAAAATCTGTCAATTATTTGTTGCAGTTTGGGAGACTCTTTTGTTTTATACAGTGATTTTTCCCGTAACATTTTCTTTTCCTGCATTCTTTTTCGTTTCTTCTGGATCGCATGCTGTGTTTGCGGTATAATGAGGGTAATATTTCATCGGGAGGTTATCGTATGCGTGTACTTATTACAGGAACCAGCTCCGGAATCGGAAAGGCGATTGCGGAGAAATTTTTAAAAGAAGGCTTTGACGTTACCGGATTTGACCGAAAGGAAGCTTCGATCAGACAGGAGTCGTATACCCATTTCTGCCTTGATATCCGCGCCAGAGAACAGTATCCGGCACTTGCGCCTTTTGATATTGTCATCAACAACGCGGGTGTGCAGAACGAGGATGATATTGATATCAATTTGAAGGGAACCATCGCAATCACGGAGGCGTACGGAATTCATGACAATATCCGCGCCGTCCTTATGATCGGCTCGGCCAGCGGCCATACCGGAGCTGAGTTTCCGGAATACACGGCAAGCAAGGGCGGTGTGCTCGCCTACACAAAAAATGTGGCACTCCGCATTGCACCGTACGGCGGAACGTGCAACAGCCTTGATTTCGGCGGCGTACTGACCGAGTTGAATCTGCCTGTCACAGAAGACCAAAAACTCTGGGATCAGATCATGGATCTGACGCCGCTGAAACGGTGGATGACCGTCGAGGAAACAGCGGACTGGGCGTATTTTATGACCGTGACGAACCGCTTCTGCACGGGGCAGAATATTCTGATTGACGGCCTTGAAGCGGGGAATGCACATTTTGTGTGGCCGGATGAATGATTTGTTAATTTCCTGCACAAACAAAAAACAGGTTCCCTGCACGGAAGCTTTTTGAGCTTTTCCGCTGCCGGGTTGCCTGTTTCTTTTTATTTTTTTCGTTTTTTCTTACGCTTTTTCAAACACCAGAATTTTCTCTGCGAATTTGTGGACGATCGGCATCCACATCACCAGCTTGTAGATGGGATTCAGTGTTTCCATACCGCGGGCGATGTTGTCGTCTTTTACTTTTCGGAAACCGGCGGCAATGTTGCCCAGGTCTGCAAAGCTGTTCGCACCCCAGGTAAATGTCGTGCCTGTCGCCTGGATGGATTTTTCGATGTTTTCTTTCTTTACAAAGTACGGGCACAGCGTTTCCATGCAGACGTAGGCATTGTCGAAGTGATCGCGGATGATGGCGAGCATCGTTCTGACCTCATCCGCTTTCATGTACATGGTCAGACCTTCGATGATGAAAAGTATTTTGCCCCGCACTTTTACCTGATCGGCCCATGCCGGATCGAGCACGGAACACGCAATCGTGGAAACGCGGCCGGATTCCTGATAGATCGAATCGCGCACCTCAATCGTCTCCGGCAGATCGAGATTGTACCAGGTAATTTTTCCATTATCCATGCGGTAAAACCGTGTGTCCAGACCACAGGCGATGTTGACGACGGTACAATCCGGGTTCTTTCGGATAAAGTCGCTGACCAGCTCATCAAACACAACACTCCGCGCTACGATTCCGCCGCTCATTGCTGTGTCCTTTTTCGCATTGCTGAAATCATAGTCGATGCGGTCAATCAGCTCTTCTGCTTTGGTGTCGCGGAACTTGTTTTTCGGATTTCTGCTGTGCATGGCACGGGCGTAGAAGCACTGCAGCATCGTCTCGGCAGTTCCGTTCAGTTTTGGTTTTATTTTTTCATTGCTCATTCTGGGTGATCTCCCTTCCATTTCACCGGTTCCGGTCCGGTCTTGTTTTATTTCGGATTTTCCACCTTGTCTCCCACAAACCAGTAATCACAGACCTCACCGCCGCCTGCCAGCGTATGGTCACGGTAGAGCTTCGCGTGCATCAGGGCTGCTGTCTTGTAATCAATGTCGCACATAATCGGCAGCACTTCCAGATAGCCCTCTTTTCGGGCGAAGGTGTTCAGGGGACATTGGGTGAAGTGGTAATAAAAACCGTTCTGATGCTTCGTCTCATCAAAATGAAAATCCCACGAATACGCCTTATACTGCGGATGTGCTTCCAGCCAGGCGGCATCCTTATGCATCATCTCCGCAATCCGCGCCATGCCGCTCTTCTTATTCGCATTAATCATCAGGCCCATGGCTTTCAGAAGTGGGAAGGACATCATCTCCTCTGAGATTGTACGCAGTTCATCCACAGAGATTTTCCGGTCGGATGCATCCCACAGGGCGAGGAAGATGAGGCCTTCATAGAGATTCGACGCCATCGGGTTGTCCTTTCCGATATCATCGGCGCGTCGAAGCATATCGCGGTAGATCTGGTTGGTTTTGCGGAGAAGCTCTGCGGTTTTCGCCTTGCCGTAACGTTTTAGCAGGCTTCTCTTAATTAAAGGAATCAACATGTTCCAGTATTTGCTGGTGTATTCCATCATGGGCAGGTACCTCTTTCTTACTTTTATTAGGCTTCACTAACTTGCAGGTGTAAAATTGCCGCCTACAATGTAGAAAAATAGGCGGAATTTTACTTTTCATTATGAGGTTATTATAGCACAGTTTTTGTTACTCTATCAAAACCGCAAAAATTTCTTGACTATAATTCAGCCTTCCTTTATTATAGAAATTAAGAAATGGGTTTTCTACCGTACGTGTTATTCTTAACAGCCAAGTGGGGTGCTCGTTTCTTTTTTATTTCTGATTCCATTTTTTTATAACTGCGTAAAGCGATTTTACCTGTTTCTCTAAATCTAACATTTTAGAAGCTCGTTCCTGTATAACATATGGCACCACCTTTTGGGCAAATTCCACTTTTTTAAACGTTGAACAAATCGGCTCTATATATTCTGGAAATAATTGATATTGTTCACATTGTTTTCCAATTTTTTTGCCAAAAGCTTCTTCTATAGCCTCCTTCTCAAGATAATTTTCTATTTCTTTTCCCTTAGTAATCCAACAAAAAGCACCATACTTTTCAAATTCATTTTTTACTCTCTTTTTTGTTTCATTTATTTTAGAATTATTTTTTCTTTTATCACTGTCAATAACAATAGCTGCATTTCGATTTGTCAATAATATACTTATCAAATCCTCACAATCCTGTTCTGCTGTATAGTGTGATAATAATCTTCCTCCATAATATAAAAATTGATAATCTCTCCCCTCTTCTATTTCATCATCTCCAAAAACCTTCAACCATCGTTTTATGTAGACTCTATCTGAAGGTCCCTCTACCCAGACAATGCCATTAGACTGCAATATATCCGATGCACGTACATCTAAATCATTCAATAACGTTGTTTTTGATATATAATCGTCTATTTTATGCATTTTGGATACACCATCTTGTTTTTCCACATGGAATATCTGAGTTCCCTCTTTATCGCAAAAAGTATTAATTGCCACATGAGAATGTGTCGTCAAGAAAATCATGATATCATTGTCTTGCGCATATTTGTAAATATATTCGAAAAGTTTTCTTTGTAACGCAGGATGCAGATTATTTTCCAGCTCTTCAAACGCATAAATAATTTTTTTATCTTTATACGCTTTCAATTTTGGAATAATCAGAAAATTGGCTAAAACTAATATTATGGTTTTTAATCCACTTCCCATCTTTGATAATGCATATCGTTTTCCTTTTTCTTGGAGAAAAATCTCCCATTTCAATTCTTCTCCATCATCTATCTGTTGTATCTTTATATTTTCATAAGTTGTTTCCGGATAAATAATGGCATTTAAAGCAGCTAATAATTCTTCTTGAACTATGTTTTCATCATACTCACTGTAATTTATTATTTTTCGAATTAAATTACTTGCTCCTTCTCCATTCAAATTTATGTTTTCATCATTTGATTCCACTTCCGGTACTATATTTCTTTCGGCATCCAATCTTCTAAACTCGTACTTCTCCCAAGAATTCTCCATTCTCCTACCAAACTGAGTCCAGTATCTGTTATATTTTCTTACAAAAATGTTTTCATTTTCAACATAATAATATTGAAAATGGTTTTCTCCATTTTTATAGTTTTCTATGCCAACTCCAAAATTCATTTTTTTACCAATATATTTTTTCCCAAATGCATAATGATCGATCTCTATCCCTGCTCCTGATACATTTTCCCGAAAAACATATCTGATTTCCTCCTCAGAAAGGGGATGAACTAACTGTATTTCTAATCCATTTTTCAAAAACGGGTTTTTAGCCAATGCATTAGCGTCAATAATATCCTCTATAATATCCAAACAACTAGATTTTCCCGAATTATTTCTTCCAATGAAAACATTAATTTTTTCAAACTCTAGTATCTCAACATATTCTTGTGTAAACGCCTTATATCCCCGAAATCTTAATCCTTCCATTTTCTTTCTCCACAAATGCACCAATTTTCATATTGACGATTAGTTCTTTGAATTGTAGCAAATCTTTTTCACATTTGAATAATCCTCATAACTTTCTCATCTATGCATTACTTTTTAAATCATATGCGCATAATAATTTGCGATAATCTGTTGAACGTTTATCTTCATAATTTTTCAAAAAAATCTCAACTTGTTCTAAATTCATTTTTCCGGACATAATAGAACAAATCATCTCTAACGTCTTATAAGTTTGAGGAACTTGTTGATCATCTAAAACCTCCTGCGGTGTTGAATGATCGCCTGTGCATGACGAATGTGGTGATTTAATCAGTGCTGCAATTTTATCCTTTTGCTGCTGCTTTAATTCTTCACTTCTACTGATTTCCGGACATATTGCCGAAAATGCAAAAATTGGAAAATATTGTGAGGATTGTATTTTCTGTTTATTTAAAAGTGACAATAGCTGTGAATTAGCTTCTTCTATTATTTCGAAATAGTTAATCATCATTTCAGACGTAGTTAAAAATTCGTACGTGATTGTTTTTCTCGATCCAACAACAAGTACTTTGTCCGAATTATTGAGTTCGTCCAAATCTTCTGTAATAGAAACTTCTATCGCACCACCTTCACATATTTCTCGAACAACACTCTGAACTTTCCGAATATCCATAGCGGAAACTGGTAACACAAGATTAGCCAATGCCTGATACACTGCCGTAAAATTGTCCGTTTTAATTTTATTTATACGTATAGTTTCAAACCCCTCAATATCTATGTCGTGTTCTATAACTTCCGTATTGTCAGACCCTTCTTCATACTCAACCAGCAAGAAATTATCCCTTATTTTCTTCGCTTCATCTGAATTATAATCAACATACGAAAATATTGTCCGAAGAATATCTTTTATGTTTTTATCTCCGATATTGTATCCGATAAAAATAATCGGATTATGTATAAACAAGGATAGTAACTGTGCACGGATCAGTTCATATTTGCAATTAAACTCTTCATAATCTTCCTCTGTTATAATAATTTTCTCTGGTTGTGAAACGCAGCCATGAATTTTGTATACTGACCCATATGGATTACTGAGTAAAATATTATTTCCAATTAATGGATTAAAAGAAAACAATTGCTCAATCATCGTATCATAATTTGTTGTAATGACCGAGCTTATATTTTTTCGTGCTTTCTTTAATTCGGCAATTTCATCTAATGCAGATTCTTTAATTTCCGCAGTTCTTAATAAATCAGCTAAATACAATTTAAATCGACTAATATTGATACCCTTTTGCATATTTTCATAAAAGATATCATTAATATATTCGAATTTTCCATGACGATTCTTTTTCAGATACTGATTAAAATCATTCTCTAATTGCGTTGCAATTTGCTCATAGACATAACCCGTAGAGTCCATATGTTCAGATTTTATGTCCAAGTAGTATTCTGGATTTTCATTGAAATCCATTGCCACCTTTTGAAGCAACGAATCCCAGCTATATGAATTTTTTAAATAACGTAAACTCAATCCTGTTCCAACAAACAAAACAGGATGATTATGATAATTTGATATAAATTCCTGTATATTCATTTTTTTAATTCTCCCTCTATACAAACATCTGCTGCAACAATCCCTTTTTCAATTCTTTCCATGCATTCAATGTTTCTTTGTAATTGTCAATAACATCGTCCAGCGCTGACAGGCAATCTGCGATTTTCTTCTGTTCGACAAGGCAAGGAACTGGGATTGCAATATCAGATAAGGTACCTAAATACACTCCTGCTTGAGCACCTTTGTTCTTTTTTATTTCCAATTGATTTTGAAAATATGCTACATCACATACTGTTTTAAGATAGCTACTATCAATAATATTTTTATCAGGTCTCATTATACCTACGCTTCTTTGAAAAGCAACATGCTTACATACATCTGTCACCAAAGCAGTTCTTCCCAACGTTCCAACAATAGTTATTAATACATCACCAACTTGCAAATTATATTTACTAAAAATTTTATTATAGTCTTCATCAGAAATTAATCTGCTATCATTTGGAATATGTACAACATTATCGAAAATATCTTTAGCACTTAATAAAGGGTGACCATTACTAACATTTTTGTGAGTCCCATGCGTACCATCTTTAACAAATTTCGTACACTCACTAATCTTCTTTTCTTCCCACTCTGGAAATTGACTTCCATCATTCGCTTTGAATCTTATTTCCTGACTAAACAGCTTCTGCATCACACCTTTTTTACGTTTTTCCCACAATGCTACTATTGCTTTTTGTTTATCTATTACCACGTCTATTGTATGTAAAAACATCACAATTTTTTTTTGTTCTTCCAAGCATGGAACATATATTGTTTTCTTCTTCCAGTCATCTATATTAAAAAACATTTTCTCAATATCAACACCATATGAACTAATATAAAACTTATGATACATTTTTTTCGTCATAGAATACAATGCAAGATAATCCATTAACAGCACATCACTATTTGACAATACCATATATTCATTTGAGACTATCGCCCCATCAAGTTCCGCCGAAACTATGCCATTAGCCCCATGAACAATTTGCCGTTTTGATATAATATAATCTCCCTGCTTTACCTGGTAATAATTTTTCACTAAAATATTTTTCCCACAAAACAATCCACGAGATACAATCCCTTCATTTCTTCGTTTCACAGTTAATAATTGGTACTGATCATCATCTTTCATATGAATTGGTCTTTTAGATTCAGTAATTGCATCACTAATTTTAATTTCATTCCATTCTGGAAAATCGCTTCCATCATCTGTTTTAAATCGTAACTTAGGTTCAATCATTCCGTCCGATCTCTCTTTCTTCTTTATACACAAAAGTTTTCATTCGAATTCCATTATGATATTTAAAATTCAAATAAGTCCACTCATTAGAACCTGCATCTTTTTTTCTTCCAATATCAATATCAATTTAAATTTGAAATTCTGATACACTATTCGCTTTTGCTGTATACTATGTTTTCTTTACTTGATACAACTCAACTTTATTTTTTTCTTCATTTCTTACAGCCACTTGTCCATCTTGCAAATAAAGTAAAACATCTTGATTATTATAATTTGCACACTTTGCCATAATTTCATCTAGTGCCTTTCCATCAACGCTAAAAAGCATTGCATAATTATTAATAATCTCAACATTATCTGCTTCAAAAATGACTGGCCTTTTAATTTTACTAATTAAAACATTCACAAAGCTGACGCCAACGTTCAAAACACTAAGTACAATTGCAATAATATTAAAAATCTTTTCCATAACCTTACCGTTCCTATAAACCAAGCTGTTTTAACATATCTTCAACCTTATCAACCGCTATTCTTGTCTCTGCATCTAGTCTCTTAATTTCCGCTCGCACAGCCTCTAAATCCACCAGTTCTTCCTCTTCAAACGTATCCACATACCTCGGAATATTCAAGTTATATCCATTCTCCTCAATCTCACTCATCTCCGCCACATGAGCAAACTTATCAACATCTACACGCTTCTCATACGCTTCGACAATCTTATCAATATGCTTCTGCTCCAACACATTCTGGTTCTTTCCAGCCTTAAACTCTTTTGACGCGTCAATAAACAAAATATTTCCCGCATTTCCGTTTCTCTTGCTTTTCAGCACTAGCACGCAAACCGGAATTCCTGTTCCATGAAACAAGTTTGCTGGAAGTCCGATTACTGCATCCAACCGATTCAGATCTTTGATGATATATTTTCGAATGGTTTCTTCCGCGCCTCCACGGAACAGTACACCGTGCGGCAGCAGCACTGCAACGCGTCCGTCATCTTCGTCCATATGATAAATCATGTGTTCCACAAATGCGAGATCCGCCTGTCCTTTCGGTGCCAGTTTTCCTGCTCCGGAATAGCGTGGGTCATCTTCAAACTGTTTATCCGCAGACCATTTCAGAGAATACGGCGGATTGCACACCTGTACTGTCATTTTGATATCGCCGTATTTGTCATCTTTCAGTGTATCGCCTTTGTAAATATCAAAATTCTGCCAGTCGATGCCGTGCATGATCATGTTCATACGGCTCAGATTGTACGTTGTCGCATTCAGCTCCTGTCCATAGAAATGTCCGACTTTTCCTGTTGTCAGATGTTTCTGTACTTCCAGAAGCATAGACGCAGAACCACAAGTACAGTCACCAACCGTCTTTGCTTCATCCAGCCCCAATGCCGCAAGTGTTGCACAGAGCTTCGACGGGCCTGCTGGCGTAAAAAATTCGCCGCCTTTCTTTCCTGCATCCGATGCGAATAAACCAATCAGAATCATATACGCTGTACCGAGTACGTCAAACTGGGAATCCTGCAAATCGAAATCGATATCTGATACACGTACCATAACTCGCCCGATCATTTCCGTACGGTCTGCCACCGTCTCTCCAAGACGGGAATCCTGCAGACGCATATCGTTAAACAGTCCGTCAAATGCTTTGTTGGATTCGTGTCCCATCGTAGAGCCTACCAGATCATTGATCGCTTTTTCGAAATCTTCCACATTGAATTTATCCGCATCATTTTCAAACTTTGTAATCTTGCGAATCAGATTTCGAAACAGATTTTCCGGCTTAATTACATAACCCAGTTTTGACAGTGACCATTCTTCTACAACCGGTCTGTATTCATCATCCGCAAAGGCTTCTTCATATGTGATTCCATCATCATTTTTGAGAAGATCGGTCATATACATTTCTGTTCGCTCAGAAAGATAGCGATAGAAAATTACTCCTAAGATATAATTTTTGAACTCGCTTGCATCCATCTGGCCGCGCAGATCGTTCGCGATTGCCCATAATTTCTGTGAAAGTTCATCCGCCTGTGCCTGATATGTATTTGTATCTGTCATTCTGTTTCTCCTTCAGCCTTGTATTTTTTATAAGTATCCTGTATAAATCTTTTCACATTCTTAGTCAATTTTGTCATTTTCAGCAGTCCCAGCGGATATGCCATCAATCTTTCGCGAATATTATCCTCCGAGACATTACCACTGAATGTATATGCCGAGACCAGATCTGATACTATCTTGAAATCAATCTGATTGTCAAATGCAAATTCTTCCATATCTGCCTGCATCTGTTCTTTTTCAAATTGATTGAATGCCTCCATGACATCTGCATTTTCCGGCAGATCGTAAAATCTCGTTAAGATAAACTGCCGCATCACTTCTTTTTTCAAACGCAGGGATTCATTATCAGAACGCTCGATTTCCCGCAGAATCAGATCGACATCCTGCTGCTTTTCTTCCTCTGTCTTAGTATGTGTTTTCGCATTTTTTAACAAGTTCAAAATATACACAACGTTGATTCTGTCTGTTCTGACAAGCTCAATGTCAAAATCCACATCCACTGGAACCGGAACTTTCGGATTTGGATTGACGGTTTGATCTTTATAGTACAAATACCAGCTTTTGAATCCTTCGTATTCATTTTCATCCATGACTGCTCCAAGATCTGCCCAGTCAAACTTCGAAAAAGTTTTCAATGTAGCAAGCGTCTTTGCCAGCGCACGGAATGCCATAATAAACATGCGGATTTCATCTTCTGATTGTAACTGTCCCGCAGCTTCTACGTCGGGTGTGATTTTTCTTAAAATCACATTCTGATTCATCCATTGATTTAAATAATACGCATAATCTTCCAGCAGATATTCGTTCGGATCTCCATCACCCGAAAACAGAGTCAATGCATCATCCTGCCACTGCTTGATATTTCGATACGTTACAATCTGTCCAAACTGTTTTGTTACTTTGTCAATACGGTTCGTACGACTGTATGCCTGAACAAGTGAATGCCAGACCAGATTTTTGTCCAGATACAGCGTATTCAATGGTTTTGCATCGAATCCGGTTAAGAACATATTGACCACGATCAGGATATCCACCTGTGGAAGCACTTTCTGTTTTAACCGCTTCGCAATATCTTTTCTGTACGGATCAAACGTATCAATACCAAACGCTGTACCATACATGGCATTATAGTCCTGTATGCAACGCTCCAGCAGTTCCTGCGAATGTTCATCTGCTCCATCATCCATATCTTCATTTGCCTGATAAGAAAAAATAGCTGCAATTTTCAGCCGTTTCTCCTCCGGAACTGTTTTATTCAGTTTCTGAAATGCATCATAGTATTTTCCAAGTATTGGAATAGAATCTACTGCAAAAAGTGCTGTGTACGTATCCTTTCCCTGCGGATGCACATGCTGTTCATGATGTTCCATAATGTGTTTTGCAACTCTGGTGATTCGTTCCTCATCATGATAAAGCGGTGTCATGTCGATATTATGGCGTTTGCAGTATTCTGGATCATCCAACTGTTCTGGGTCAATTCCTTTTACTGCAATATTTTTTGCAAAAATTGTCCGCTGATATTCTACAGAAAATCGGAGCACATTGCCGTCTGCAATTGCATCTTTGATCATATATCGGTGCAGACATGCATCCAGTTTATCCCCAGCATGGAACACATCTGCCGTTGTACGTCCGTCAGCACCTTTATTCTTCTCAAAAATAGGCGTTCCTGTAAATCCTATATAATTGGCTTTTTCAAAGTGTTTCTGAATCTGCGCATGCATACTGCCGAATTGGGAACGATGACATTCATCAATGATAAATACTACTTTTTTATCTCGGTAACCATCCATAACCTCTTCGTATTTTGGATTTTTCACAGCATTCGCCATTTTCTGAATGGTTGTAACAATCATCTTTTTCTCAGATGATTTCAGCATCTGAATGAGCACACGGGTGCTGTCTGTATTGTCAACGCAGTCTTTTTCGAATGAATTATATTCTTCTACGGTCTGATCATCCAGATCTTTTCGGTCAATCAGAAATACTACAAGATCAACTCTTGCTTCTTCTCGAAGAAGCTGAGCCAATTTAAAAGATGTCAATGTTTTTCCTGAACCAGTGCAGGCAAAGACATAACCATTCTGCTTCACTTCCAGTACCCGCTTCTTTGCTGCTTTTACTGCATAAATCTGATATGGACGCATTACCATCAGCACTGGTTCTGTCGTTTTGATAATCATGTATTTGTCTATCATTTCTGTGATTGTCGGCTTGCAGAAAAATTCACTGGTAAAGGTATTCAGATCGTTGATTCTTGTATTTTTATCATCGGTCCAGAAAAATACGAGTGATTTCAAAATCGGGTTATAGCGACCATCTACCATTTCATTTTCATTACAGAAATATTTTGTCTGCACAGAGTTGCTGACTACAAACAGCTGTAAATATCGGAACAAGCCTTTAAAACTGAACTTTCTATAGCGATTGATCTGATTGATCGCTTCGTTGATTTCCACACCAGGACGCTTTAACTCAATCTGGATCATCGGAAGTCCGTTGATCAGTACGGTTACGTCATATCGATTTTTATATACAACATCCTCTTTATGTGCTTTATCCATAGTGACCTGATGCGTTACCTGATAAATGTTTCTGTCTGTATCGTTGGAAAAGAAATCAAGATATACATTCTCTCCATTATCGAGCTGCAGAATATATTTATCTCGCAAAATTTTCGCAGATTCATACACGGAATGGTTATCCATGTGAATCATAATACGATTAAATTCTGTGTCAGAAAAGGATGCCGCATGGCCTTTTTCTTCCAGCTTTTTCGCGTTGAATTCTGCAAGCTGTGCGCGGAAATTGGCAAGGACATCCTCATAGGTATTCAATTTGATAAAGCTGTATCCAATACTCTCTAAGCGGTCGATCAATATGTTTTCGACTTCGTATTCTGAAATATGCGACATAGGCTTCTCCCCTTTCCTGACGTTTCTTCCATTTTTCTTTATTATCTCATATACCTTTGTAAATTTCAAACTTTTGTTCTATTTTGTATTATATTCAAATTCAATACACTGCACATTTACAGGAACTTCAAATTTTCTGACTATTTTTTATTACTTTCTTTTACTTCTCTTTTCTGTTATAATACATTTCAAGAAATGAGTTTTCCTTGTTCGTTTTTTATTGGGAATCTTAGACACTCTAATATATTTAACCGGGCAGCCGGGGGACGTGCTTTCATCTGATCTGAGTCTTGCAGAAAGGATGATTATTATGAGTACATACGAAGAATTGCAGATTATAATCAGCGTTGCTTTACTTATTGTTGCAATTTTGACTTATGCAAATAAGAAATAGCCGTCCTGTTCTCTGGTAAAGGTAGGACGGCTATTTCTTATAGCTATTCAACATTTTCGCCAGATCGGGTGATTGCGCTCACCTTCCGGCTGTCTTGTTAAGTATATTATATTGCAATCGTGTAATTTTGTCAAATCAAAATAGCGCCTCTGCTCTGGTAAAGTTAGACGCTATTTTTAGTTAGAAGCTTTATCCGGCGGTCAGGTGTACACTGACCAACGGCTCTCTTGTCGAATATATTATATGACAGCATTTTCTTTTGGTCAACAGCCATTTTTCTTATATTTTCACCATTATTTCGACCCAAATCTCTCAAAAAGAAATTGAAATCCCCTCTCCTCCACCTTATAATATTTTCTATAAGACACACATATGGGGAGATTTTTATGACGATCGGTATTCTTCTTGCGCAGCAGATCGCGCAGCTTTTTCTTATGATTTTTATGGGCTTTTTAATCGTAAAAGCCGGACTTTTAAAGGATGAGGACAGCAAAGTTCTGTCGAAAATTGTGCTGTACCTGATCATTCCCTGCGTGATTCTGAATGCGTTTCAGGTCGATTACACGCCGGAAACGGTGCGGGGGCTGCTGGTTGCGTTTGCGGCTTCGCTTCTGATGCAGGTTGTGCTTCTTTTTGCGGTTTCAGCTCTTGGACGGGTGTTTCATTTGGATGCGGTTGAGATAACTTCTGTTTACTACTCCAATTCCGGCAATCTGATTGTGCCGCTTGTGACGGCTGTTTTAGGAGCGGAATGGGTGCTTTACAGCTGTGTTTATATGAGCGTACAGCTTGTCTTTTTCTGGACACACTGTAAAAAGGTGATCAGCCGTGAGGCTTCCTATGACTGGAAGAAGATTGTTCTGAACCTCAATATTATTTCTATTTTCGTCGGAATTCTTCTTTTTTTCACGGGCATCCGGCTTCCTGCGCTGGTCAACAATACGCTTCATTCTGTCGGAAGCATGGTTGGCCCTGCCAGTATGATTGTTACGGGTATGCTTTTTGCCGGCATGGACTTCCGGCAGATTTTTGCGAATAAACGGATTTACTTCGTGACCTTTCTCCGCCTGATCGCCGTTCCTCTGATGGCACTTGTTCTTCTGAAAATCAGCCATCTTGCCGATCTTTCTGCAGACGGACCGACGCTGATTCTGATTGTTTTTCTCGCCGTCATCACGCCATCTGCCTCTACAGTTACACAGATGTGTCAGGTATACGGAAACGATTCACGCTATGCCAGTGCCATCAATGTTGTTACTACGCTGGCTTCTATTGTGACGATGCCGCTTATGGTAATGCTGCTTCAGATGGTAATCTAATCACAATTAACAAAAAAACGCTGTCCCGCTTCCCCTTCCAGAGAAGCATTGACAGCGTTTTCTATTACCCAATTAGTACCTTTTTCCCTTCAAACGCAAATCCATAATGCCGGATTCTTTCTTTTGGGATTCCCCGTTCTTTCAGTTCCTCGTCGTATTTCTTTATTTCAATCTGCGCCAGTGCTTTTTGTACCGTTTCCTGCAGCGTTTTTTCTTCCGTTTCTTTTACTTTAAATTCCAGAATCATAGCATCTCGATCCAAATTTCTGGGAATTAGAATCACATCGTATCTTCCATACCCACTTTCCCGATTGGAACGCACCTCATAAAGATCTCTCACTTCCACCAGCAGCCCAAGTACAAATCCATGATAAAACCGCTCTGGCTGGCTCCGCTCGGACGCATGTTTTCCAGCATCAAAATTACTAAATGTAGCAAGTGCAATATCATTCATATAGAGGTTCATCGCTTTTACATCCCCATTCAGCAATGCTTTGATAAATTCATTATAATTGGCAGATGCCGCTGCAAACCAGCTTTTGAACATATTCGAAAACATGCTCACAGTCTCCAGATTTGTGATGGAAAGAGAATACCACGGCTCCAGCGTCAGTCCTCTGTATTCAATCTCCTCCACTTTCAGATAACCGCTTGCCACCAACAGACTCCATACCGCACTTTCATCCTGTTCTAATTGTCCAAATATAATCTGCTCATCAAAATTAACTACAATTTGTTGTCTGTTGATCAGTTTTTCCAGTTCTTCCTTCATATTTACCGATGCTGACTGCAGGAGTTTGCTGATCAATCCATTGGAACTTGTAGCTGCCCAGTAGGGCCGCAGTTTTTTCTCTTTCAGATAATTTGTAATAGACCACGGATTGTAAACATCACGATGCGTGCCAAAGCAAAATCCGTCATACCATTGCTTTACCAGATCTTTCTTTTCCGGCATTCCAAATTGATCTAATGATTGAAATACCTCTTCTTCTGTAAAACCAAAACAGTCTGCATAGGCATCCGATGTTGTTGTAATAACCGTCAGATTATTGAGGTCCGAAAAAACAGATTCTTTGGAAATACGGGTAATTCCAGTCATCACAGCGCGGTCCAGATATGGATTTGTTTTGAACGTCGCATTGAAAAGGCTTCTCATAAATCCGGCAAATTCACCCCAGTATCCATGAATATAGGCTTCCTGCATGGGCGTGTCATATTCATCCAGAAAGATCAAAACTTTTTTTCCATATAAAAGATTCAAATAACTGGAAAGATTTTTTAATGCATCCTGTGCTGTCACATCACTCATTTTTTCTGTAATTTCCAGCATCTGCTGTTTCTCATTTTGCGTAAAGCATTCTTCCTGCTCCAAATACCGATGTTGGCGATAAGCATCTACAATAATATTTTTTATCTTCTGCACTGCATCTTGATAGTTATTCTGTTTTACGTCCGCAAAGCTCAGAAAAATCACCGGATAAGTTCCCTGCAGTCTGCGGTATTTTTCCTGTTTCCAGATGGAAAGCCCTTCAAAGATGGTACCTTTTTCTGCATACTGTCTGGAAAAGAAACAATTCAGCATGCTCATATTCAATGTTTTGCCAAATCTTCTCGGACGTGTGATCAGCGTAATGTCATCTCCACTTTCCCACCATTGTCTGATAAAATCGGTTTTATCAACATAAAAATAATGATTTTCTCGAAGGGAAGCAAAATCCTGCTTTCCTATACTAATCGCTGAAGTCATATTTCATCTTTCCTTTCTGAGCGCAGACACACCAGCATTTTCTGTCTGATAATGAAATGTTCCACTGTTTTCTAATCGATAATCTTATCTTATAGTTTATCAAATTCCGAAAGAAATTAATAGACTTTTTCTTCTGCACAGCAAAAAAATGGCCGTCCCATTCCTCAGTGCAAGGATCAGACGGCCATTTTTCACTATCAGTTTCCAGTTTTATTTCTCATACAAAAACTCTTCTGGCAGTGTTACACCGAAATCCTTTGCCAGATGGCGGAATTCATCCGGTGTGATCGTCTGGCGTTTCGTTGGCTGCATAGAAAGTGTTTTTACCAGGATTTCTGCAGATTTTTCTGCGGTATGCATCAGACCGAAGGTCAGGTCAAAATCAAAGCCGGCGGCGAACATGCCGTGGTGTGCCCAGATGGCAAGATCATATTTCTTCATCAGCTCGCTCGTGGCAACGGCGATCTCTCTGCCTCCCGGAACCATCCACGGAACGACACCGATTCCGGACGGGAATACAACAGGGCACTCGGTTGCCATCTCCCAGAGTTCGCGGGTAAATACTTTATCTTCCAGCGGCAGAACAAAGGTAAGCGCGATCACGTTGGTGGTATGTGCATGGTACACAACGCGATATCTTTCGTCCTGAAGTTTTTTTACCTCCAGGTTCATCAGATGGCTCGGAAGCTCTGAGGTCGGACGTCCTCCGTTGACGAGACCCCAGACGATGCGGTAATTTTCACCTTTTTCATCCAGCTCAATCATACAGATGCTGTCTTCCGGTTTGATTGTGACATTTCGGAAATATTTTCCGCTTCCGGTTACTAGGAAATACTCTCCCGCAAGATTTGGAACGGCGGTTCCGATCGGATTCCACTCTCTGGCCTCAAAGTTTTCTTTTACCTCTTCAACCTCTTCCGGTTTCACACGGTAAGAAAGGTTTCCGCCGTTTCTCTCATGCCATCCCTGCTCCCAGCCGTCATTTGCCATGCGGATAAAGCCCTTTACAAATTCTGCATCTAAAAATTTCATGTTATTTCCCTCTTCTTTCTCTCTTTTCTCTTATTTTATCGGTATTTACCGGCATACAATGTCTACCGGCACATCCAGGATTTTTGCCACTTTCAGAATCGTATCAATATGATGTCCGACAGCAACTGCCATATGATGTGTTGGTCCCGCCTCACTCCATCTGTTGCAGAACTCTCTTGCCCCAATGGAGAAACGTGTTCTCATGTTTGTATCGCCAAAGGTAAAGATCGGACCATCCTCATTGACACCCTCTGCAGCAACAAATTTAAAATGACCGTCTTTATCCTGCGTAATTCCAAGATATGTAACATCTCCGACTGGCGGATAAAACTGCGTCAGATATCCGCCGCCCGTCTTGCCATGAAAAACATCAACGATTTTCATGGACGGTTTTTTCGCCTGCGAAATATCAGCATCTCCCGATCCGGAGTGGCCGATAATACAGATATCCTCATTGAAATCGATCGAATACATCTCAGAAAGCTGACCGGTTCCGGCGATTGTTTTCAAAATGCTCATTGCCATTGCAACTTTCATATCACCCTCTACGGCACAGGCTGTACCCTGTTTGATCAGCATGGAAAATGCCGGAATCAGCATGCTGTCCAGTTTTCCGGCAACCCCTTTTGCAAAGCCGTCATAATGGGATGCCACCATACCAAGATCTTCTTTTTTTACCCATTCTTCAAAAGCAACGACATATTTTGCCATATCCCATACGGTCTCTACCGTTGCACCGCCCTCGATGTCAAAGGTATCCAGAATCTCCTCTGCCTTGGCGCGGATTGCGGCCTCATCTGTGACAGGATCCGCGATCGCCCACATTTTCTCCCAGTCGAACTGTTTCGTGTAAAGTCCCATCCGGTTGTAAAGATTGGTTTCATCGATATACAGATCCATCATTCCCGGATATGGTCTTCCGATCTGGGCAATATTGGTGTAGCGGAATCTTCTGCGAACCTGGGCTGCCCGGCACCACTCATCGATTTCCTTTGCCACGTAAGCATCTCCGCCTTCTACAACACCGGTGATGACGGCATGACGTTTTCCTGCACGCTCCAGATCGGCTACCATCTCACCGACTGCTCCACAGGCATACAGCTCACCGAGCCATTTTGGTGTATCGGTATTGGCATAATCCGGTGCTTTCCGTTTCTGTACATTCACAAGCACAACCGGCACATTCAGGTCACGGACTGCCGGGAGCATATTGTAGCTGGTCGCGTAGGTCAGAAGCTGTAAAATAACAAGATCTACATCCGCTGCACGAAACTTATCTCCTGCTTCCATCGATAATTCTTTCGTTGTAACGATTCCACCATCGATCATTTCAACGGTATCCGGAATCGTCTTTTTGAACGCATCATACTGTGCCTCAAATTCCGGAACCAGCGTCGGGAACTGCGGCAGATATGCACCCAGTGCGATTGCAAATACACCTACTTTTGCTTTTGTTTCAACTAACATATTCTTTGCCCCTTTTAACCTTTCGTCTCATTTTTTATGGCTCATATTGTTTGATTTCGAAGGAATGGAAAATACAGTTTCTCGCATCTTTCAGATCATTGCATTCTTTTCCGGTGATCATCTGTACCGCCAGATTTCCGATGGCAGTTGCCTCGGTCGGTCCCGCCAGCACGGTTCTTCCGGTCTTTTCTGCTGTCAGCCGGTTCAGATAACCGGCATTGGCGCCGCCGCCTACGACATGAATAGTTCGGTACCGGCAGCCTGTTTTTTCTTCCAGTTCTTTTAATGTCTTTGCATAGCATACTGCCAGGCTGTTATAGATCACTGCTGCAACCTCTGCAATTCCCTGCGGTATCTGCTGGCCACTTTCTTCACATGCCTTCTGTACCTCGGCTGTCATATGTTCCGGTGCAAGGAAACGATCGTCGTTTGCATCCACGATAGATGGGATGGTGCATTTCGATGCCATTTCGCAGATCGTTCCAAAGCTTAAATCTTCTGCGATTTCTTTTTTCACAGACTGGACCATCCACAGACCCATGATATTTTTCAGGAAACGGTATTTTCTGTTGTAGCCGCCCTCATTGGTAAAATTGTGCTGCATAGCTTCTGTTCCGCAATCGGCCTCTTTTAATTCTGTTCCCATCAGAGACCAGGTTCCAGAGCTGATGTAGAGTACATGTTCCTCATTGCTTGGCACAGCGACTACTGCGGAGCCTGTGTCGTGTGTTGCGGGAAGAACAATCTCACAGTCGAAGCCGACCTGCTCCTGAATTTCTTTTTTCAGACGACCGATCACAGTCCCCGGTTCACGGATCGGCAGGAAGATTTTCTCCGGGTATCCCAGTTTTTGAATCATCTCCCTGTTCCAGTCCCCGGTTTCCGGATTGACGAGCTGGGTCGTTGTTGCATTTGTGTATTCCTGCGCTTTCACGCCGGAAAGCAGGAAATTCAGGTAATCCGGAATCATCAGCAACGTCTCTGCTTTTTCCAGCTGTTCCGGTTTTTTCTTCTTCCACGCCATAAGCTGATAAATACTGTTAAAAATCTGTTTCTGAATGCCGGTCGATGCATAGAGTTCTTCCTCCGGCACCGTGCGATAAACCTCCTCATCCATTCCTTTCGTGCGGTCATCGCGATAAGCAACGGCATTTCCGATCCGCTGATCATCCTTGTCCAGAAGGACAAAATCAACTGCCCATGTATCAATTCCGACACTCACCGGGATCTTTCCAAGTTCTCTGCATTTTTTCATTCCGGCCAACACGGCTTCAAAGAGTGCCTCGATATCCCACACCTTCTCACCGTCCCGTTTCTGCATTCCATTCGGGAAACGGTAAATTTCCTCGAGAACCATTTTCCCATCTTCCATATGCCCGAGAATATGCCTTCCGCTGGATGCTCCTATATCAATTGCTAAATAATATCTTTTCATACCCTTCCTCCATTTTCTGTCTCTAATTATAGATAACTTTATGTGGTAAAAAAAGAACACGCTTTGTCTAAAAAAGTGTCCTTATTTGCACTATAACGATGTCATTGATCGTATCCATCTGCATCCGTTCGCTCTTCTTCTCCTTCAGCCGCGCCGGAGTTTTTGCTCCATGGGGTAATTCAAGAAACGTTTTCACAGGAAATTACGGTAAAAAAATTCCGCAGCACTTCTGTGATTGAGGTGCTGCGGAACTTTTTTACATTTTAGGCTGATATCTCATGTTGGATACATTATAAACTGTGATAAACGCTTTCGGATCAAGTTTGTTGATAAAATTCATCAGCTTCTGGTATTCGGTCTTGTCTACGATCGTGATGATTTCTTTGCGCTTCTGCATGTTATAGGCACCATAGGCTTCATAGATCGTAGCACCGCTGTGCAGCTCATGAAGAATAAATTCCCGAAGTTCTTCTTCCTTTGGAGTGATGATACATACCCGGCGTTTGATATTATGATCAAAAATAAAATGATCCAGAACAATTCCATTAAAATACGTTCCAAGAATACTCAGGACTACCGTTTTTTTGTCGTAAACGAGTGCTGCAGACAGGGCAACGCACATACCGGACAGCGACATAGCTTTTCCAAGCTCCATATGAAGATATTTATTCATGATCTTTGCTACAATATCAAGTCCGCCGGAAGAAGCATTCCTGTTAAAAAGAATACTGAGTCCCACACTGACTACAAGTGTATAGCACAGAACATCCAGCTCCTGACTGTTTGTCATTGAACCAAAATCCGGGAAGATTTTTTCAAAAAGTCCAAGAAAAACAGGAAGCATGATACTGGTGTAGACGGTTTTTACACCAAATTCTCTTCCGCAGGTAAAAAAGCCGATGATCAGAAGTACTACGTTCAGAATCATGGTGATGGTGGAAAGAGGCAACGGTACAAAGTTGGAAAGTACGATACCAAGACCCGAAATACTGCTGACAGAAGTATGGCTTGGTACCAGAAAAAAATAGACTGCCGCTGCAATAATAGCAACAGCTGCTGTCAGGATCAGGATTTCCAACAGAATCTGAGTATCCTTCAGTTGTTTTTTCATGTTAATTCTCCGTATCTTATTTTTTATGGATGGGAAGATCCCTTCCTTATATTAATGGCATTTTGAAGATATGTAAACCCTTTCCGGGAATCATTCCAACATATTTGTGTATCGTTGTTGCTTTTCCGTCAGCTTTCTGTAATACATATCCTTTTTATTGCTTTTTTTCGTTCTATGCTACAATAAACTTAACATTATCTTGCAACGTAATCAGGAGAACAACATGAGCGAAAAGGGATTGACCAACATTAGTCTCAAAAAAATAAATAAATCAAAGGTTTACCAATATATTTACAGAAAGAAAAAGACCTCCAAGCAGCAGATCGTTCAGGAACTGCAGATGGGTTTATCCACAGTCAGCCAGAACCTCAACCTTCTGGAGCAGGAAGGTCTGATAGAAAAAAAACGGCTTTTTGCATCCACCGGCGGAAGAAAAGCAAACGCCATTCAGATTGTATCCGATTTTAAAATTTCTATTGGTATCGGTATTTTAATTTCCTCCCATCCTGGCTGTGTCCTGCTTCCGTAAAATCAATCAGCAATTCTTCCAATGCCACGATGTTAACTTTTTCTTCCATTTTTCAGTTCCTCCACAATCTCGTTATAACGTTTTTTATTTAACCGGTAGAAAAATAATACAACCGCAGTCACAATCCAAAGTGCACCTGGAATCGTCGTAAATGCATGTTTCATAATTGAAAGTACAGTTGCATTTTGTGTCTGATTTGCAATGTAACCATATTTTCCAAGTAATCCTGCTAAAAGTGCTGTTCCAACTGCCATTCCGATTTTATTTCCAAGTGAAATAAATGCATACTGAAAACCATCATTTCTAAGTCCGGTTTTCCACTCACCATATTCCACACAGTCTGGAATAATTGCATAGATTGCGGTATTAAATCCAGAGAAAAAAAACTGTGTGAGACCAGATAATGCATAAAAAATAGCTGATGATTCTTTGGCATTGAAGAAAAACATAGACAACATGGAAATTCCTGTAAACAAAGCAAAGAGAGATGCTGTTCTTCCTTTATTATTCAGCTTGCGGAATAATGGTTGAAAACAGGCTGCCCCGATGATAGAAGGAATAATGATGCACATCGAATAAGTTGTGTAGTAGGAGGCATTTCCTTCCACATATGTAAAGTAGTACAGAATATCTGCGTTTCTACCATACAATGTAAATCCAAATAATATCTGTCCTGCCAATGCAAGAAGATATGGTCTGTTCTGCATAACTGCTTTCAACTGTATCTTTACAGAAATTTTTTCTTTTTCCGGAGTAATCACTGCCTCTTTCGTCTTCGCAAAGCAGAAGAAATGACAGGCTGTAAAAATACATCCATATATGACCGCAACCGTCAGATATCCTGTCTTTGCACTGTGACTGCCGAATTTGCTGAGCAGTGGAACTGTGATAATATTTAACACACCAATTGCAATCATCGCTGCAACCGAACGGGATGTATTTATTTTTGCACGTTCATCAATATCCTGTGTCATAGCACCACACAAGGTTCCATATGGAATATTCACACAGGTATATCCCAAAACCAGCAGACAATATGTAATTACCATATAAATGATCTTTCCATTCTGCGGCCAGTCAGGTCTTGCCCAGAATGTCATCACAAGAAGAATTGCTGTAATTGGTGCCGCTACTAACAGCCATGGACGGTACCGTCCCCATCTCGATTTTGTTTTATCCGTAAGTCCCCCGACGATTGGATCATTGATTGCATCCCAGAATCTTGAAAAAAGCATCAGTGCTGACACAGCCGCCATACTGATTCCGAACACGTCTGTATAAAATATCATCAGAAAATTACTGACAAACATCCAGCTGAAATTACATCCAACATCACCAAACCCATATGCAATCTTACTGATCAGCGGTACTTTTCCATTTTTGCTTTCGCCTCCCATATGTCCCTCCTATTTTTATCAGATTTTCTGACAGAACTCTATTCTTTCCTCATTTGGTCCCTTAATCATAAAAAACTTCACACCATTTTCCCAAAATGGCAGTTCTTCGATTCCGTCTGTAATAACTGTGTATTTTTCATTGCAGATTTTCTGATACATACTTTCAATGTCTTCCACATCAAGTGCAACATGTTGGTATGCACCGTCTGACATTTCCGCCTTCCCATTTTCAAAAGTCTCTATGCAGTAATTTTTTATCTGTAAAAATGCCACTTTTTCCCCTGCTTTTTCATTATAAGACTGCATAATTACTTCAAATCCAAGACTCTTATAAAACTCAACTGTTTTCTGTAAATCGTTTGTCGGAAGCCCGACATGGGCAATTCCGACAATTCCATATTTATTTTCCATACGAACTCCTTACTTTTCACTGACGTTGATAATTACTTTCATCGTTGTCTCGCGGTTATCATCAATATACTGGTATGCCTTCAGATAATCTTTAAAAGCAAATGTCTTTGAGATGAGCGGTTTCAAATGAACTTTGCCCTCATTTACCAGTCTGATTCCATCTATGTAATCATCATGGCGGTACATCATCGTGCTCTTAATGTCAAGTTCGTGGTCATTTGCCACTGCAAGATCTACTTCTGCCATTCCTGCAAAAACAGCCACCAGTACGATCGTGCTTCCTTTTCTTGCATATTTAATTGCCTGTCCCATTGTGATATTGTTTCCGGCACAGTCGTAGATCACATCTGCCTTGTCCGGTCCAAATGCTTCGATCATCGCCTCACCGAAGTCTTTATTTCTGGTATTCACACACACATCAATTCCACATTCTTTTGCCTTCGCCAGTCTAAGATCACTGATATCTGTGATCATCACTTTCGCTGCTCCCATTCCTTTTGCTGTCTGTGCCACGAGATTTCCGATCGGTCCTGCTCCAAGGACTGCAATATTCATGCCAGCCACATCGCCCATCTGTTTTACACCATGAACTGCCACAGCAAGAGGTTCGATCATAGCTCCTTCTTCATAGGACATATCTTCCGGAATAGGTGTTACTTTAGATGCATCCACTGCAAAATACTCAGATGCTGTTCCTGTCGTCTGAAATCCCATTACTTTTAATTCCTCACAGAGATTATACTTTCCATGACGACATGGATAGCAATGTCCACAATATACCTGCGGCTCTATCGTCACCTTCTGTCCCACATGAAACTCGGTGATATTTTTTCCAAGTTCTGTAATCTCACCAGAAACCTCATGTCCCTGTGTTACCGGATATTTTGTAAACGGATGTTTTCCATGATAAACATGAATATCTGATCCACAAACACCAATATTCATAATCTTTACCAACACCTGATTTTCCTTTACCTCCGGAACCGGAATCTCTCTGAAAATAATTTCTCCTGGATTTGTCATTACCTGCTGTAACATAGTTGTTTCCTCCTTTTTTATGTTGTTTTATTTTATGTTTTATAAAACATTTTATCAAAGTAATTATATTATTACAATGTAAACACAATTTGTCAATATGTTTTTTCATATTTTGATATATTTCATAATTTTAAAATATATTTTTTGTATATTTTTCACAATTAACACGCAAAAAAACGGAAAGGAAACCGTAGTTACTGTTTTCTTTCCGTTTTTTACTATAATTTCTTTTTTTAATTTTACACAACTTCTCGTTTTTCACACATATAAAGCGGACATCCGCATTCTCTTTGCAACCTGTCAGTGGGAACTGTACCGTACGGAATTTTCAGTTCAGAAAATTCCTATCTGTGAACAGTTACTACAATTCTACCATATGTTTTGTAAAAAAGTATTTCGCGGCTCCAACAGCCGACGCTTCTTTCTTATACGAACAATTTTTCAAGTATGAAACATCATGCTCAAAGCCATTATATGCCATCACTTTTTCTCCCAGTGGTATCATATAATCTGACAATACGCCTCCCACATCACCTCCTAGTATGATGTCCATATCATATGCCATCCGCAGATTTGATATCAAAACAGCAAGATGATCCAAATACTCATTCCATGTCTGCAAATTTTTTTCATCACCGCTTTCAATTTTTTCCATAAATGCATCCAGTGACTGCCTGTTATCTTGTGTCAGTACACTTGCTGCACAATATGCATCTGCACATCCTGATTTACCACAATAACATTTTCTTCCACCGGGAACGAGTATCATGTGACCAAACTCCCCTGCTTTCTGGTTCTGCCCGCGAAACAGCTTTCCATCTATGCAGAATGCACCTCCTAAGGTGTGGTTCAAAGACAGATATATCGCATTTGGATATTTTTGCTTTTTTTCTGCAAGCATTGCAGCATTAGCATCGTTTTCAAAATATACTGGAATTTCCAAAGCCTGCTCTAAAAAGCGCAGACTATAATTCTCTATACCTAAAGCATGGGATTTTAAAACGATCCGTTCTTTCTGATCAATAATTCCTGGAATCGCCACTCCAATCCCAAGTAGCGTGTCCTTCGCTAATTCGCCTTCAAGAAAAGTTTTGACCTTTTGTGCCACCTCTGTACAATAGAATAATTCTGCCGTAAATTTTAAACGGATGCGATCTTTTTTTATAATCTCATCTCCAAGATTTACTAATACCATTTCTATATGATTCGCTGTAATCAAAATTCCCATTGCATGACAGTATGACTTATTAATCCCTATACTTTTTGCCTTTCGTCCACCGGTCGAAGCATATTCCCCAGTTTCTTCCAACACCATTTTTTCTAATAAGTCATTCACATTTGCTAACACAGTCGGCATACTCAAGTTTAACTCTTTTGCGATTTCCGCCTTGGATGTAACATGCTTGTTTAGCACATAATTAATTATTTTTTTTCTTGTTGTATTTTTTTTATCTTTATTTTCCGTTTTCTTACCCTCTTTTATTAAATATATTATAAAAGAATTATATGCTTTTTTATTCTTCTTGTAAAGTAATGTTTTATAATAAATCTCCGACAGAATTTATCTTATAAACAGCCAAAAGCTCCCGAAGGAGTTTTCCACGCTTTAGATCTACACCAATTCTTTTAGCACAAGTTCTTCTGCCATATTACGAATACCATTTACCAATCTGACCCATTCCATCTGATCACGAGCTTTCAACTCAGCACTGGTTGCATCCAACTTCTAAATCTAAGTCGATCTCTATCGTGTCATCTAGCTTTTGTTGGGACAAAAGAACTACCGTCTCACAGAACATATTTTATCGCAAGGCTTTTAAAAATGGAATAGATTTTACCAAACGACAGTTTTCAAAAAACTTATAAGGGATTTTTCCCTTGAACCCATCATTTATGATATATGGTGGCGCTTTTCGCCCCCAAATCGTGAAAGTGGGGGCACTTTCTGCCCCCACTCAGGAAATGTTGCTAAAATACTGTTTAGATTTATCATACATACAAAATAGAAGTTATCTATTTTTCCTCTTCGTTAAGACCTAGTTCATTACATATTACTTGCTATCCCTGATACCTTA
>ENA-OWPM01000933-OWPM01000933.1-human-gut-metagenome-genome-assembly--contig:-NODE-933-length-28549-cov-6.678494_pt1 | contig 28549 bp, 25 predicted proteins | sample MGYA00248267_ERZ651852 | MGnify/ENA primary metagenome ERZ651852 (study PRJEB26924, sample SAMEA4378228) | human gut metagenome | biome: human gut; feature: human-associated habitat; material: faeces...
TACATTTTTAAATTAAGGAATAGTTATTTATAGATGTTAAAGATTTAAAAAGTTAATATTTTACCATTTTTTAAAAGATATAAATTTATAAATATCAGAATATAAATTCTTACGAATGTGCACTTATAAGGAAACCTATTCATCATTAGATGAATAGGGGCTATACTGCTAAGTTCGTACATCACCAAGCATTATATGCCAAAGAGCAGCTATACTGTAATTCGGAACTTTTCTTATATATTGGGGAATACTTGGATTTTCTAAGTAGCCACATAAATTATAACTAAAATAAATTAGATGTCTATGATTTTAGAGAAAAACAAAGAAATTCAATATATGAATACCCGACTCACATTCGTTCGCTGGGTAAGCGATTCACACCAAATCAAAGATTTGGGTTCTCTGCTTATGCGTAGTATTGTATTAGAAATTTTAGCTTTTAAATTCTTTGGCAGAGGCTGTTCCAAAACTTGTTTTTGGAGAAAACATTTTTGGGCACAACCTCTTTCATTAGAATTTTGGGCTGAAATATTTACGCAATCGAGCATATCATATATTGAATTTCGGTTGTTATACTCTAAACTCTGATTCTACGTCCATTATTTATTAGCACTATCAAGAGCCTTTTGTGCTATTTTTTGTGCTTCATCTAATGCTTCTTTAGCTGATGCATTTTCTATTTCAACTTTATCAGCTGCTACTTTTAGAGCATCATAAATCTTACCATCTGTCGGGTCACTGAATACAGAACTAGCATGTGATGCTTGTGATGTTGGGAATGCTGCTTGCGGATTTTTTGAAATATAATCCTTAAAAGCATCTGTATCTGCACTCAATTTATTAACTGATATATATCCTGATGCTATTGACCATTTAGCACTTACTTCAGGATTTGTGAAATATTTTATAAATTCATATGCACCTTGAACCTGTTCTTCATTAACACCTGCTGGAACTGAAAAATATCTTCCTTCTGCTACTGGTTTAGCTTCCTTACCTTCTTTAAATGCAGGTTGTTCCATTGCTCCAAGTTTTGTGAAATCTAAATCTCCTTGATCCCCTGATGATCCAGTATATCCAGCTGCTTTACCTTTAACTACATCATCTATTGTTGCATACCAATACTCCCAACCTTGTCCAGATGAATGAATTTTCATAGTTTTATCATCATGAATCCATTTTCTAAAGCTTTCCCAAACTTCAACCCATTCATCTGAATTAATAGTTACTGTTTTTCCATCTTCACTTAATAAGCTTCCACCATTGCTTAATGATGCATCAACTAAATTATCTGGTCCCCACATTGGTTCCCATCCATAAAATTTTACTTCATCACCATCTTTTTTAGTTAATTTTGTTGCTGCTTTTGCAAGATCCATCCATGTCTTAATTTCTTCTGGATTTACTCCAGCATCTTCAAAACTCTTCTTGTCATAATATAAAAGTTGTGTAGTTCCATACGCAGGAAATCCAATCAATTTGTCTTCCTTTTTTACTATATCCATAAATGACTCTAAATAATTTTCATCATTATAATCTGAGTCGTTTGTTGTGCATTTGCTTAAATCTGAAAGCAAATCTTTATCTGAAAGAATTTTAACTTTATCGCTTTCTAATAATGCTAATGCTGGAGTTTTATTTCCTGCAATAGCAGCTTGTAGATTTTTAAATGTAGTATCATAATCTTCTTGAGCTACACCTTTTACTATGTATTTATCTTGTGATTTATTAAAATCACTAATTATGCTTTCCATATTTTCACCTAGTTTTCCACCAAGGCCATACCAGTATTCTACAACTATTTTTCCATCTTGCTTTGCATTGTTTTCATTCGATGCATTAATACTAGTGTTTCTTCCACATCCTATAAAACTACTACCAATAATTGTTATCATTCCTAGTGTAATTAATTTTTTTAATATTTTATTCATACCATATCCCCCTAATTTGTTCTTGAGTTCATTTTTTGAACAACTTAATATTATCAACGTTCACTGTTCAACACAATAAGTTCATAGAAAAATCTTCTTTAATATGTATTTTATATGAGATTAATAATGTATAATTAACATATACTAAAAGTGCTTTGGAGGGTATTACATGAAGAAATTTAACATTAAATCTATTCTAATCTCAGTTCTAATTATTTCATCACAAATTATTTTTACAAACTGTACATATGCTGATGACATAGCCGATTCTAATAAAAATAATAGCTTGAAGCTTATCTGGAGTGATGAATTTGATGGAGACACTATAAATACTAATAATTGGACCTATGATATTGGGAAAGGTAATAGCGGATGGGGAAATAATGAATTGCAATATTATACAAACAGAAATGATAATTCAAGAATTGAAAATGGTAACTTAATAATAGAAGCAAAGAAAGAAAATTTTGGTGATAGCCAATATACTTCTGCTAGATTAAAATCTAAAGGACTTCAAGAATTTACTTATGGAAGAATTGAAGCTAGAATAAAACTTCCATCCGACCAAGGAATATGGCCAGCTTTTTGGATGCTTGGAAGTAGCTTTAATGGCGATGAAGACTGGCCATATTGTGGCGAAATAGATATTATGGAGAATGTTAGTAAGCAAAAAGATATATATGGATCTATCCATTGGAATAATAATGGACCAAATACTTTTGGTTCAAAATTATCTATAGAAAATGTTGAAGATTACCATGTCTATGCAATAGAATGGACTCCTTCTTATATTAAATGGTATGTAGATGATGTTTTATACAACACAGCTATAATAGGTCCTGTGCCCTTAAATAATAGTAGCTACTATATCCCAAATGATACTATTAAAAATAATGAAGCTTTTCACAAACCATTTTTCTTATTACTAAATGTTGCTGTAGGCGGAAACTGGCCAAAATCACCTGATAACACAACAAAATTTCCTGCAAAGATGTACGTAGATTATGTACGTGTATATGAATCTAATTAATATACAAACTAAATTTATAGATTAATAATAATAATAATAATAATAATGTTGTTGTTAAGTATTTAGAGTTTAATCCTCTGCATATATTTTATTAGATTAATATATATGGAGGATTAAATTTGTCTTTTAAATATAAATATTTAGGATACAAAGAGGAATGTAAAAAAAAGCCAATTTCTTTTTTACCACAACACCAAAATAAGCAACCTGGACTTGAGTACTTAATGAACCCACCTCCTATTTTCGATGATCCCAACTATAAAGGAAGTAACAAATTAACTAATAAAGTTTCTGTAATCACTGGCGGAGACAGTGGTATTGGAAGAGCTGTATCTGTAGCATTTGCAAAAGAAGGTTCACACATAGTTATTGTATATCTCGATGAGCATAAAGATGCAATTGATACCAAAAATTATGTTGAGTCTTTAGGTAGAAAATGTATTCTGCTTTCAGGAGATATAAAAGATGAAAAGTTTTGCAGCCAAGTAATAGAAAATACAATTTCTAAATTTGGACATTTAGATATATTAGTTAATAATGCAGGCGTTCAATATCCTCAAAACAAATTAGAAGACATCTCATCAAAACAGCTTGAAGATACCTTCCGCACAAATATATTTTCAATGTTTTATCTTACTAAAGCTGCATTAAAATATCTTAAAAGAGGTTCCAAAATAATTAATACAGCATCTGTTACTGCTTATAAAGGGCATAAGCTTCTTATTGATTATTCAGCAACTAAAGGTGCTATAGTCACATTCACCAGATCACTGGCCCTTTCACTTATTTCCCAAGGAATAAATGTTAATGCTGTTGCTCCAGGTCCTATATGGACCCCTCTGCAGCCTTCAAGTTTCTCTGCTGAGTATATAACAACATTTGGTACTGATACCCCTATTGGAAGAGCTGGTCAACCTGTTGAACTTGCTCCTGCATATGTATATTTAGCTTCTGACGATTCAACTTATGTTACTGGTGAAGTTCTTCATATAAACGGTGGCTCATTTATCACTTCATAATTTTAAATTTAAAAATAAAGCCCTGTGTTTTTTCAAACATAGGACTTTACTTTTAGAAATTTAATCTCAATATATTTTAAATTGTTAATAAAAGGGCTTTAATTAAGCTTGAACTCCATTTGCTGCATCAAGTTCTTGTTGATAGTTCATTGTATCTATCTTCTTAATGAATGGGAAGTAGATAACAAATCCAACTGCCAATAATACTGCTTGTGCTAAAGCATATTTAAATCCACCTAAAATGAAACCTGAAAGTATTGGTGGAGTTGTCCATGGTGGTAATTGTCCACCCATTGGAGGAAGTATTCCAGTACTAATTGCTAAGTATAATAATATTGCATTTACAACTGGTACTGCTATAAATGGAACACCTATTATTGGGTTCATTACTATTGGAGTACCAAATAATATTGGTTCATTAATGTTAAATAAAGCTGATGGTGCTGATAATTTACCTAGTTGCTTAAATTGAGCTGATTTTGCTAGGAAACACATAAATATAACTATACCTATTGTTTGACCAGAACCTGATAAGTTGATAAAGTTGTCAAGGAATTGCTGTGTAACTATGTGAGCACCGTGAGCTAAATCTAATGTACCTGCTGCTTGTAAAGCTGCATTGTCCATAGTGTTAGCTGTCAATAAAGTACCAACCATTCCACCAACAGTAACTCCCCCATGAATTCCAAAGAACCATAAAAATGGAACGAAGAATGCGATTAACATTGCTCCACCTAATGAATCTGAAGCTCCTTGTAATGGTGTTTGTACAAACTTATAAATCATTTCTGGTAATGAAGTATTAAATCCAAATTTGAATATTCCATAAATCAAAGTTGCACCTATAAGGATTGCAGCTGCTGGAATTAATGCTGAGAAAGAGTTAACAACACCTTCTGGCACACCTTCTGGCATTTTAATTCTTATATCCTTGTGGATAAACCAAGCATATATTGCTGCAACAGATAAAGAAACTAATATAGCTGTAAACATACCTTGTCCACCAGTCCATGTCATTGGAATTACGCTTCCAACTTGTACAGATTCTGTAGCGCCTTCTGGAGTGAACATAACAAAATTATTATTAAGAATTAAATAAGTACTTAATGCAATTGTTGAAGCTGACATTGGCTCAACGCCTTCATTTCTTGCATAAACATAAGCCATACCTATAAGACCTACAAGTGCCATTATATTCATTGTAGCACCTTGACATTTGTATAATGGATCATTCCAGTTTGGACCAAATGTATTTGCCATAAAGTTAGTGAATGATTCCAATGGAAAAGCAGCTATTAATAAAAATAACGATCCAACAATGTTTAATGGTAATGTGTAAAGCATACCATCTTTTAAAGCTATAATACCTTTCATGTTAACGAATTTCATTATAACTGGAACTACTTTTTCGTTTAATGTTTGATTAAAAGACATGATAAATTCCTCCTTTAAAATATAATTTAAATTTTTTATAAATAATTACAAATAAATAATTTGTTATTATTATCCCTTATATGATATCTACCCCTTAACCTCTTTACTTCCAAGAATACATTCCCCTACCTCAATTTTTTATGATTCTTAGAAATATTTTTTCATTGGTATAGTTGATTAATAATTATTTAACTAGCTTTAGAGCTAATTCTAATACTTTTGCACCATTCATCATTCCATAATCAATCATAGGAATAACTTCAACTGGTACACCAGCTGGGTCACATTTTTCCTTTACTTTTGATAGTGTGTAAGCTACTTGTGGTCCAAGTAATGCTACATCCATACTATCTAAATGTTGATCAATTTGAGATTCTGGATATGCATTTATCTCACATTCTACTCCCTTTGCTTTAGCTGCTTCCCTCATTTTGCTTACTAATACACTTGTTGACATTCCTGATGCGCAAAATAATTTAATCTTTGTCATATTTAATTCCTCCCTTTTATTTTTATATATAATATATTTAATAGACTATCATTTTATTGTTATTATTGATTTAATTAATTATTTAGCTAATGTGTTTATTATTTTTCTTAACTCCATAATTTGCTCTATTAAATTTTTTTCAGTAATTGCTGTCATTAAATGATCTTGAGCATGTACAAACAATATAGAAAAATCAACCTTTTCTCCTGCTGCTTCTTTTTGAAGCATTTCTGTCTGAGAATCATGAGCTTTTGATAATGCTTCATTAGCTAATTTTATTTCTTCATCTGCTTCATCATACTTACCTTCATTTACTTTACCTAATGCCATATATGCATGATTCTTACAATCTCCTGCATTTATTATTATGTTCATTATTGCTAATTCTAATGGTTCCATTACTATACCTCCTAGTTTCTTCTATCGCTTCTTACACTCATATATAGAGCAATTCATGTGCCAAACACTATCCACTGTGTTTATTTTTTAATAGCAATTTATTTAAAGGTCTCGGTATTTCTATACTTGTCCAATATTATTATTTTTTTATAAATTTTATAATTTATAACGTATTTTTTAGTGTTTCTAGTTTCTTTTTAGTGTGTGTGAGAATATTTTAGTGTTTTAAATTTTAGTCATATATTTAAACACTAAAATATTTATAATTGACCTTTTAATTTAAATTATGTTATTATTTTCATATAATGTAATAGTTATCAATGAATTTAATATTTCATGGAGGTTCCAAATGACAAAGAAAGAGTTAATATATCAAAAATTTCTCCAATTGCAATTTTCAGAAGGAATAGATACGAAAAGTTTATCCGAAATAGCGAACATGTCTAGAGCAAATCTTAGTCATGAACTAAATGAATTGTGTAAAGAGGGTAAACTAATAAAATCTACTGGGAGGCCTGTATTATACTTCTTAGCTTCCCAAAAAAAATCAAATAATGATTCACAATTAGATTTATTATCTAAAAATAATATCTCATTAAAACCTGCAATTGAACAAGCTAAAGCATCTATTCTTTACCCTCCAAAAGGAATGAATTGTTTGATTTTGGGTGAAACTGGTGTTGGTAAATCAATGTTTGCTTCACTTATGCATAATTACGCCATAGAAATGAATGTAAAATCTGAAGATTCTCCTTTTATTACATTTAACTGTGCTGATTACTCTAATAATCCTCAACTATTAACCTCACAGCTTTTTGGGGTAAAAAAGGGGGCCTATACTGGTGCTGAAAGTGATAAAGAAGGCCTTATAGAACAAGCTAATGGTGGAATACTTTTTTTAGATGAAGTCCATAGATTACCACCTGAGGGCCAAGAAGCATTATTTATATTTTTAGATACCGGAAACTTTAGACGTATTGGTGATTCTCAAACTAGATCTTCTGATGTTTTAATAATTTCCGCCACAACTGAAGATCCTGGCTCTGCACTTTTAAATACATTTAGAAGAAGAATTCCTATTATAATAAATATTCCTTCTCTTAAAGATAGAACCCTAGAAGAGCGTTTATTTCTGATAAAAAGCTTTTTTAAGCATGAAAGTATTCGTTTAAATAAAGAATTATATGTATCATTAAATACTCTTAGGGCATTACTTTCCTATGAATGTACAAATAATATAGGACAATTGAAAAGTGATGTTCAAATGCTTTGTGCAAAAGCATACTCTGAATTTTTAACTAATGTAAGAATTGATGTTAGAATCAATAGCAGCACCCTTCCATCTTATATAAAGGAAGGTCTTTATAAGGAAAAGGAGCATAGAGTATTATGGAATAATTTAATGAGTGAAGAAATCGAATTTTTCAGATTTAATGGAAATAACACAGATAATGATGAATTATTTAGTAGCAATGAAAATACCATATATGATTTTATTGAAAATAAGTTAGAAAAATTAAAATCTCTTGATATTTCTGATATAGATATTGAAAATATACTAGAAAAAGATATTGCAAAACACTTTCAAAACAATTTTTCTATGATATCAAAAGATTTTAATAAAAAAAATCTTTTGACAATAATTTCTCCAGATGTACTAGAATGCTATGATGATATTGTATCTTATATTTCTGAGAATCTGAGTTTAACATTTGATAACAATCTTTATACAGCATTTGCTCTTCATGTTAATACTTTAATTGAAAGAGTTCATAGCAGAAAAATGATAAATAACCCTAATCTAGATAAAATACGAAATTTGTATCCAGTGGAATTTTCTATTGCATTAGAAGTAAAAAAAATGTTAGAAGACTTTTTGCATCGACCAATTCCAATTGATGAAGCTGGATATATTACATTATTTTTAATACCTGATGTTACTATAAAAAATAATATTCCTGATAAGGTTAAAATAATTTTAATTGCTCACGGTGAATCAACAGCTACTTCTATGTGTAATGTAGTTAATACTTTACTTGGTGAGAACTATGCTATTCCAATTAATGCACCAATAGATATCCCCCCATCAAAGGTCCTTGATCATTTAAAACTTATTATAAATGAAAATCCATCTGATTCAGGATACTTATTACTAGTTGACATGGGATCTTTATTAACCTTTGCAGATACAATTCGTGATGAGTTAGGTGTCAAATTAAAAATTATATCACTAGCTTCAACTCTACATGTTTTAGAAGCTACACGTAAAGCATTACTTGGATTATCCTTAAATGAAATTTATAATGATGTAATTATGATTAATTCTTACTTACAATTACATAAGAATTTAAATAATCATTCTGTTCCAAGTAACAAACGCTTAATTATCACAGCCTGTTTAACTGGTGAAGGTGGCTCTGCTGCTATAAAAGATTTCTTAACTGTAAATTTACAATATCCTAAAGATTTAATTGATATAATATGTTTAAACTGCCTTGATAAAAATGATTTTATAGAGATGGTTCATAATTACGAATATTACAATGAGGTCCTATTTTTAGTATCATCTTTTCCTGTGGATTCTTTAGGAGTTAAACAATTTTCTATGTCTGACACCATTAGTGGTAAATCATTAAATGAAATGCAGAATTTAATTAATACTAAAATAGCACTATCAAATATTCCTATGATACTGAATGAAAATATTCCAAACATTTCAGGAACAGAGTTAACCGATGATATTAATTTATTTTTATCTGAATTACAAACTAAGCTTTCCATTCATTTAACTTCTGAAAAGCTTGTTGGTATAACACTTCATCTATCATTCCTTATTGGAAGGCTTAGAAATAATGAGAAAACTGTGGTATATCCTAATAAGGAAAATTATATAAAAGAAAACTTTTCTCTTTATAATATAATAAAAGAAAGTATCATATTCATAAGAAATAAGTATAACATTGAATTCACTGACAATGATATATGTTATTTAATACAACATTTCTCTTCTAAATAAAGACATCAACTTATGTTAATGATATAATTAACGTAATTGATCATTATAATGAGAAAGGTTGATTATTATGTTTAGTAATGAAATAATAAAAAACTTGAATGACCTAGAGCTAATGCTATACAGATATATAATGAAAAACATAGAAAAAGTAGTCTATATGAGAATTAGAGAATTGGCTGATGAAGCTCATGTTTCAACAACAACTATATTAAGATTTTGTAAAAAGCTTAATTGTAACGGTTACTCTGAATTTAAAGTAAAATTAAAACTATACATTGAAAATAATGATAATAAGAAAGTTAATGGCGATAAATCAATAATTATTGATTACTTCAAAAAATTAAATACTGAAGAGCTTGATGAAAAAATTGAAACTATATGTGAATTAATAAATTCATCAAGCAATCTTGTATTTTTAGGTTCTGGAACATCAGGTATAATTTGCAAATATGCTGCTAGATATTTTTCAGCTATTGGTAAATTTGCCACTTATATTGATGATCCATATTTTCCAACAAATTATAAGACATATGAAAATTGTGTCATTATAGTTTTATCAGTATCAGGAGAAACTCAATCTGTTATAAATTTAATTAATAATTTTAAAAGAGAAAATTGTTCAATTGTCAGCATAACTAACAGTGAAAATTGTACAATTTCCAAAATATCTGATTTAAATATTTCATATTACATACATCAAGAAAAAGTTGGAATAGCAGATATAACTACTCAAGTTCCTGTAATGTATATAATCGAAAATATTGCTAAAGTACTTCATAACCAATACTAAATCAATGTCAACTTATCGATAGAATTCAGATGGATTCGTTTACGTAAATCTATCTACATTGCCGATAAACTTAATTATCATATAAAAAATATATAAGAAAATAAAATCTGTTACTTTTACAAATTTTGGTTTCATTATTATAATTTTTCTGATATATCTAGCATTTTATTTTTAATAAAATAAACATATTGCTTACCAGTACATAGAAACACTCCAAAGTAAAAAAGTCTATAGACTAGATAATTAAAATCTAATCTATAGGCTAATTTTTTATAAATACTTGTTTAAATACATATATTGTTTCATCTAAGATATAAACATGATTTATTATAAAATATTAATTTATTTTGCTGTTATCTATTAAAGTTCTTCACCATTTGTAACTATAACTTTCTTATACCAATCAAATGATTTTTTCTTGCTTCTATTTAAAGTTCCATTACCATCATTATCTTTATCAACATAGATAAATCCATAACGTTTCTTCATTTCTCCAGTAGTGAATGATACTAAATCTATGCATCCCCATGGAGTATATCCCATTAAATCAACACCATCAAGTTCAATTGCCTTTTTCATTTCTCTAATATGAGCTGCTAAATAATCAATTCTGTAATCGTCGTTACATGTTCCATCTTCTTCTTTAACATCTATTGCTCCAAATCCATTTTCAACAATAAAAAGTGGAAGTTCATATCTTTCATATAATGTGTTTAATGAATATCTTAATCCCACTGGATCAATTTGCCATCCCCAATCACTTGCCTTAACATAAGGATTCTTAACGCTTGCAGAATGTCCAGATAATAAATCTTCAGTATTCTCAGCATCAGATTTAACTGCATTTGACATATAGTAACTAAATCCAATATAATCAACAGTTCCCTCTGCTAAAATCTTAGCATCTTCTGGTTCCATTTTTATGTTATAGCCCTTTCTTTCCCATTCCTTAAGAGCATATGAACCATAATGTCCTCTTGCATGAACATCACTGAAGAAATATCTATCACGCATTGATTCTACTTGTAACATCATATCATCCGGATTACATGAGTATGGATATATTGGAACAAATGAAACCATACATCCAATCTTGAAATCAGGATTTATTTCATGACCTTTTTTAACAACCAATGCACTTGCAACTAATTCATGATGGGCTGCTTGATACATTACTTCTTCTCTATTATCTTCTTCTTCAAATTGAACTGCTGAACAAGTCCAAGCGAATATATCTACTCCTGTTTGTTTTTGATTATTTATTTCATTAAAAGTCATCCAATACTTAACTTTATCCTTGTATCTTTCCATAACAGTTGTAGCATATCTTACAAACATATCTATAACTTTTCTGTTTCTCCAGCCGCCATAGTTTTTGTATATTCCATATGGAATTTCAAAGTGTGATAATGTTATTACTGGTTCAATGCCATATTTAAGCATCTCATCAAACATGTCATCATAGAATTTTAATCCTTCTTCATTTGGTTCAAGTTCATCTCCATTTGGGAATATTCTTGACCACGCTATTGATGTTCTAAAGCATTTGAATCCCATTTCTGCAAATAATGCTATGTCCTCTTTATATCTATGATAAAAATCTATTGCTTCATGATTTGGATAATTCAATCCTTCAATAACTCCATCTGTTATTTTTCTTGGAACTCCATGTGCACCTGCAGTCATAACATCTGCTGTACTAGGACCTTTTCCGCCTTCATTCCATCCACCTTCTAGTTGGTGTGCTGCTACAGCTCCACCCCATAAAAAATCTTTACTAAATGCCATAATTAATTCTCCTTTTCTAGCTGTGATTTATCTATAAATTAAGTTTTATTAATTAACTATATTTTTTATTATATCTAATTTTATGATATAGTATTATACTCGCTGATATAAATGATATAGAATTAGCCATGAGTACTGGTATATCTTTATTAATCATTCCATAAACAGCCCAAAGAAATATTCCTATAGTAGTCATAAAATACATACCAAGTGATATTGCTTCTGTATCTTTAGTTTTTACCACCTGAATTACTTGTGGTAAAAATCCTAATGTCGTTAATGTTGCTGCAATTGTTCCTATCATACTATGATGCATCCAAATTATTAATTTATTACTGTTAAAACGTATCCACTTAACACTGTAGCTACTATTACTGCAATTAATGTACCTTGGGCTTCTTTTATTTTTCCCCCTTGTATCTTAGATGATATAAGCATAGCAATTCCAACTGATATCGCCATATCAATCCAGACACTTCCACTTTGCTTTATTAATGAATTCTCTATGCCATGATTTAATACCCACATAGTTCCTGGTATGATTAAAGCAGCTATAAATCCTCCAGGTGATCCTAATTTATCTACAAATTTTCTCCAAAATAATATTACTAATATTCCAAATATTGCACTTCCAAATATAGTTGATAATACTTCCCCATAAGTCATTTAAGATTCACCTGTCTTTTTATTTTTTTGTATGCATCCACCAACTATTCCAGCTATTATTCCACCAATAGATACACAAATTAATGTAGGAAATGAGCTTTTAAGACTACTGATTCCATTAAGTATAATATCTCTAGTTATTAGAGACAGTCCTACAACAACTCCCATATCAATAAATACTGCATTTTCCTTATTTTTTGTTAACCCTAAATAGTGATTTATATACCACATACTTCCTGTGAGAGTCAAAGCTGAAATCCAGCCACCCTTGGCTCCAAATATGTTTACAAATATTCTCCATCCACCATTTATCACAATTGCTGCAGTTGAAAGGCCTATTACACTTTTAATAAAAGATTTTACATCTTTCATTTTAATCCCCCCATAACTTCAAATTGCACTATTAATTACCTAACTTTACTATAACATAATGGACTTCCTTTTTCTCATCAATTCAAGTTTTAGTAACATATAATTAGAAGTAGTCATTTGTTTTTTTCTATAACGTATTGTTTTAGTATTGATTCCCAAAATAATATCTATTATAAATTGTAAGTATACTTTTTAGATATAAGTATATTTAAAACACTTAATTTCAATACTTATTTATTTTTAATATATATGTTTCAATAATAAAATTTCATTTAATATGTTTACAGGCTAAGTAAATACCAGCATACAAAATGTATAAAAGTAATTGCAACATATATATAATTTTCAGGAAATTCAGTACTTAAATTATAAAAGACCACTAATTCAAAATTAGTAGTCTTTTATAATTTAGTTAATAAATACAAATATTTATCAACCTATTTCTTCAGTTGTTTCAAATTCATATACTATTCTTTCACCATTAACTGTTAATATTATTTGGTGCTTACCTTTATTAATTTTTACTCCATTGTTAATCGTCATTCTAATAACATCACTAAAACCATCCGGATTATTAGGAGATTCAGTTGTAAAGTTTGCCTTTCCACTAAGATTTGTTATTTCTTTACTTGTTATATCATAGAAAATATCTACAACTTTATTTAATTTAAATTCAACATATGGTCTTCCTCTGTCATCTGTATTTACTTCTGCATCTATTATTTTCAGCTTTTCTTCTTCTGGTTTATTTTCTTCTTCTTTATACTCTGGAATTTTTATATATTCAAAGTATAATGATCTATTTTTATATTCATCTTCTGTCGCCCAAGCAATATATTTTCCATCTGCAATATCTTTATCTTCTATATTAATTATATTTGTACCATAACTAATATCTTCCTTAGTTCCATTTTCATAAATATCACTCGGATCTTTTACACTTGTATCTTCTGAAACATGATCTAATATAGAGTAATATATTGTACCACCTTCATCAAATCTAAGTTCTAATTGTACAGCATCCTCTGTTGTTCTAGAAATTGAACTTCTTAAAGTATTAGGCGCAGATAAATCTACATAAAAGTCTTTTTCTACAGTAGTGCCATCCTCTAAAGTTATTATTCCTGTAAATGAAGTCTTATCAAAAGGAATGTGTCCTGATTTCATGTATACATTATAAGTTTTATTATCTTTTGTTTCAACATTCCCTAATGTCAAAGTTCCTTTTGGACATGTAACTACAAAATTCTCTATGTTAAGTGGCTTATCTGTAGCTTTATTAAGTTCAAATGTAAACCAATATTTTGAGGCAAAAACATCACCTGGAATTATTTCTTTATTAGGCTTTATATCCTCTATTTGAATTTCAGAACTTTGAGAGTCAGAAATTACTTCTGAACTTATAGTTTCAGTTTTTATCGGTGTAACTTTTCCCTCTACATCTTGAGCTACATATTGTATTGTATATGAGCGACCTTTTTCTAAATTTGATATATCAACTTTATTGCTTCCAACCTTCATTTTTGATTGTGATCCTAAATCTAATATATCATTAACAGTCAAATTAGCATTTGATGAAAAGAAGCTTCTGCTTGGCTTGTCTTCAGTTAAAACATAATAGAATATTCCTTCTGCATCAGAAATATAACTTAAATCTGCTACATCATCACTTAATCTTCTAACCTTTTGATTTGTTATTAATGGACAATCATATTTACTTTCAAAATCTTTATCTATAGTCTTTCCTGATGGTAATGTAATATGTAATGTATATATTTTATCATCATAATAAGCAGTTTTTAAAGTATACACTTTATTCTTATCTTTTCCTGTTGGAGTTTCAACACTAAAAATTGTCATATCATTAAAGCCTGGGCATGATATAGCAAATGCTTCTTTATCTAGAGTTTTAGATGTTGCATTATTTAAGTAAACTTTTATAACTCCATTTGTTACAGTTTCGATCTTATCAATTTTTGTAGTTTTGGGCTTACTTGAGCTTGAACTACTTGATGAACTTGAACCACTTGATGAGCTTGAAGTACTTGATGAAGTATTATCTGAGTTGCTTGTACTATTAGATGCATCTCCATTCACATTATTGGTACTTTCTTTAATGAAACCAGATTCGTCTTTAGTAAATACTTTGCCCACTTTCGGTTCTTCATTACTTATGTTCTTTCCACTCTCATCAAAAGTATAAATCCTACCATCTATCATTACATTTCCTTTTAACATGGCACCATTATTCGCTAAGCAATATATATTTCCATCTACTTCTACTGTACCAGTCTGCATAGCACCATTTTGATTTGTAAAATACCAAGTACCATTATCATTAATCCATCCAGTTTTCATAGCACCATCTTGACTTGCAAAATACCAAGTTCCATTATCATTTATCCATCCAGTCTGCATATATCCTGTACTTGGATTAAAATAATACCAGTTATTATTTATATTTCTCCAACCCACAGACCATGAACCACCTTCTGTATTCCACCATCCATTAGAATCTTGTTTCCATTCTGCATTTGCACTAATTGGCATTAAAACTGTACTAACCATTATAGACATTGCAATAATTCTTTTTAAAAAGTCTCTTTTCATAAGTTTTATATTTTCCCTTTCTGCTTTAGTATTATTTTAAACATTAACCAATTTAACATATCTTTTTCTATATATTAACATTTATTCGTTTTATAATATTAGATTACTATGTATTTTTACTTTTTTCAATAATTTTCCCCTATTTTTTTATAATAATTGTATATTTTATTTTTAAAATATATGTTTTAATTTATGATTTACATTAAATCCTTTTATTTCCATTGAATGTTTTAACAATACTAATTAAAACTTATATATAACTCATACTATTAATACAACTTTAAATATAAGTTTAATTCTTAAAAAATACATTTAATCTTCAGAATTAATCTTAAAGAAATAGATTAAACTAATTAAATAATTTTTTAAAAATGATTATGGACCTGGCTAAAAATAGAAATATAATTTCTGTTTTAGCCAGGTCCACAATCCTTTTAAATATTATTATAACTCTTTTCCATTTGTTGAGATTACATTCTTATACCAGAAGAAACTCTTCTTTCTTATTCTTCTTAAATCCTTAAGATCAAATTCATCTCTGTTAACATATATAAATCCGTATCTCTTTTTGAATCCTTCATGGGTACTTATTAAATCAATAGCTGACCAAGGGCAGTATCCAATTAAATCGACTCCATCAGATATAGCTAATTGCGCCTGTTCTATGTGCTTTCTTAAGTATTCAATTCTGTAATCATCATTTATAGTATCATTTTCTTCAAGTTTATCATAAGCACCTAATCCATTTTCAGTTATAATTATTGGAAGTGCATATCTTTCATAAACTTCTCTTAATGTATTTCTAAATCCTACAGGATCTATTTCCCATCCAAATTCAGTCTTTTGTAAATTTGGATTAGATACGCCTTTAAATACTCCACTTTCACCATGTCCACTTTGTTGATCTCCACCAGATCTTTCATTAGCTATTTCTCCAGGAAATTCCTCTACTGTAGCAGTATTATAATAATTAAATGCTATAAAATCTGGTTTACCACTTCTTAAAGCTTCCATATCTCCTTCTTCTATTGTTGGTTCTATTCCTTTTTCAACCATGTAGCTCCAAGCTATTGCATTATATCTTCCATGTACAGCCATATCTAGGTATAACCAATTTCTTATTGCTGAACAATTGCTTGCTGCAAGTATGTCTTCTGGTTTTGAACTTGCTGGATATACAGTACTTATATTTGGTGCAGGTCCTATTTTACCATTTGGACACATCTCATGACATAGCTTCATAGCTTTTGCTTGAGCTATTAGCATATGATGGTTTTGCTTGTATAATTCCTTTTGAACATTATCTGTTTCAATTCCATCAAGTGTTCCAATAACATCACCAACAAGAGTCATCATATTTTGTTCATTTATAGTTAACCAATACTTAACTCTGTCGCCATAGTTCTCGAACATAACTTTTGCAAAATTCACAAATGCATCAATAGTTTCTCTATTTGACCATCCACCTTTTGTTTGAAGTGCTGCTGGTAAATCAAAATGATACATTGTAACTATTGGCTGTATATCGTATTTTAAACATTCATCTATTAAATTGCTATAGAATTCTATTCCTTGTGAATTTATTTCTCCAACTCCATTCGGAATAAGTCTTGACCATGAAATTGAAAATCTATAAGCTTTAAATCCCATTTCTGCAAATAAAGCTATATCTTCTTTATAATGATGATAATGGTCACTTGAAACCTTAAAGTCTGGTGTTCCTTCTGGTATTTCTTTTATATCCTGCACAGAAGGACCTTTTCCATATTCTAAAGATGCTCCTTCAACCTGATAAGCTGATGTTGATGCTCCCCATAAAAAGTTTTTAGGAAATTCTTTTAATTTTTTATGAAACATAAAAACAACTCCATTCTTAATTAATATACTTATTTAGTTGATTTGATTATACCATCTAATAAATAAGAATTGTGCCATATACCTTGTTTAGTGACATCTTACAGATTTATGTTATTTGTTTTATGATAAAACACTACGTTTTATCACTTTGCATATATAAAGTAAAAGAGGAATTATATTTTTAAAATATAATTCCCTTTTTACTTGAATTTTATAATAATAGTAAAGTATCAATAATAATTTACTTATTATTTGCCTGCCAATTTTAAAGCGAAGTCTAAAACTTTTTCACCATTCATCATTCCATAGTCAACCATTGGAATAACATCTACTGGAACCCCCTTAGGTCCACATATTTCTTTAGCCGACGCCAATCTGTACCCAACTTGTGGTCCAAGTAATGCTACATCTACGCCATCTAAATTTGCATGCATTTGGCTTTCTGGGAATGCCACTATATCTGCTTCAAGTCCTCTTTTGCTAGCTGCATCCTTCATCTTATTTACTAACAAACTTGTTGACATTCCTGCTGCACAAAATAGTCTAATTGTTACCATAAAAATCATCTCCTATAATATAAGTTATCGTTTATATTTATTAAAACGTTTAAATTTGAATTTTAAATTGTTTTGTTTTATCCTATACTATATTATATAGCAATATGCGTGCCAACTTTATATAAAATCATTATTTTTTCTTTATCCCCTATATTTCTAGGCTTACATCTATTGAACTTCATTATTTGTTCTATTCAATGTGTTTTGTTTTAAATAAAAAAAACGAAACACAGCATATATGTGTTTCATTTTTTATAAAAAAGAATAGGTAGCTATCTTATGAAATAATATCATAAAAAGTGGCTACCTATGCTTTTTATATAAATTTTATATTATAGGGCTTACTTATAAAAAAGTATTTATATGATAAATACACATTGTCTATTCTAAATTATTTATTTTCAATTTCTGCTATTTTATCTGCAAATTGTGGTAAGTGTTTTTTATGTGCAACTAGCATTTCATCTAATAATTCTTTTGCTATTTCACCACTTGGTACTAATGGATTAATTGTGAATGCTTGAAGTGCTCTTTCATAGTTTCCTGTAACGGCTGCAGATATAGTTAATTCTTCCATAGCTTTCATCACTTGAACCATTCCTCTTGGTGCTGAATCAAAATTTCCCCAGTTAATTGGTTGTGGACCGCTTGAAGTAATTATACTTGAAACTTCGACAATTGATTCATATGGTAAATCATGAATAGCACCATTATTCTTTGTACTTACTACCATGTTTGTCTTCTTATCATTTAATATTGAAGCTATAAGCTCACAAGCTGCATCACTATAATGTGTTCCACCTCTTTTGGTTAGCTGTTCTGGTTTATAATCTAAACTAGGATCCTTATATAATTCAAATAATTCAGCTTCGGTTCTCTTAACAACCTCTGCTCTTGTTTCACCATTCTTATATTCTTCAAGTTCATCTTTTAACATATCGTCTGTAATATAGTAATATCTATGATATGGACATGGTAGTATACCTAAATCTTTAACTTGTTCATAATTGAATTTAATATCTTTTATATTTGCTACACCAGAATCTTCTTGTTCTTGCTTTTGATCTGGATCATACAATTTTCCTATTAATTCTTCAGTTATTTCATTTCCTTCTTTATCCCAAACTCTGTGCCAATGGAAATGATTTAATCCCGCAAATTTAAATGTTAAATCTTCTGTATTCTTATTTAAAACTTCTGCACATCTATGTATACAGTTTATTGGAACATTGCACAAACCTACAGTCTTCTCCCATCCACCGTATTTAATGGCAGCTTCTGTAACCATTCCTGATGGATTAGTAAAGTTTACAAGCCATGCATCTGGGCATAATTCTCTCATATCATCAATGATATCTAGTATTACTGGAATTGTTCTGAATGCCTTAAACATACCTCCTGCCCCATTTGTTTCCTGGCCAATTATTCCATGACTTAAAGGTATTCTTTCATCCTTTATTCTTGCATCTAAAAGACCCACTCTAAATTGAGTAGTAACAAAATCAGCACCTTTTAATGCATCTCTTCTGTCTAGAGTTAATACTACTTTCCAATCAAGACCTGCTGCCTTAACCATTCTTTGAGCCATTGCTCCTACTATTTCTAATTTTTCTCTACCTTCTTCTATATCTACAAGCCATATTTCATTAATAGGGAGTTCATCTTTTCTCTTTATAAAACCTTCAATTAATTCTGGAGTGTAACTTGATCCTCCACCTATAGTAACTATTTTAATTTTATCCTTTATCATGCTTAAGTCCCCCTTCTTCAATTCACAATTCACGATTTACAATTAAATTTTAAGTTTATTAGCTATGCATAGCCTTGTTATACCTTTACATTATCATAATTTAAAAATAATTACTTCTATTTTTACCTTTTAGTAACACTTACCTTATTGTTGTTATTTGTTATAAAAAAAAACATCCTGTTTTAATCTATATAATAATTGTTTTATCTCTATATAAACTAATTTTCATGAGTATGAATAAAAAAGTTATGTATATATAATTTTAGATTAAATAAAAATAAAGGCCTCATATTCTGCAAAATGAGCAGAATTGAGACCTTTATTTCATACTAAACTTCTAATTACTATTTAGCTTTTATTTCTGATCCATTTATAAATCCTAAACTTTCTAAACTATCAACATTATCACTGCTTGTAATAAATTCAATGAATTCTTTTGCTGGAGTAGTTGCTTCGCCTTTTGTATACATATGTCCATATGACCAGAATGGATATGATCCATCACAGATATTTTTAGTTTCACTAGTTACTCCATCTATACTTACTACTTTTAATGCTGATTTAGCTTCATCACTATTCATATAAGCTAGTCCTAAATAACTAATTGCACCGTCATTTGCTTTCATTGCTTCAAGAACTGCACCATTTGAATCCTGCATTACTCCAAGTGAATCATTTTCTAAAGAAGCATCACCATCTAAAACTGTTTTTTCAAAAGTAGCTCTTGTACCAGATCCTGATTTTCTATGAACTATAAATATTTCTTTATCTGGTCCGCCAACTTCCTTCCAGTTAGTAACTTTTCCTGAGAATATATCTTTAATTTGATCTTTAGTTAAGTTATCAATTCCAAGAGAACTGCTTACTACTATTCCAAAACCTTGTCCCACAACTTGATGATCAACTAATTCCTTAGCTTTATCTGCATCTAATTTTTCTTCTGCAAATACATCAGAATTTCCTATATTTACACTTCCTTCTGATACTTGAGAAAGTCCTGTACCTGATCCTCCTGCTTGTGCACTTATTTCTACATCCGGATATTTTTCATTAAACTTTTCAATTGATTTTTCCATTAAAGGAAGCAATGCAGATGAACCACTTATTGTTATTCCCCCACTTAACTTTTCTTCCTTTGGAGTTTCTTGTTGTTCTTGTGCTTGTTTATTGTTATCCCCTTCTTTATTAGCACCATCGCTGCCTCCACATGCAATCATGCTAAATCCCATCATTCCAACTATTAATGTAGTCAATATTACTTTTAATGATTTCTTTTTCATCATCTTTACCTCATTTCTAAATTTTGAATGATTTAGTTTTTATCTACAGGATTAATTTTATCTTTGTAAAGTTAATAAATTATTATGGTTATGTTAAAGTTAATTTTAGTTTTGTTTTATATTTTTAACATAAGATTTTTCGATCTATCATACAACCAATAAATAAAAATTATAATCAAAAAGAATATTTTAATATTTGAAATAAAACAAATAAAAAGACCTTATCCCCAAGAATAAGGCCTCTTATATATATTTCATCATTAATATTAATGAAGATATTTATATATTATATAATTTTTTATGTTTGGATTATTTAATATATCTAATTCTAATGCTTAGTTTTGTGCTGACTTTTCATTTTCATAGTTCATGTTATCTACTTTCTTAAAGAATGGGAAGTAGATAGCTGTTGAAATTGCAATTACAACTACTTGGAATAATGCTGTTCTCCATCCACCAGTTAAGAAACCACTGATTATTGGTGGTGTTGTCCAAGGCACTACAACTCCTGTATATAATGGAATTAATCCCATTGAAATCGCTAAATATTGTAATACACCTATAACAACTGGTGTTGCTATAAACGGAATTGCCATAAATGGATTCATAACTATTGGTGTACCAAAAATAACCGGTTCATTAATGTTAAAACATGCTGGAACTATTGCAAGTTTTCCTAACTGTTTAGATTGTGCTGATTTAGCAAGGAACAGCATACAAATTACAAGACCAATTGTTGCACCTGCACCTGATAAGTTAACTACACAATCCTTAAATTGTTGTGTAACTATACGTCCACCATTTTCTATTGTTAAAGGTAATCCAGAATCAATGATTGCTTGGTTAGATGTAGCATTAGTAATTAATATACCATCCATTACTCCACCAACAATTGTTGAACCATGAACTCCAAACCACCATAATGATGGTATTAAGAAACACATAACAATTACTCCACCAAGTGAATCTGATAATCCTTGAAGTGGTGTTTGAATCATTTTATAAATCCATTCAATAAAAGTTGTATTTAAACCATATTTAAATATTGTATATATTATAGTAGCACCTACAATAATAACTGCTCCTGGAATTAAAGCTGCAAAAGAATTCGCAACACCTTGTGGAACTCCAGCTGGCATCTTAATTGTGATATTCTTTCTTAAAAACCATGAATAAATCATACCTACCAATAAACCTATAATAATTGCTGTAACCATTCCTTCTCCACCTGTCCAGGCTTTAGGAATAACTTCACTCACTTTTTCTCCTGATTCAAGTGTAACATAAGAATTAGTTGTTAATAAAAATACTACTAAAGATATAACTCCTGCTGAAAAAGGTTCATGCCCCTCATTTTTAGTATACACATACGCAATTGCCATAGTTGCAACTAATGCAATAATTTTAAATGATGCACCATATGCTTGCATTAACGGCTCTGTCCAGTTTGAACTCAGCATACTTGCCATCCAATCATTAAATGGTTGATATGGTATTTGAGCTAGTAATAAAAATACTGATCCTATTAATGTTAATGGTAATATAAACAATATACCATCCTTTAATGCTACCACCGGTTTTAAGTTTACAAATTTCATTACAGCTGGTATTACTGTTTCATTAAGCTTTTGACTTATAGACATACGTGTCTTCCTCCTTTGTTTCTTTCGCATACTTTCAGTATACGTTTACTTAAAGTTTATAAATTTATCAATGATAACTAAATATATAAATTCATATATTAATTAAATTTATACCTTATAAGATATTAGTTAGTCATTGGATTTATCTTTTTCTAAAGTTACACACTCCTTAGTTATTAATGAAGAAGGTAAGATTATATCTATATCTTTATGTAATGTTCTTAAATTTATAAATAAAAACTTTCTTCCTCATTAGCAACATGGTTTATAGTACTACTTTCCTGCTAATTTTAAAGCAAAATCTAATACTTTTTCTCCATTCATCATTCCGTAATCAACCATTGGAATTACATCTACCGGTACTCCCTTAGGTCCACATATTTCTTTAGCTGCTCCTAATCTATATCCTACTTGTGGTCCAAGTAATGCTACATTTACTCCTTCTAAATGCTCATGCATTTGTCCTTCTGGGAATGCTGCTATATCTGCTTCTATTCCCTTTTTAGTAGCAGCTTCTTTCATTTTATTTACTAATAAGCTTGTTGACATTCCTGCTGCGCAAAATAATCTAATTGTTACCATAATTTATTCCTCCTAAAATCCTTATTGCTTTTATTTGTTTCCTAATTTATTATCTATGCTAATAAGTAAATTAAAAATTTTATTATTTAACTAATGTATTAACAACTTTTCTCAATTCCATAATTTGAGTTATTAATGATTTTTCTGAAATTGCTGTCATTAAGTGGTCTTGTGCGTGTACAAATAATACTGAGAAATCAATTTTTTCTCCGCCTGCTTCTTTTTGTAAGAAGAATGTTTGACCATCATGAGCTTTTGCTATAGCTGCATCTGCTAATTTCATTTCTTCATCTGCTTCATCATACTTTCCCTCATTTACAAGATTAAGTGCTGCATAGCAATGATTTTTACAATCTCCTGCATTAACGATTATGTTCATAATTGCCATTTCTAATTCATTCATTTTTAATTACCTCTTTCCTAAAATATATATTTAATTTCTAATTATTTTTTTGATGTGTCTTACACTAATATATAAAGCAAGTTGCGTGCCAATTTTTAAAAATGCAAAAAATTTTTTAAGTTTTTTATAAATCTGCGCCATTTCTAAGTTTTCTATCTATTGTTTTTATATTTTATATGTTTCATATAAAAAACACATATATAAAACACATTAAAAATGTGTTTTATATATGTGATATCTCCAACAAAAGTGTTTCAATTATAAATTTAAAGCATCAGTTAATACCTTTTCTCCATTCATTAATCCATAATCAATACTATCTATAATCATAATTTTAATCTTATCCATATTATATTTACTTAATATTTGTTCTTCTAAGTATCTAATCTGAGGGGCAAGTAATAAAATATCAGTTTCATCTTTATATTGCTCAAACTTTGATTCAGAAATTGCATTAAACTTTATATCCAATCCTTTTTTATCAGCACTTTTTTTCATCTCGCTTAATAACATACTGCTAGAGAATCCACCTGCACATATTAATGTTATTGTCCTCATGATTTTCTCCTTTCATAAAAATGAAAATATATTATTTTATTGTAGAGCCCTCTTTTAAAAATGTCATTATCCTGCATATCTCATCATCAGGAATAATTATTGAATATTTTGTGTTTAATGGAGTACATGCATTTTTAACAGCTTTATATAACTCCATATTTTCTTTTATATACGTTTCTTTATTCTCAAATTCATCTCCTGGCTGATTATCCATAATCCTATCTATCATACATGCAATATGCAATGTTATTCCTATAAATATATTATTGTTCAAATAAACATTAAGATCTTCTTTAATTGTATTATTAAACTTCTTTATATCTTTTATTATTCCTTTTCCATCAACATGATTTAATTTTGAATCAAGTGTTTCTTCCATTTTTATAAGAGTTTTCTCCACATCAATAAGCTTTTGTATTTCAGGGATACATTTACCACTCATTATATCATCAAGCATAAACTGAGGGTATTCAACATCCAATTCAAAAGGGCCAACAAAACAAATTATTTCATAGCTAAATTTTAATTTATTTATTCTTTCATAAATATTCTCTTTACCTATAAAATTAATTGGTATTATCTTAATTAAATTGCTATCAAAGTTTAAACTCTTTTCAAGCATTACTTTAATAGTTTTTGCTCCTCCCTCTCCAGTTGTACATACTGTCATTATGGCTAGTTTCTTTTCTTTAGTATCTGGTTCATAGTCTAATATGTTATTATCATATAAATTATTAACTTCTAATGTTTCTTTATATACTTCATCTAAAGGATATCCCATCATAGATTTTCTTGCAGCCTCTATTGCATGAAGAGTACTAACTAACGGTATAGTTCTTGTTCTTATGTCAAATTCCTTTTCAATTTCTCTTCCAAACGTTGTTAATGAGCCCATATCAACTAGAAATAATATATCAGATTCAATTGAGTTTTTTCTTATATATTCTTTAGTTTTTTCTAAAACGCTCTTTGGTTTTTCTTCTATAGGAGCATTTATTCCAAAAATATTTTTACATCCAAGTAAGCTGCTTACTGCATCTGCCATTGATGTTGCTGTACTTATTCCATGAGCAATTATTATTACCATTATATTATTGCTAGCAATTTTTTCTGTCCTATCATTATATACTAAAAACATTGTCATAAATCCTGCTTCATCAATTGGCATACTTACATCAATACTTCTTTCAAGTATCTTTAGTGATTCTAAAGCAGCGTTAAATTCTTTTTCATAGCTTTGCCTTATTGTATTTAATCGTGGGTTTATTATTTTTTTATGACGTCTAATTCTATCTATTGAGTTGTTTATATGAACAGCCAATCCATAGTATATTTTCTTATTTAGCTTTATTTTTAATTCTTCTTCATAAAATAAAATCACTTCTTCAATGGCCTTCATAATTTCTGGTTCAATCATATTTCTGATGTTTGTTATATCAATTTTATAACTATCTTTATTTGCATATTTAGTAAAATAATCTTCTATATCTTTCTCTATTTCATCTTCTAAACTTATACCTTTTAATCCTTTATTTTTAAGTTCCCTTGTTCTTCTATCTATTATTTCATATATATTTTCATCATTTGAATTTTCATCAAAGAACATTCCATCTTCATCTTTATCAAATATACAATATCTCTTATTTATGTCTATAAGCTTATTCCATAATTGTCTGTGCTCTACCTCTTTATATAATCCCTCTCTAATATATGGTGGAAGATCCAAACTGCTTATTCTTATTTCACTATTTTTAGATGACAAAAAATCTGCATATGCTTTTGCACAAGCTAATTGAACATCTGATTTAAGCTGACCAACATTAGCTGGACAATCATATGATAAAAATGCTTTTATTGAATTTACTGAAAGCTTAATGCTTTTTTTAAGTCTTGCAGATTCATCAATCATAAAACCTTTTATTAAATCGAATCTCTCTTCCATAGATCTATCTCTTAAAGGTGGAATACTTATCACCATAGGTATTCTTCTTGTAAACGTCCTTAATAGCGTTGCATTTGGATCTTCAGTAGTAGCAGTTATTATAAGAACTTTAGCACTTCTTTCACTTTCAGTCTCACCAAGTCTTCTGTATATTCCCTTATCTATAAATGTAAAAAACATTTCCTGACCTTCAGCAGGTAATCTATGAACTTCATCCAAAAATAAAATTCCCCCATCAGCCTTTTCTAAGAGCCCTGCTTTATCGTGTTCTGCACCAGTATAAGCTCCTTTTTTTACGCCGAATATTTGCCCCAAAAGTAATTGTGGGTTATTTGCATAATCAGCACAATTAAATGTTATAAATGGGCTATTTTCACTTTTTACTTTTGATTCTATAGAATATTTATATATTAATGAAGCAAAAGTTGACTTACCAACCCCAGTTTCACCCAATATTAACATATTCATTCCATTTGGTGGATATAATATAGCAGCTTTCGCTTGTTCTATAGCAGAATAGAGGCTTGGATTCAGCTCTGAAAATCTATCCAATATAGATTTCTTAGGGTTAACGTTTTCTTTAATTAGATACTTAAATAGTGTTGGTTTTCCTTTTATCTTTGATGCTTTTTCTTCTGAAACAAGCTTGTTTAAATCATTACTAACATTCGCTCTATTAAGGTTTAGTGCTTCTGCAACTTCTATTGCAGATACACCATTTTGATTTAATTCGGTCATCTCCTTCAATTTTTCTAATATTACTTCGATTCTTTTCATGCTTATTACTCCCTTTATATGATTTCGACATATAACTCCGATAAACCAAATAATAATTTAAAATATATATTATATAATAGCATATACACATTACTTTATCTATATATGATCTTGCTTTAGCTATAGTCATTTTCCATCTTTCTGCATAAATCTGCAATATTTAAAACAAAATTAAACTAATCATTTATCATTTCTATATTTTTATTACTAAAAATTATAGAATCATATCATACGCCATTTAAGTATTAATTTATGTAGACAAAATGGATACTAACAGATTAAATATTCATTAATATCCATAGTCATAAATCCTTTTAATTTGTTTTCCTTTATGCTCTGTAAAATATTTTTGATATTTCATAATCATATTTATTATCATAAATCCACCATTTAAGTACCCACCAATATAAATTCTATAAGTGCCCATATCTTGATTAGATTTTATATAATAAAATGAGCACTATACAGAAAATTCTATCAGTACTCATCTCAATAACTATTCTGTTATATTATTTAATAACAATTTTAGAACAATATATTACTCTTTAGGTTCCTTTGCCACAAAGTAAACACCTACAATAACTAATAAGGCACATGCTATTACTTTTATATCTTTAGTCAGGTCAAATCCCTTTGTTAAAAATAACTTATCAAAGATTATTGACCACACAACGTAAGTTATGTTTATTCCCATGGCTCTTGTTGGACCTATTTTATATATTGCATTATAGTAACATAAGTATGAAACAGTTCCTGTAAATGCAGTCGCTGCAATCCACCAGAAAGCATTATCCTTTAGAACTTCTAAACTAAGCCCTATTCCACCTACAATTGGAACTAATATTAATCCATATACAATAGCTGATGTTAACTGTCTTATTTGAAGTGCATATTCTGATGTTACAATTTCATCCTTCATGCCATAAGCACAAATTACACATTCACTTCCCCATCCAAAAACACAAAGAAAAGCACATAAAAATCCAGCTATATTTATAGAACTTTCTCCTGGTTCATATCCAAGTAAGATCACCCCTATAACTGCACATAATAGACCAATCCATGCTTTTTTATTTATCCTTTCCTTCAATAAAAAATATGACAATATAGCTCCAACTGCTGGATATAAAGATGAAATAATAGCAGTATACGATGGTCCGATTAAATTGATGGCTAAAAGATATCCTGTCATACCAATTGGCCCACCCATCAATGCAGCTATAGCTACATATAATGCACTTTTAGTTTTCAGCGCTTTGAATAGACCACTTAATTGTCTTTTGGCTGCAAGAAATAAAAAGGTCCAAATAGCAGAAAATGCATCATGAAAAAATGCTGTAACAAAGGCAGCTACAAAAGCAGCTTCTACTGGTGAAAAAATAGTCATTGCTCCAACTATTCCCATTAAAACAGTGTCAGTTCCCCACATTATAGCTGAGCACATCCCACTAAATACTCCTAATTTATAGTTCTCATTTTTGTTCATAACTTATGTTCCTCGCTTCTAACAATATAGCTAAATCAATTACAAATTAACAATATTATTATACACTATATTTTACTTCCAATAAATATATTGTGTAGAATAAGAGTTTAGTGGAAAATAACCGAAATTCAATATATGATAGGCTCGATTGTAGGGAAATTTCAGCTAA
>ENA-OWPM01000969-OWPM01000969.1-human-gut-metagenome-genome-assembly--contig:-NODE-969-length-27673-cov-5.895141_pt1 | contig 27673 bp, 25 predicted proteins | sample MGYA00248267_ERZ651852 | MGnify/ENA primary metagenome ERZ651852 (study PRJEB26924, sample SAMEA4378228) | human gut metagenome | biome: human gut; feature: human-associated habitat; material: faeces...
CCAGGCGCATATAATTTATTTTTTATTCTTTAGGAACTATGCATTTAGTTTATTGCAATATTTTTAAAAATGAATTATCCACAGATTATCCATGAATATAATTTCCTAAAGAATAAAAAAGTCCTTCTAACTGATATGCTAGAAGGTATCAATTTTACAAGTTATATTTCTATATTCTCTTTTACAACCTCTCCTTCTAACATTTGTTCTTCATGTATTGTTATATCAATCTCTTTCTTTAAATCCTTTAATACAGCACCATATGCTGGTATCAAAAATGCATCTGCACATATCCATGCAACTGGACTAGCAAAACATACTGCTATATATCCAAATATAGGAACTAAAACAAATCCACACACTGTTCTTGCTATCATCTCACATACTCCAGCAAGTATTGCAAACATTGAATATCCCATTCCCTGAATAGTAAAACGTACTACATTTACAAAACATAATGGAATATAAAAAGTTGCTGTCATTATTAAATATTTAATTACTTGTGAAAGTATTTGTGCTTCACTACTATCTATAAATATTAATGCTATGCTCTTTCCAAAGAAAATTGATACAATAAGAGCTATTATTGAATATGCTGATCCTATAATTATACTGCTCTTTATTCCTTGACTTATACGCTCTAGCTTTCTAGCCCCAACATTTTGTCCAGCATATACAGCCATTGTTGAACCAAGTGCATCAAATGGACAGCATAAAAACGCAGATATCTTAGACCCAGCAGCAACTGAAGCTACCACATCTGAACCAAGATTGTTTACTGATGTCTGTAGTATTACACTACCTATAGCGGTAATAGAATATTGTAATCCCATTGGTATTCCCATATAACATAACTTTTTAATACATCTTACATCAATTTTTAATTCATCTTTTTCAAATTTAAGAATTTCATATTTTTTTCTCATAAATATTAAGCAACATACTCCTGATATTCCCTGTGATATAACCGTAGCCAAAGCTGATCCTTCTACTCCCATATGCACAAATATTATTAAATATAAGCCCAAAATAACATTAATCACTGAAGATATAATTAAAAAAATAAGTGGTGTCTTACTATCTCCAAGTGAACGAATAATACCTGCTAACAAATTATAAAGAAATGTTACTGGTATTCCTAAAAATATTACAAATATATAATCATATGCACCATCAATAATATTTTCTGGTGTCCTCATCAAAACTAAAATATCTCTGCAAAATACACATACTATAACTGTCATTATAGCTGAAATTATAATTGATAACCATGCACTATTAGCTACATATTTACGTAAAAGTTTATAATCAGATGCTCCAAATTTTTGTGCTACTGGTATTGCAAATCCATTACAAATCCCCATGCAAAATCCAATTATCATAAAATTTATTGAACTTGTTGACCCTACTGCCGCTAAAGAATCAACGCCCAAATATTTCCCTACTATAATTGTATCTGCCATACTATAAAACTGTTGAAATAGCATTCCAAACAATAATGGAATTGAAAATCCCAAAATAATTTTAAATGGATTACCTGTAGTCATATCTTTTGTTTCATTCTTTGCCATAGCCTTTATCCTCTTTCTAAAGCTAATATATTTAAAATATTATATTGCTCTTTTATACTCGTAAAATTTCTTCCTTATTATAGCTTAAGATCTATTGTTCTTTCAATGATTTATAAGAAAATCATTTCATTTTAATTTATTTTTGTAATTTTTCATAAATAATGTTTAATAACTCTAAAATTAACAATCCCAAAGCTAAAAATTCATTAAAATTAGTCTTGAACTTTTGTGATTTATTAAGTGAATATAATACCATTTAAGAACTTAATAATGTTACTTACTAATTTTCAATAAAACAGTAAGTTAATTCTTATATATTGTGTTGGTTTTATTTCTTGAAAATATTTTAATTATTGTTATATAATACCTAAATTCGGAGTAAAAGTTTATTATTGTAATTAAGAAACATGGGTAACTGTTGCTTATAATTCATTTTAACCATTGTAATCATAGCTTTAATAATAGTTATAATTGTTTTTTCCTATCTAAAAAGGAGATCCTACCAAAATGGTAAGATCTCTTTTACTTTGATTTTAGAATACTCCTGCTAATAGATCTAATAAAATCTGATTTAAATTTTCTTCTTGATACAGATTATTAAACTTTGTATACATTAATACCTATATGCGAATCAATATTTAAGTAGTTAAAAAATTCTGAAAATACTTTGTGTTTTCAATAAATTAGTTAATATATCTACATTACAAAAGTATTACTGAATACCAGCATAAATGCCGTTATTTTACCCCAAACATGAGTAAGTATACCTTTCAAAGATCTTACTTTTGAAGCATTTTGTAATTTTACTTTTTCATCAATTTGATTGATAAGGATTCAATAGGCTGCCTTATTTTACTTATAGCCGTGGAAGTTAGTGATTGAGCTGAATCCATTATTTTTTCTCCACGCTTTCTCTTATACGGAGTTAAAATAACCGTTCCATTAGCATTTGCTAATGTTTGAAGATCAGAATCTGCATAAGCTCTATCGGCATATATTTTACGATTTTCAAAGTTAAGTAAAAGTTCCCTTACAGCTTCTAAATCATGAACTGATGCTTGTGTTAATAAAGCATATTCTGGATACGGAGTAGTCTTGGGTCTTACATTTGCAATTACATGAAGTTTGCAACCATAATAATGAAAATCTTTGGTTGCACAATAGCCTTTATTACAAATTTCACTAGCAACTTTTCCTTTGTAGCCTCTTTTATCTTTAGCTAACGCTATCGGAAAAGAATCTACTATATTCTCAGTATAGATGAAAATTTATTAGTAAAAATTGATGCTAAAATACATGTTAGTTCTCGAAATGCTTCATGCAAGTTATTAAGTCTGTTATTAAATGCCTGATAACTTGGTATGTTTAGAAAGTATTCAATTAAGTGATTTACAGCATATTTGTACACATCTTTTTTAGTATATTGTTTTTGTAATGTTGCCCATAAATAAATTGTCATTATCTCCTGATCAGTGAATTTAGGCAAACAATTATTACTAAAACGTTGCACAGAATATGCTAATCTGCTATCATAAATAGCAGAAACATAACAATATAATTCAATTAGTTTAATAATAGTTTTCTGATTCATAACTTTTATTTTAAACTAAATTTGAATTTTGTTATGTTTCTTTTTTATTTCGATTTTAACTCTTGATTCGCATATTATTATATAAAATTTTAAGAATTGCTTCTGTTGCCCATCACATCATTATCAAGAGTTTATATGCTCAATTTGTAGAAACAATTTTATTATTTTAACTGTCTGCTATAAATTGAGCATATTATTTCATAATTAAATCCTTATAATACTTCCACCACAAACTTGGATGACCTAATCAATATCCAATATCATTTTCTGAATTTAATACATGTAGCTGGTTTTAAGCTCTAACCAAATCCCTATATTCACCTTTTAAGTATTCAAAAGCATCTAACACATCTTTTGGTACCTCAACATGTGCAATATATCCTCTTCCATTTGGTCCATATCCACTTTCATTATCATTCAATCGTGGTATTTCACCCATAAGCAGTGAAATATATCTTTCAAGATCCCACATTCCTAATATATTATTTTTCTCAAATGTCAACTTATCTTCTTTAACTATAACTTTAGTCTTATATGAAGCGTAGTTTATTATATTAATATTGGAATCATACTTTCTAAATCCTGCTTCCATTCTATGCTGCATAGTTGCATCTTGAATAATAATGATATTTTTAGCCTCAATATTTTTCTCATTCAACAAACGCAATGCATATGTTACATTATTACCACAATTAGTAGATTCCCTTTCTATATAATAATCTTTTATATTATATTTTAAATTCATATACTGACCCATTATATCTGCTTCCATCTTATTTTCTGTCTCAATTTCTGGGCATTCTTCTTTTACTTTTTTTCTTAAACTTTCAGTAGTATGACCTTCTCCTCCAACAATCATAAGCTTTTTAGCTACGCCATTTAACATAGCTTTTCCAGCTACTTTACAGCCTTCTAGTATGCTTCCACCAAATAATATTAATGAATCAGCATGTTCTATATTATATTTCTTTATTAATTCTTCTCTAGTTAATTCTTGTACATCCCTTTTTCCACAAAAATCTGCTAATATATTGATCTTTTCTGCTACAACTTGTAGGCTCATGTATTTATCTCCCTTCTTGTGTATATAATAAGCTTGTCCCAAGCTATTTACATTGAATTCTATCACATTTCTACACCAGCCAAATGATTTCTTTCTGCTTCTTTTAATATTCCATTGCCATCATTATCTCTATCTATATAAATAAGAAAATATCCTTTCTTCATTTCTCCTGTTGATATACTTACTGAATCAATATATCCCCATATGATTAAACTAACATTTTTTAGCTAAAGATATTGTTGAAACAGAATATACATTTAATAAAACATGATCTGCAACCTTCTTTTCTGAAGATCGTAATGTATTATAATAAGATTTATTTCTATTCTTAATTTTTAGTTAATCTATTCAATTCATCTATAGCAGCTACAAGTTCAGATTCATACTCTTCATATAAATCTCCTTCATCTTCTCCAAGCTGTTCTTCATAAAATCTTATCAAAGACTGAAGTTCATCTATTCTACTCATATTATTCTCCTTTTGTTATATTTTAATTTTTTTATAATACTTTAAGCGTAATATCTATACCAATTTTTTACACAATCAATTTTATATTGTTGTATAAAACAAAACAGTAATAAATTAACCATAAAAAAAATTCCTATATTTTTTCATATAATATGTGAATCAATTATTTTTTCTCCACAATTTCGCCTATATGGAGTTAAAATAACCATTCTTATTTATATTTTAACTCTTAATTCGCATATAATATATATAAATATTATATTCTAGTTTATTAATTTCTCAAACTAAAAATCCGCGAAAAATATAACTGATTTTTATTCTGTTCATTACTATTTCTCTAGAAATGATTTTTTTTTATTTTTTCTACTCCACACCATGAAAAGGCTCAATAAATAAGCAAATTCTTAAGAATTTAAGCATATATGTTCTAATATTTATAACTTTATTTCTTCTAACAATTGTAAAATTTTATCTTTATAGATATATTTCTTTTTATGATTTTAAAATGTTAACTACAGTATTTATTATCTATATAATACATACGTAGATTCATCTTCTTTGTATCTGTGAGCTCATCTGTAACCAAATCTTAATTTATTACTTTATCTAATCCTTTTTTATAAAAGAGCTATGTTTTTATAGACACAAATAATATTTTTATATATACTTAACTAGTTATTTAATATATTGATATAAAAATAATATTGGTTAAAATTATCAAACAAAAATTGATATTTTTATTAAAAAGGAAGTTAGGTGAAATTCCTACACAGTGCCGCTACTGTAATTAGGGAATGCTGATTCAAAATACACCATTGAACATAACCATGTTTGAGAAGGAGAATCCGTGTACTGATCTATAAGTCAGGAGACTTGCCATTATTATAATATCGATACTCTTCGGTAAAAGAGTGATATTAATAAAAATTAAATATCTAATGATGACTAAGAGTATCCTTCTATCTTTATATTGAAACAAATAAATATCAAATGATAAAAGGAGACAACATGAAAAAACAAAAAAAGTTAATAACAATTCTATTAAGCATGATCATTTTATTAGGTCTTATTTCTTGTGGTGTAAACAATAAAGACATACAAGATAATTCTTCAAGCTCACAATCTGAGCTAAATACTGATTCACACTATCCTGTAACTATAACAACATATAACTATGCAAAGGAGCCTATTGAAATAACTTTTAATAAGGCACCTGAAAAAGTCGTAGCTATTTATCAAAATTCTATTGAAACAATGCTTGCATTAGGACTTGAAGATAAAATAGTTGCTGCTGCAGGTCTTGACCATGATGTAAAAGATGAATATAAGGATAGTTTCAGTAAAGTAAATTATTTAGCAGAATTTACTCCTGATAAAGAAACTATAATAATGGAAAAACCTGATTTTATATTAGGATGGTATTCTTTATTTGATGATAAAAGATTAGGTGATGTTGACTACTGGATTAACAATGGAACAAACACTTATATCTCATTAAATAGTGGAATATCTGAAGAGAGAACCATTCAAAATGAAATTACAGACATATTAAATATAGGTAAAATCTTTAATGTTGAAGATAAGGCTAAGGCTTTAGCAGATAATATTACTTCAAAAGTTGAAGAAGTTACTTCAAAAGTTGCAAATAAAGAAGAACAAACAGCTATGGTAATAGAATATTTTGATAATGATATATATACTTATGGAGCTAAAACTTTAGCTGGAGATATGGTAACAAAATTAAAAGCAGAGCTTTTAAATCCTGAAGGTGGAAATATAGGTGCTGAAGACTTAATAAATTTAAATCCTGATTGTATTTTTGTTTCTTATATGGACAGAGGAGATGAAAATGTTCCTATAGATGAAGTAAACAAAATACTTAATAACCCTGCTTTTGCAAGTCTTTCAGCAGTAAAAAATAAAAGAGTTTATGCAATACCATTAGGTGATATGTATTCCAGCGGTATAAGAACCATAGATGGTATAAACACTTTGGCTAATGGATTATATGGAAATGAATAAAAAACTTTTCAAAGAGGTTCCTATATATGTAGGAACTTCTATTCTACTTTTAATTATACTTTTTTTATCAATATGTCTTTCTGTTACCATAGGATCTGTTGATATAAGTATAAAAGAAGTTTATGAAGTTATATTATATAAATTATTTGGTATTGGTTCTTCATATAGTAGAACTGGTCCTATTTCCGATGTGGTCTGGCTTATAAGAATGCCAAGAATAGTGCTTGCTATTGCTGTAGGCGCTGGACTGTCTGTAGCTGGAATAGTCATGCAGGCGATAGTAAAAAATCCTCTTGCTGATCCTTATATACTAGGTGTATCATCAGGAGCATCTCTTGGTGCTACCCTTTCAGTAATTCTTGGATTTGGGAGCATCTTTGGAATTAACTCAATTGGATTTATGGGCTTTATTGGCGCCTTTACAATATCTATTTTAGTTTTGGTTATATCAAATATTGGTGGACGAAGTAATTCTATAAAGCTTCTTTTGTCAGGTATGGCATTAAGTTCAGTATGCAGCTCATTTTCAAGCTTTTTAGTATATATATCTGATGATTCACAAAAATTAAAAACTATAACTTTTTGGTTAATGGGCAGCCTTGCTGGAGCAAAATGGGATGAAATAATCATCATACTTCCAATTATTATTTTAGGAACAATATTTTTTATAACTCAATATAGAACATTAAATTTAATGTTATTGGGTGATGAGGCATCAATTACTTTAGGCACAGATTTACATAACTATAGAATCATATATCTAGTAATAACCTCTCTTATGATTGGCATATTGGTTTATGCTTCTGGTATGATAGGATTTGTGGGACTTATTGTTCCACATATAGTAAGAATAATTTTTGGAACTGATCATAGAAAGATAATACCAATAGCAGCTCTTTTAGGATCTATAATCTTAATATGGGCAGATGTATTTTCAAGAGCAATAATAAAAGGAACTGAAATTCCTATTGGAATAGTTATATCAATAATCGGAGCACCATTATTTGTATGGCTTATGATCAAAAAGAATTATGGTTTTGGTGGTAATAAAAAATGAATATAAAAACTGAAAATATTAATGTAGTTATAGATAACAATAATATATTAAAAGACATAAATATAGAAGTAGATAATAAAGAAGTTATAGGTATAATAGGTCCTAACGGCAGTGGAAAATCTACTCTTTTAAAATGTATATATAGATTATTGAAGCCAAATGCTGGCCTAGTAAAATTCGATGATGTTGATATTAAAAATATATCTATAAAAGAAAGTTCGAAGAAAGTAGCTGTTTTATCACAACATAATAACTATGATTTTGATTTTACTGTTAAAGATATAGTTCTCATGGGACGCTCACCTCATAAAAAGTTCATGGAAAGAGATAATAAGAATGATTATGATCTTGTAAATGATGCTCTAAGAAAAGTTGATATGATAAACTTTAAAGATAGAAGCTTTCAAAGCTTATCTGGCGGAGAGCAGCAAAGAGTAATACTTGCAAGAGCTTTAGCCCAGCAGCCTAAATGCTTAATATTAGATGAACCTACAAATCATTTAGATATAAAATATCAGCTGCAACTTATGAGAATAGTTAAAAGCTTAAATATAGAAGTGATTGCTGCCATTCATGATTTAAATATTGCTGCTATGTATTGTGATAAAATATATGTTTTAAAAGACGGAAAAATAGTTCAGTATGGCACTCCAAAAGAAATTCTTACACCACAGCTTATAAAAAATGTCTATGAAGTAGATACAAAGCTTATAGTAGATAAAGATATAGTTCATATCTCCTATTTAATATAGGAATATATTTTCCACGTCTTACTTTCAACTACTTTATAACAGAATTTTTATGAAACTTTTTATGTATTAAATAATGTAACGTTAATTTCTTGTTTGCATTAGTTAATTCTTGTTCAAGTAATTTAATCCTTTACATTTTTTTGCTACAATAAAACCTAAAGAAGTTAAGAAGAATTATCCTAAAAATAATGTATTCCCATAATAAGTATACTAAAAAAATCTGGTCTTCCTAAATTAGGCAGATCAGATTTTCTTCTACTATTTTAAAATAATACGCTACCTTTGTACTATAATTACTTAAAAGCAACTATTTTATGTTGTAAATATGTTTCTTCTATAAATATTTTTCCTAATTATTGGAATAATCAATTTTTTAAGTGCCTTATTTGAAAACATAAAAATACCTCTAACTAACATAAAAACCTATCTCATAGGCTTATTATTTCAAAACTTTTTCTAGCCTTTCTAATCCTTCTCTAAGTAATGATCTAGAACATGCTATGTTTATTCTAATAAATCCTTCTCCTGCTTCACCATATGTTTGTCCATCATTGATTCTTAGGTCACCTTGTTCAAGTATTTTTTTACTGATCTCTTTTGAACTCATACCAAGACTTTTACAATCAATCCATATTAAATACGTAGCCTGAGGTACCATAACCTTTAATTTGGGAAGCCTTTCATTAATAAATGAAAGTAAATAATCTAGATTTCCTTTTAAATAATCCAATAATTGTTCTAACCATTCTTCTCCTTCATTATAAGCAGCAATTAATGCCTCAATTCCAAAAATATTAGGCTCTATTGCCTCATTAATATTTAGTGACCTATTTACTTTTTTTCTATATTCCTCATTAGCTACTATTATATTTGATGTTTTGAGTCCAGCAATATTAAATGTTTTACTAGGTGCCGTACAAGTGATGGAATTCATTAAAAATTTTTCATTAATTGATGCAAATGGAATATGTTTATTTCCTTTATAAACCAAATCCCTATGAATTTCATCAACTAATACTAAAACATTATATTTTAAACATATTTCACCTAATCGTTGAAGTTCATCTTTACTCCATACTCTTCCTCCAGGATTATGAGGATTGCATAAAATAAAAATTTTAACTCTTTCATCTGAAGCCTTCTTTTCAAAGTCCTCAAAATCAATTTCGTAAAACTCACCATTGTACTTTAGTTCATTTAATACTATGGTACATCTATTATTCGTTATGGACGTATTAAAATAATTATAGACCGGTGAATGAATTAGAACTTTATCCCCTGGTTCTGTAAATGCTTGTACAACTGCTGAAAGTGATGGAATTACACCTGTACTAGCTTCAATCCATTCCTTTTTTATTTCAAAATTATGTTTCCTATTTCACCATCTAACCTCAGCTTCATAATAGTCATCTGGAATATTAGTATATCCAAAGATTCCATGCTGCACTCTTTTTTCTAAAGCATTGATAATTGGATCAGCTGTTTTAAAATCCATATCAGCTATCCACATTGGTATAATATCTTTTTCCTGTGAGGTGTCCCACTTAACACTATTTGTATTTCTTCTATTAATAATAGTATTAAAATCATACTTCAAATTGATTACCTCCTTATAAATTATATAATATCATACTGCTTTTCTTATAATTTGTATATTTTCAAAATCCAAATTTGGGTCATCCAATATAATATCTTTAACATCTTCTACTTTTATGGTCCCGCTAAATGGATTCTTAATACTTTCAACTGTGTTTATGACTTCAGCTTTAACTGTTGAATATTCAAAGCTTAAATCTGTATCAACCATTTCACAATTTTCTAATATTAAATTTTCTGCATAACACAATGGCTGTGTTCCACTTATTTTGCAGTTAATAAGTCTTAGATTTTTAGAATACCATCCTAAATATTCTCCATTCAAAACAGAATCATATACTGTAATATCTTCTGTATTCCAAAAAGTATCTTTTGAGTTGATTACACACTCTCTAAAAACACCTTTTTTTACGTGTTGAAATGAGTAATTTCCATCTAATTTAAAATTATTAACTTCAACATTAGAACTATGTAATAATAAATAATTACCTTTAAATTTAGAATCATTAATCTTAACATTTTTACAGTACCATAGTGTTTCCTCTGTATTCATAATAGTTTTATTAATTGTAATATTTTGAGCATCTCTAAAAATCTTAGGTGCATCAACTTTGCAGTTATTCATTATTATATCACTTGTATACCAAATGGCTGCACGACTATCTTCTGTAAAATAGCTGTCATAAACTTCTACATCTTTATTATGCCATATTGGATACTTACCCCAAAATTTACAATTATATATTCTTATATTTTCACTCTCTTTAATTGGAGATTCGCCTTCTAAAAATACACTGTCCTTTATTTCTGTATTAAAAGATTTAAATAGTGAACGTTCTCCTTCAAAAGTTCCTTTTTCTATTAATTTCATAACGTCAATTCCTCTTCATCTTTATTATTTTTTTAAATTCATTAATTTATATTTTCTCCATATATCAATATACCATCTGACCATATTACCCGATCAGATGGTTATTAAAATCGTAAATCAGTTATTTTCAGAGTAAACTTCTTTTGCCAAACTAAACGCTGCCCATGCATTTGGCCATCCCACATAAAATGCCAGATGAGTAATTATTTCAGACATTTCTTCGGCTGTTACTCCATTATTCTTTGCATTAATTATATGGTATTTTAAAGAATTATCAAAAATACCTTTTGTCATTAATGCTGTAACTGTAATCACGCTTCGATCTCTAAGTGATAACTTATCCTCTCTTGCCCATACTTCACCAAAAAGAACATCATCATTAAGTTCTGCAAATTTTGGTGCAAATGTTCCAAGAGCCTCTCTTCCTGCTGTCTGCTTTTTCATATATATTCCTCCACTCTATAAATAATATTTTTCACTTATGACATTCTAATACTATCTTAGTTTTGCATACTCTTCATCTGTTACAGCTTCACACCATTCATTAGAAACACCTTCTTTATGAATAGATAATGCTAAATGTGCAAAAGCTTCATCTGCTACTGCACCATGCCAATGTTTAATTTCTGGTGCTATATATACTACATCTCCGCTTTTTAAAAGTTGTGGCTTTTTTCCCATTTCTTGATACCATCCATGGCCACCAACACAAATTAATATTTGACCACTACCATGATGAATATGCCAATTATTTCTACATCCTGGTTCAAATGTTACATTGCATATTCCAACTTCTTTATCATTTAAAGAGCTTAAATAACTTTTACCGATGAAATATTCTGCATATGCTGTATTTTCTTCACCAAGTAAAAAATCTGATACTTTTTCTAATTCTTTTCTATCCATTATTCTCTTCTCCTCTTTTATCTATATTATTTTATTTCTTTTATCTATATGCTTTTTCATAGATTTTCACGCAATCTTCATGTGATAATGGGCATGGATCACACATAAATAACCCCCCCATTGTTTCTCTTGCGTTCTTTGCCATCTTATCAAATTCATCTTTTTCTATACCGTAATCTGACATTTTAAGATCTGCTACACCGCACGCTTCCTGTAATTTTACAAGCATTGTAATAAAATCTTCAGGTGATTTTGCATCCTCCATACCAAGTGCTTTTGCCATTTTAATAAATTTATCATCACATACATGCTGATTTATAAAATGCTTATAATATTCTTTACTTAACATTATGAGTCCTGCTCCATGTGGTAGGTCTTGATGATAAGCACTCATGGCATGCTCCATAGAATGTTCACTTGTACATGCACTAATAGTCATAACTGTTCCAGAAAGGGTATTGGCAAATGCCATATGTTCTCTTGCTTCAATATCATTTCCATCTTTCACAGCTCTTTCAAGATATTTTCCAACATTCTCAATAGCTGTTAATGCATACATATCACTCATCAAATTAGCTGCTACTGAAATATAACATTCTACACTATGAAATAATGCATCAAAGCCTTGATAAGCTGTAAATTTAGCTGGGACACTTTTCATAAGTTCTGGATCTACGATTGCTAAAACCGGATAAAGTGAATCAGGACCTCCAAATCCAATCTTTTCATTTGTTTCTTCATTAGTAACAACACCCCATTGATCAACTTCAGAGCCTGTTCCTGCTGTGGTTGTGATTGCTACTACTGGAAGTGGATTATTTAAAAGCTCTTGTCCTTTTCCAGTTCCGCCATTAATGTAATCCCATAGATCTCCATCATTTGTAGCCATGGCTGCAATTGCTTTAGAAGCATCCATTACACTTCCACCACCTAATGCTACTACAAAATCACAGTTATTTTCCCTAGCACACTTTGCTCCAGTCATAACTGTAGATTTTAATGGATTAGCTTCTACCTTATCAAATAAAACATTTTCTACTCCTGCAGCATTTAGCTCTTCCTCACATCTTTTTAGATAACCATTTTCCTTAGTTGATTTTCCATTAGAAATAACAACTAAAGCCTTCTTCCCTGGAAGCTTCTGTTCTCTTAAATTGTTTAATTGTCCTACTCCAAACAATAATCTTGTTGGTGAATACTTCATAAAATTCATATCTACACATCCTTTATTCTATAATTTTATTAAATCAAATATACTTTCGACTTGCATATATTGCTTTCATGTATTATGATAACTTTATACTAATACCTAAACCTAACTTTAGGTCAATACTTTTTAAAAATTTTTTTGGAGGTGTTTTATGGCTTATTCCATTGGAGAAATTTCAGAAATGCTTAATATATCAATATCAACTCTGCGCTACTACGACAAAGAGGGACTTCTTCCTCTCGTTAACAGAACTTCTGGAAATATACGTATATTTGACGATACAGATGTTGAATGCTTAAAAATGATAGAATGTTTAAAAAATACAGGTATGCCGCTTAAGGATATTAAAAATTTTTTTGAATGGTGCGAGGAAGGGGATTCCACAATTGATAAACGATATGAACTGTTTATGCACCAAAAGGAAAAGACCGAAAAACAGATTGCTCTATTACGAAATGCTTTAAATCGCATAAATTATAAATGCGAATTTTACAGAATATCCAAAGAAAAAGGAACTACAAATCTTCCTGGTTTACGTGAAGAACTAGCTATGAAATTTTTAAATAAAGAGCCTGAAAAATGAACACCAGAATAACTTGGTGTTCCTAGATTTATTAATTAATCATATATATAAGAAGTCAAATTCCAATAAATTGATTTATCAATTTCATCACTATTTATTATTTCTCTATCCCATGCAATATCTTCTCTAACTATCTTTGCTGGATTTCCTGCTATGATGCAGTTATTGGGAAATGTTTTGTTAACAAGACTATTTGCTCCAACAATGCTTGCTTCTCCAATATGTGTGCCAGATATTAATGTACACTTAATGCCAACCCATACATGCTCGCCTAATATTATATTTTTCTGGCCATTTATTTGTTTCCCAGATTTAACATCAAATATAGGATGTCCATCATTATTCACAAAAGAAACATATTCTGAAAACATGCAGTCAGCACCAACATCTATTTTCCCACCGAAATAAGCTATACATCTAAGATTCTCTCCACTATGGCTCTTCTTTCCCACAGTAATACTGCTTCCTTTTTTAGCAAAGAATATAGTTTTGTTTTGGAAGCTTGTTTTTTCCTGAAGATTAATTGAACTTTTCTCAAAAGCTCCAACCAGACTTTCTTTTCGTATTTTGCAAGGAGAAGATAAATTTATAGAACTATTATCAACACATACTATAGAAACATTATCTCCTATAAGACAGCTATCTCCTATTCTTACACTTGATTCACCATTACATTCTATTGTAATATTTTCACCAATATTGCAATTAGAGCCAATATATATACTGTTTCCTCCTATAGCTGAAATTTGAATCTTATCATTTATTTCTGTATTTATATTAATTATGTTGTTATATCCTAAAACTTTAAACTTTGTACCTTTTGGTGCTTTTATTTTATTTCCATAAATATCAGTGTATTCTTCATCCTTTAATACAACAACAGGCTTATGAATTATATATAAATAGTCCTTTTCTTCTAAGTAATTATTTTCATTTAAATAATTTTCTATTTTTTCATCATAATCATGTGTCACAAATACATAAAAATCCTTAGAGTTGTTTTTTAATATTTCTGCACCTAAAATCTCTTTATCAGTTACTGCATTTTCTTCTTTACTAATATCTAATTTACTATCTAAAATTAAAGAAACTTCATATCCATTGTTATTTAACATATCAAGTAAAAACTTATTATTTTCGCTTGTCCCCCATAAAACTATCTTTCTTTTATCTATATTCTCTAAATACTTTGCAAAATCAATGCTTTGTATTATATTTTCAAAAAAAGCTGACATATAATTCCCTCTTTCATATATTTAATGCTTCTGCTAAAGCTTCACTCTCTACTACTGAACCTCTTATAGTATTTATTAAGACAACATTTTCCTTCATTAAAGCTATGTTTTAATTCATCTTTTACATGACACTTTAAATCTATAAGCTTCATGCATTAAATTTATAAAATCACATCTCTATTGCAATCTTTTGAATATATATAAGAAAATAATTCTCTTCCAACTCCATAAGCACATTGTGCAACATACGGTCCAAACCATATGAAATCTTCCTTCTTTATTCCAATCCACTTATCATCTAATAAATACATACCTTCACCACTCAAAACATAAGCGCCATGTTCTTGCACATGAGTTTCAACTATTGGATGACATCCACCTGGTTCAAATGCAAGTATATGCATATTCATATCATAGCCAAGATGCGTTGGAAGTAAATCTTTTATATATACATTTTCCATTTCATTATAAATTTCATATTCAATATCATTAACATTTCCAACACAAACTTCTGCTTCAATGCCTTCAATTGGAATATATATTTGCTTATATAAAAGAAACTTTGCATTATCATTTCCTACATTTTTAAATGATATTCCAACTCCAGCTGGTGAAAAGGCATATCCTCCATCAATTAACGTATATTCTTCTTCTCCAATTTTTATATCTAATGTTCCATTTACACAATATATAAAACTTTCTATTTTATCTTCTTTAGCAAATGGTATAGTTGTTCCTCCATTTACATTTGCATCAACTATATATTGAACAAAGCTTGCTCCCATTTTAGGCGATGCAACTATGCTCACTCTACACTCCTTAATATTGGGTATAACGTTATTTACCAAACCATCTTTTGGTATTACTGCATATAACCCAGGCTTAACTACAGCTCTCGTTGATAATAAATCACTTGGATATCCCATTTTTATATCTCCTCTTAAATCACTTTATTTGCTAGATTAAAATCTACCTTCTTATATTAAAACAAAATTTTGTATGTCTTATTAAAAGTTTTAACTTTAAACTAATTGTATTATTTTACACTTTTTCTTTCAATTACATAATAAATATTTTGTATTTAAATTCTGCTTTAAAGAAGCTGCTTGCATATATTAAAATATAAATTTATATATTTTTTCATATCTACTTTATAAAATCCAACTAATCTTTATTAGGCGCTTTTATGATATTTTTTTGTAATCCATATATTGATTTATTTCCATTGAAAATATATGAAATAGAACAAACTACAAAAAAGTATGGCATATACTCATATCCAAAAACTTCAGCTCCTATAAATATAGGTGCTAAAAGTGTATTTGTGGCACTTCCGAATACTGCAGTATAGCCAAGAGCTGCAATAAATTCCACTGGCATATTCAATATATTAGCTAACACTACACCAAGGCTGCATCCAATAGAAAACAGTGGAGTAACCTCTCCTCCCTGATATCCAGCAGCTAATGTTATAACTGTAAGTATAATTTTAAAAAACCAGTCAAATTCATAAATATGTTCTCCATTAAAGCTTGCATTTATTAAATTAGTCCCTAAACCTGAATACCTTCCTCTTCCACAAATAATAAATAAAATGCTTAATATTATTCCAACTACAAATATTTTTTTTATAGGATCTTCAAATGTATTACCTAACTTTTCTTTTGCATATTTTAAAAATGCAGAAAATATTCTTCCAGCAAAGCTAAAGATAACTGCTATAATTACTAGTTTTAAAATAAACATAGCATCTATATTTATTTTTGTTTCCAGTTTGAAAGTAAACTTTTCTAAGTTCAATAGATGTGCTGTAAAGCTGGATGAAAAAGCTGCAATAATGATTGGCAGCAATGCTGTATAATCAAGTGCTCCTGCAATCAAAACTTCCAAAGCAAAAAAACATGCTGCAATTGGTGTCCCAAACAATCCTGCAAAACCTGCTGCCATTCCTGTTACTAAAAATATTCTAGAAGCATTTTCTATTTTAATTCTACTTCCAATGTAATGAGAAACAGTGGCTCCAATTTGTACAGCTACTCCCTCTCTTCCAGCACTTCCTCCAAACAAATGAGTCATCCATGTTCCTATCATTGAAAGTGGTACAAGTGCTAATGGAATGCTTTCTTCTTCACCATGACCAACATTAAATACTAAGTTCATGCCCTTTATTGCTTTCTCACTAAACTTTCTATATATCCAAATTACCCATATTCCTGCAACTGGAAGTAAGAAAATAAGCTTCATAAAATGCTCGCTCCTAAACTCCCCTAAATAAATTAAAATCTTTCCAAAACCTGCATCTATTGCTCCAACTATAACTCCAATAATAACGGCTGCCAAACTAACAATAATCATTTGCTTGTAACATTTAATAAACTCCTTCATTATGTATTACCTCCAATTTTACATAAAAAAACTGATAACTATCCGTAGCAATTACAGAAGTCATCAGCATATAGCGGTTTAGACATTTATGTCACGGGAGACTTTCATTCCCTATTTATATTCACTCTTTTAAATTTATACAAAATTCTTTTTAGATTATAGCATTTTAATATTATTTTGTAAATGCATTACATAGTTAATTTCATTCCATTAATTTTTCTTTTAATAATATCTATATTATATATTATTATTCATAGCTAACTCTTTTAATCCACTCACTAAATAGTGCATTAAACACTTCTGGCTGTTCTATCTGTAAATTATGTCCTGCCATATCTAGCACGGCAAAAGTTGCCCTTGGATAATTATCTAGAATACTCCATGTCCCCTTATATCCAACGCTTGAATCCTGACGACCTAGTAAAAATAATGTAGGTTTGTTAAACTTTTGATCAAACATATCCTTTTCGAAAGATAATTTTTTCCCACATTTATTAAGCTTATTCAAAAAATCATTATCAGCTAATTTTATACCAGATAAAATTTCATTGTTATATCTTGTCCAAGTTTCTTCTGTTTGAACTACTTGTATAGATTGAAACATTTCTGCTTCTTCTTTGTCAAGTTTTGATAATAATTCATCATCTTTATTTAAAACAATATGTTTAGGTCTTAAATCATGACCTTTAGTTGCTGGGCATAATAAAAATAATCCATCTACTCTTTCTTTCATTTTATATATTAGTCCTAAAGATAAATATCCCCCATAAGATTCACCCGCAAGTAAGAAATTCTCATCTGGAATAATTTTATCAATTACTTCAATAACAATGTCCAGCATCACATCAGAATTCACAATCCAATCTTTACTCTTTGTTTTTCCCATACCAGGCAGATCAATATATATTCTTTTATATTCATTACTTTCACCTAATATTGGTTCAATACATCCTGACATTAATCTATGGTCAACTGTATATCCATGAAGAATAACTATAGGCTTTCCATTTCCTTTAATCTCATAATTTAGATCTAAATCTCTTATTTTCAAATACATTTTTTATTCTCCTTTTTTATTTATCTTTGATATATGGTCAATACTAATTCTATTGGCTATAATATTATCAATAAGCTTTTAATTTATAATTGATAGATATCATCTTATTTAATAAATAAGCGATTTGCAACTATCTTATCAAGATAGTTTGTTATCAAACTATTTCTTTAAAAAAATTAAAAATTATTTTTTATTTTTAATAATGTTTTTAATAAATCCGACTTCTCCTTTTCTGAAATTCCTTTGTATACTGTAGATATTAAATCTTCAGATATTGATTCAAACATTGGTTTTAATGCCTTACCTTTTTCACTGAGACTTACATATATAACACGATTGTCTAAAGTATCTTTTGTTTTCTCAACATAGCCTTCCTTTATTAGTTTATTTACTAATGCTGTTACTGTTGATTTATCTTTTTCAATCTTCTCTGCAATCTCCTTCATAGTTAATTTTTCATTATATAAAAGTGCAAAAATAATGTCTCCATGAGAAGGTGCAAAGCCCTTCAAACCACATTTATTCATTTCATCTGTAATAAATGTATTTGCGTGATCTCTTATTCTTGAAATTAATGATATTATATCTTCTACTCTCATAAGATCATTATAGTTTGGCATCAAACTATTGTCAAATATTTTCATTTTCTTTTGTATATATATGATTATTTTAATGTACTTCATTACTGATTTTCTAAATTTAATTAAATCAAAATATCTATTTATTACCTTTTCAAATTGTAATTTATTGCTTTATTTCAGTTACAATATTACTTAAAATCCATTTCTTATTTTTATAGTCTTAATTATAGCATCATCCCATATCTGTGCTTCAATATATCTTATAGGTCCTTGTTCTCCTAAAGGATTCCAACTCTGAGGAAGTCCGTACTTATCAATAATCTTTAAAATTTCTTCATATGTATATACTTGTTTTCGATACTCTTTACTATCATCTCCTCTTGGTCCAAAAACAGGAAACATATCCCCATATGTAAATGAAATATAATTAGTATCAATATCTTTTATCTCAATACTAATTGATGTTCCATCTTTATACCAAGATAACAACCATGGGCAGTCTTCTAATGTCATATAATGTGGTCTTCTTCTATTAACTCTACCACCCTTGCTTATAAATATCTTTTTGACAATATCTTCATACTCAAATCTTCTTTCTAAATATATTTCGTCTCTATTAGATGCAAAAATGGCTTTATTATTATAAATAATATTCATAATATTTTTAGCATCTTCAATTTTTAAGTCTGAAAGATTCATAAATGGTCCTATTTCTTTTTCATAGTAATGAAAAAGTCTCATCGTCTCACCTCAACTATTTTCAAAATATCTCTTTATCAAATTACAGCTTATACTTTGGAATATTATAACATATATACAAGTATCAAGTTATCCACTCTTTGAAAATTTTTTTATTATTTAATCATCAGTACAAATATTATTGTAATGTAATTCATGAAAGATTTTCTCACCATAAAAAAATCTATATCTGCAAACGAAATAGCTATGTACCCTAGTATATTTACTTCTTTTCAAAGATGTATATAAACTGATCATAACATGCCTTCTACAAAAATAACTTTTCTATATATAAAAAGATAATAACTTCTGTAAAAACTACAGAAGTCATTATTCTATAACTGTTTATTCATATTCTTTTGAAATTACTGAAAGTTTCCTAAGATAATTGTTCTCTCGATATTCCTTGCTAATTCTACATCCGCTATTAATTTAGGTAACCTTTTTATTCTAAATAGGATTTTTAGTTAGTATTAAATTTCTCACTTATGCATATTAGTATCAATTAAATCACCCAGTAATTATCATGAAATACAACCTGACGGTAAGTTCCAAAATTCATCCACTTATTAAATATTTCACTTTCTGAATCCTCTTTATTAGTATTATATTCACTTAAAAATGCTTTAAGTTCATCATCTGAATAAACTTTAATTTCAAAACCTCTTCCATTTATAACTGGATAGCTGCCATAACTATACTTATCAAGTACAATAATTTCACTTATTTTTTTATCTCTAACTTTAACAGCCACATTATCTCTTAAGATTAAAATATCAAAATTATCTGGATAATTATAACTTTCTCCCTTTGTTGGAATTGTATCGCCTACTGTGTATTTTGGATGCTTATCATAATATTTTGATACATTTAAACTATCTAAGTTATAATAGAATTCTTCAAATATATCTCCTCTTGCACTTAGATTTTCATATACAAATGCTACATCATTCTTTAAGTTTTCTTCTAAGCATTCTATTACACCACATGCTGAAGTCATATTACTTACCCTGTCAATTAAAATAAGTTCGCCTAGAGTTTTATGAGATTTAAAATTATCTACAACTATGTTTTCTGCCAAAACAATCTTGCAGTATGCAATTTCATTTTTTGTTAAAGAACTTGCTTCCTTATGCTCGCCACTATTTACATCAATTGCATATTCAATTTTTGATACAACTGCTGGTATTAGTTTTGTTCCAATCTTAGCTAAAAACTCTTGTCCATTATTTAATTTACTATCATCCATCCATAAAATAGTAGCTTCAATATGCTTTTCTGTGTTAATCTCAGAATCTTTGAATAAAACGCATCCCCTTGATACATCTACTTCTTTATTTAATGTAATAGTAACAGGCTGACCTTTATATGCATCTTTACTTTCTTTATCACCAATGTTGATACTCTTCACATATGCTTTTTCATTACTTGGAAGTGTTGTTATTTCATCTCCGATTGCTATTCTTCCTGCTTCAACCTGTCCTTGAAACCCTCTAAATTCATGGTTTGGGCGGCATACCCTTTGCACTGGCATATAAAATCCTTCTTCATCCTCATCGGATACATCTACGTTTTCAAGATAAGCTAAAAGAGGTTCACCATTATACCATGAAATATTTTCTGATTTCGTAGTTATATTATCTCCTTCTGTAGCACATAAAGGAATTATTTTTACATCTTTAAGTGAAAGTTCTTTTGAAAGATCATTAATAACTTTCTCAATTTCTAAAAATTTATTTTCATCATAATTTATTAAGTCCATTTTATTTACTGCAAATACAAAATGCTTGATTCCCATTAAAGAACAAATTCTGGCATGACGTCTTGTTTGAATTAAAACTCCCTGCTCTGCATCAACAAGTATAACAGCTAAATCAGCAAATGATGCTCCAACTGCCATATTCCTTGTATACTCTTCATGTCCTGGTGTATCTGCAACAATGAAGCTTCTATTATCTGTTGTAAAATAACGATATGCAACATCAATAGTTATTCCCTGTTCTCTTTCAGCCATAAGTCCATCAAGCAAAAGTGAATAGTCTATTTTTCCTTCTCTGCTTCCAACCTTACTGTCAAGTTCTAATGCCCTTTTCTGATCCGCATATAGAAGTTTTGCATCATATAATATATGTCCTATGAGAGTTGATTTTCCATCATCTACACTTCCGCATGTAATAAATTTAAGTAATCCTTTCATCTTAGAAATATCCCTCCCTTTTTCTTCTTTCCATACTTCCTGCTGCTTCATTATCAATAACTCTTGTTGTTCTTTCTGATGAAACTGCACTTAAAGTTTCTTCGATTATCTCATCAAGTGTTGTGGCTTCTGATTCACATCCGCCAGTTAATGGATAGCATCCGAGAGTTCTAAACCTTACTTTTTTATATTGAATTTCTTCACCAGGCTTTAATTTTAATCTATCATCATCCACCATAATTATATTTCCATCTCTATACACAACTGGTCTTTCTTTTGCAAAATATAATGGTACAATATCAATATTTTCTCTTTTTATATATTGCCATATATCTTTTTCTGTCCAGTTAGAAATAGGGAATACTCTCATGCTTTCTCCCTTATTTATTTTCGTGTTAAATAATTTCCACATTTCAGGCCTTTGATTTTTAGGGTCCCATGCATGAGCTTCATTTCTAAAAGAAAAAATACGTTCCTTTGCTCTTGATTTTTCTTCATCACGCCTGCCCCCACCAAAGGCAGCAGTAAATCCGTATTTACTTAAAGCTTGCTTTAAAGCCTGTGTTTTCATAATATCTGTATAAGCTGAGCCGTGATCAAATGGATTTATTCCTTGTCTTACACCTTCTTCATTGGTGTACTTAAGCATTTCTATACCTAGCTTTTTTGCTGTTTCATCTCTGAATTTAATCATTTCTTTAAACTTCCATGTAGTGTCTATATGCAAGAATGGGAATGGTGGTTTTTCAGGATAAAATGCCTTCATTGCCAAATGAAGCATTACTGAACTGTCCTTTCCTATTGAATACAGCATTACTGGCTTTTCGCACTCTGCTGCAACTTCTCTTATAATATATATTGCTTCTGCTTCTAACTCATCTAAATGAGATAATTCACTCATATATAGCCTCCATTTCTACTGCCATAGCAGATTTATAATTAAGTATTTATTTGACTATTTCCTATATTTACTTATATAAAAATTTAAATTGACTTAATTGATATTTATTTAAATTTTTTCTATTTTTAATACTTCACTTATATCAAGATTTGAACTACATTAATATTTATTTGAATCCTTTGGATTTAAATCTATAACATATGTTTCACCATCTGGTTTTTCTACCTTCCAGTGTACAAGTTCACCATCTTCTTTAACAGTAAGTGTGCTTCCTCTTCCCCCAATATCTGCACCAAGATATAATGAAATAGCCTGACTTTTGCATTCTTTAACACAAGACGTACATCCCCAGCAGTCTTTTGGATATTTAATAAAAGCCTTTTTATTATCATCCATTTTTATAAGATTCCCTGGGCATGCTTCTAAGCACTGCCTGCATCCTATACATTTATCTTTATCAATCTTTATGCTCATATTTTTCTTTTCCTCCTACAAGTTCTCGAAAAATAATTTGTATCTTTCCATCAACTGCTTTTGAATTTACATACTTAAGGTATACATCACTTTTCTCTGGATAATCTAAATTCTCTGCAAAGCTGTGCCATCTTGTCTCTTTTCTTGCCTTTAAATGAGCAATTACAGATAAACATACTGTAAGCCTCTCTTTTAATTCATATATAAACATAAGCTCATGCATATCTTTAGCAGCAAGATGTGAAGTTAATGAAATTAAATTTCTTATCTTTTCATCAGCCATATGAAGCTGTCTTTCATTATATTGATAATTGCTGCCTATACCACCTGCATAACTGTCCATTATTTTCTGCATTGCTTCTTCTAATTCTTCAACAGTAAAGCTTTCATTTTCTTCATTTAAAATACTTTCAATCTCATATTTCTTCTCTTTGATTAACAGCTCTTTTTCATGATCTTTTATTTCAGCTTCATTTTTAATCTTTAAATTATTAACTTCTAAGTTTGTTTTATTTTTACCGTCTAAATCATGAATTATAGATAATGCTGCAATTTCTCCTTCTACAAGAGCTCCTGTTACATATTTTTGAGGACATCCACCTGCCACATCTCCAGCTGCATAAAGTCCATGTATAGTTGTTTTTCTATTTGTATCTACCCAATATCCGCTTGCAGTATGCCCTCCAACTATGTATGGTTCTGTTCCTTCAATTTCAACATTTTCTTCACTTGGATTCTTTCCACTTTCTATCCATTTTAATGTCTGGCTTGGTGCCATATTAAGATATGCCTTTTTTAATTCATCATTTAATTCTTCTTTAATTCCTTGTGTTTTTAAATAACATGGACCTCTTCCTTCAATATTCTCTCTTACTGTTCCATATAGCCTTTCAGATGTTGTAATCCCATATTTACTTTCATAAACCTCACCTTTAGAATTTATCTGTTTTGCTAAAACACCTTGGGCAATTGTTCCTGTAGGTGCTATTGTGTCTTTACATCTTAATGCTATAAAACGCATTTCAAAAGTTGTCATTTCAGCACCGGCTCTTATTCCCATTGCATACCCTGCACCTGTGTTAAAAGGTGGATACCACATTTTATGCCTTGAAAAGCCTGGATTGTTAGGTTTATAAAGACCTGCTGCTCCACCCGTTGCACATATAACCTTTTTAGCTTCTATAAAATATAAAACGTCTTTATTTACATCTATTGCAAATGCTCCATAAATCTTATTATCTTTAACAACATAATCTATAACATTCATATGATTGTATGCTGTAACGCCATTTAACTTCTTTACAGCATCTGCCAATATAGGCTTTATATTTTCACCATTAATTTTTATATTTCTATTGCCTCGTGCAACATATTCTCCATTTTCATCTTTTAAAATAACAAGACCTAAATCTTCTAATTTTTTTGTTACTTTATTTAGACCTTGAGACATTGTAAGAAGCAGATCTTCTCGTACAATTCCTTCTGCATCCTTTTTAGCATACTCAACATAATCCTCTGGCTTTCTTCCTTTTACAATATATGCATTGATTGCATTTACACCTGCCGCAAGACATCCACTACGTTTTATATTGGCTTTTTCAGCAATCAAAACAGAAAGATCTGAATTTTCTCTAAGCGTAATTGCAGCATAGCATCCAGCTGTTCCACCACCAATGATTAATACATCTGTTTTAAGATGCTTTATATCTACCTCAGTTTTCAAAAAATCGCCCCCTAAATTTAAATCTACGCTGAAACTTTAAATAAATACTGGATTTCTATCTTCCATTGCTGCATTTTCTATTAATACAGCTTTAGCATTTTCAAATGCATATAATCTATAAATTAGTACATTTACCTTTTCATTAAGCTTAACTTCAGGTTCCTCTAAAGAACGATTTGCAGTAAGAATCAGCCCCTTTACATTAACCTTAACTTCTATATAACTTCCACGAAATGATATTTCTTCAATAATTCCTTCTTCTGCCGCACTCATATACTGATTTAAATTTCCCAGTTTCTTTATTCCAATAAACTCTGGTCTTATAACTGCTTTTTCTAAATTTTTAATATCTGTAAATCCTTTTAAATCATAATGTTTATCAAAAGATGTAGACTGTCCTATAAATTCTGCAACAAATGCATTTTCTGGATGTTTATATATTTCAATAGGTGTTCCAACCTGTTCAATTCTTCCTTTATTTGTGATTATTATTTCATCTGCAACTTCAATTGCTTCATCTTGGTCATGTGTAACAAAAATACTTGTTACACCAACTCTTGAAATCATTTCTTTAAGCCAGCTTCTAAGTTCTTTTCTAACCTTAGCATCAATTGCTGCAAAAGGTTCATCAAGAAGTAAAAGCTGTGGATTTGGTGCTAAAGCTCTTGCAAAGGCTACTCTTTGCCTCTGTCCTCCAGATAGTGCATTTGGATATCTATTTTCCATTCCTTTTAATCCAACTAGCTCTATCATTTCTGTAACTCTTTCCTTTATTTCTTTTTTACTCTTTTTTTGCACCTGTAGACCAAACGCTATATTATCAAATACAGTCATATATCTAAAAAGTGCATAACTTTGAAATACAAATCCAATTCCTCTTTTGCTGGCAGCTAAATCATTAACTCTGATACCATTTATAAAGATATCACCTGAGTCTGGTGACTCAAGTCCTGCAATCATTCTAAGAATTGTTGTTTTTCCACTTCCACTTGGACCTAAAAGCCCAATAAGTTTACCCTTCTCAATTCCAAAATTAACATTATTTGAAGCTTTATAATCTTCAAAAGTTTTATTTATATCTTTTAATTCAACGTACATCTGCACCACCAACTTTCTTCGACTTATATTCAACAATATTTTTTAGAATCAATATTATAATTGCCATTATTACTAATAGAGAAGATACAGCAAATGCTTCTGATAATTTAAATTCGTTATATAATATTTCAACATGCAGTGGCAGTGTATTTGTTTTTCCCCTTAAGTGACCTGAAATAACAGAAACTGCTCCAAATTCCCCCATTGCACGTGCTGAACATAAGATGATTCCATATAAAAATGCCCATTTGATATATGGAAAAGTTATTTTTCTAAAAATTCTAAATCCACCTGCTCCCATAAGTGCTGCTGCTTCTTCCTCATCAGTACCTTGTGCATTAAGTACTGGTATAATTTCTCTTGACACAAATGGAAACGTTACAAATATTGTTGCAAGTACTATTCCTGGGACAGCAAAAACTATTTTTATATTATGACTCATAAGAAATGGATGTGCCCAGCCCATTCTCCCAAAAGTTAATGTAAAAAGAAGTCCTGCTACAACTGGTGACATTGCAAATGGAATATCTATTAATGTAGTAAGAACCTGTTTTCCTCTAAAGGTGAATTTAGTAATACACCATGCTGCAAACAGTCCGAATATTGTATTCACCAATACAGCTGCTATGCTTGTAAATAAAGTTAGTTTTAATGCTTTGATGGTGTATATATCAAGTACTGCATTTGTATAAGAATTGAGTCCTTTCTTTAATGCATACACAATAACAACAATTAAAGGCAGTACAAGCATTATCAAAACAAATAAAATACTTATTGTCACTAATATATATTTTGTAGATTTAAAATTATTATCTTTACTCATTTCTGCCTCCTAGCTTGTCCTTTTATTCACTAGAGATTGAATAATATTTATAACAAATAAAATTGAAAATGATGTAGCTAGTATTACAAGTGCAATTGCTGTTGCATCCGTATACTTTAATTGTTCTAACTTTGATACAATTAAAAGTGGTGCAATTTGTGTCTCATAAGGTATATTTCCTGCTATAAAAACTACACTTCCATATTCACCAATACCTCTTGCAAGAGCAAGTCCAAATCCTGTAAGCATTGCTGGAAATATCTCTGGAAATATCACTTTGAAAAATGTTCTTCTCTCACTTGCTCCAAGCATTGCAGCTGCTTCTTCATACTGTTTATCTAACTTTTCTAAAACAGGCTGTATAGAACGTACTACAAATGGTATTCCAATAAAAATCATAGCTATAATTATTCCTATCTTCGTATAAGCTATTTGTATACCAAAATTTGAAAAAATACTTCCAATCCATCCTTCATTTGAATATAAAGAAGTAAGTGCAATTCCAGCCACTGCTGTTGGAAGTGCAAATGGTAATTCTATCAAGCCATCTAATAACCTTTTCCCTGGAAAATCATATCTCACTAATACCCATGCAAGAATCATTCCAAATATACCATTAACTACTGCTGCAATAAATGCACACCCAAAGCTTACCTTATAGCCTGATACAACTGCACGTGAAGTAACAACTTCTAAGAACTCTTTAAAGCTTAAATTTGAGGCACATATTACTATGGAAACAACAGGAAGCAATATAGTCAAACTTAGCA
>ENA-OWPM01000975-OWPM01000975.1-human-gut-metagenome-genome-assembly--contig:-NODE-975-length-27528-cov-5.689331_pt1 | contig 27528 bp, 23 predicted proteins | sample MGYA00248267_ERZ651852 | MGnify/ENA primary metagenome ERZ651852 (study PRJEB26924, sample SAMEA4378228) | human gut metagenome | biome: human gut; feature: human-associated habitat; material: faeces...
CTGGATTTTCTGAGCTTGCCGAAGAAAAGGCCAGGCGCATATAATTTATTTTTTAACGTATTGAACTATATAAGTTACAGAAAAGCTCTATTCTTAAGGCTTTCTCTATGATAAAAATTTTATATTTTCCTATACGTTAAAAAGATGCCTCATCATCTTGAGGCATCTAGGGGAAATAAATATTTAAAGGGTATTATGAAGTTTAGTTATGAGATAATTAATATAATATATTATAAAATTTAACTATAAAATAATTAAATAGTATAAACATTGACTACTTCTTCTAATTTTTCTGAGAGCTTTGATTCTTCTTGTACTTGTAAAATAATATCTTCTACCTGAGTTCCAACTTCATCTACATTTTCAATAATAGCCTGAGATTTACTTGATGTTTCAAGGGCTGTCTTACTTACTACTTCTATTCCTTGACTTATTTGATTTATAACTTCATTTATAGATTTACTAACATCCCTTACATTTTGTGACATTGCAGTTATAAGTGTAGAATCTTCTTCATAGCTTTTTGCAGTTTCTATAAGTAATTTATAATCTCTATTAACATCTACCTCTAAAAATGAAAGCAATCCCTTACTTTGTTCACTTAAATTATCAAAAGCCTGCTTTACATCTTCTATTATTATTTGAATTTTCTTTACGTTATCTCCACTTTCTTCAGCTAGTTTTTTGACTTCTTCTGCAACTACTGCAAATCCCTTACCTGCTTCACCAGCTCTGGCAGCTTCAATTGCTGCATTTAAAGCTAAAAGATTAGTTTGCTCTGATACACCTGCAATAGCTTCTGCCATAATTTTAATTTCATCAACTATTTTTCCTTGTTCTATAGCTTTTGTTACATTATTAATTTTTTCTGAATATATATTCTTTGCATTTTCTACTGCTTGTTCACCTTGAATTCTTACTTTAACAGCTTTTTCCTTTATATTTTCTGCTTCCTTTGCATGATTTTCTGCAACATTACTGAGGTTTTCCACTTTATCTTTTATTTCAGAAGTAGATGCATTAACTTCCTCTGATACAGCAGTTAATTGTTCAACTTCATTAGCTATTGTTCTTGTTGCGGAATTCACTACTTCCATTTTGTTATCTATAGTATCAACTAATGAACTTACTTTAGTATTGGATTCAAAAAGTGAAAAAGAACTTTTATGAATATCATTAACCATATTTCTATTTGCTTCTATAGCATTATTTAAACTCTCAATAACTTCTGAAATCTCTTTATCATATTTTCCATTAAGTTTTGCAGTTAAATCACCTGCTTTAATTGCATTAGCAAATTTATTTAATTTTTTTAATGGTCCTACAACAGATTTGCTTATAATTATAGCTAATATTATAGCTATTAAAATAGCAACAATTGAAATAGTAATAGCCTTGCTTGTACAATTGCTAACTGTTTCTTCCACCAAGGTAATTGATTTTCTCATATTTTGTTTTGTCATAGTTTGTACTGCTGCATTATTAATTATACTCTGAATTTCAGTTAATTCTTTTGTGACATTTTTCAATTGCAAAACGCAAACGCTTGCAATTGAGAGCATAAAAATTAGTAATATTAAATAACTCGCAATAATCTTGCTCCTAATAGTTAATCTTTTATTTTTCATAAACATCACCTCTCAACGAATTATGTTTAACTACTTGTATAAGAACTTTTTGTAAAACGTTATCATAATTATAAATCACTTATCTAATATTTTCTATACTATTTATGAACAAATTCACTTTTTGTATATTCTTACAAAAAATGAATTATATTTTTAATATTTTTGCTGTATAGAATAATCTTAATTTAATAAAAAAGATTCCAAAACTTGCTTTTGGAATCTTTTTGGGGACTATAATTTTTTTTAACGCATTGGACCTATCTAAATTAAAGTTCTTGACTCAATTTAGATTTTTCTTATTAAAATCTATTATTTTTTATATAGGTACACTATCAAAGCTATCACCTGCAAGTACAAGTGTATCACCTGCTTTTATCATAGTTGCACCTTTAGGGTGTAGAATTTTACCATCACGCTTTATCATTACTACAAGAACTTCGTCTGGAATATTAGCATCCATTATGGTCTTATTTGCACATTTACTCTCTTCTGTAACCTGTTTCTCAAATAATTGAGTGCTCATTTCATCTTGATAATCATTAAAGGTCTTTAACACTATAGTTTCATCATCAACAAGATCTAATTTTCTTGCTATTGTTGCAATCAACGTACCTTGAATAGAAACTGAGAATAATGCTATAAAAAACACTATATGGAATATGTCACTTTCAAGAAATGCTTTATGAGTAACTGCAAGTATAGCGAAAACTATTGATGCTGCCCCTCTTAGCCCTACCCATGATATAAATAATTGTTGTTTGATTGGTACTTTAAATGGTGTCAAAACAGCAAATGTTGAAATTGGTCTTGCAACAACAATAAGAAATATTGAAATTAAAAATCCTGGCACTGCAACATATTTTAACTGAGAAGGAAAACTTAATAATCCAAGCATAAAGAATAAGGTAATCTGCATAAGCCATGATATACCATCAAAGAACTTTACAAGACTCTTTTTATTATGAATCTTGCTATTTCCCATTATTATTCCAGCAATATATACACTTAAGTATTCATTTCCCCCAAGCCATTCACTTAATGAATAAGATAGAATAGCAATGGCAATCACAAATATTGGATACAATCCTTCAATTTCAAATTTTATATTCTTTAAAATATATGCCCCAATCTTTGAAAGTATAAATCCAACTAGTACACCAAATACTATTTGAAATACAACTGTCTTTAATAAAGATCCACTATTCCCACCTGACATAAGAGTAAGAAGCGTAATTGTAATCAGATAAGCACACGGATCATTACTTCCGCTTTCTACCTCTAAAATAGATGCTAATCCTCCCTTTAAATTCAATTTTTGTGAACGTAATATTGAAAATACGGATGCTGCATCAGTAGATGCAACTACTGCGCCCACAAGTAGCCCTTCTAAAATAGTAACTTTAAGAACTAAAGTACAAAATAATCCTGTTACTACAGATGTAATTATTACACCAACTGTTGACATTAATAATGCTTTTGGAAATTCTGGCTTGGCCATTTTCCAATTAGTACAAAATCCGCCATAAAACATTATGAACAATAATGCAAATGAACCTACTTTTCCTGCAAGATTATAGTCACTGAACTGAATTCCTACAATTCCTTCACTGCCAAACAACATGCCTAAAATCATGAATATTAATAGCGATGGAACTCCAAATTTATATAATGCTTTAGTTGAAAAGATACATATAAGAAGCACTAATGACATTAAAATCATCGTTATTGTTATACTCATAGTCATCTTCTTAATCTTCCTTTCTTTGATAAATTAATATTGCATAATAATTGAATTTTTTATTTTAAATTCTTTCATTTATAATTAATATAACATACTATACATTTTTATGTCAATTTATAAAATGTTAATATTTATATTCTATATATGTATTTTTATTTAATTTATTAGCATTATTTAACTTATTTAAGTTCTAAAAGTACTATACTGCTTTTACTCTTTCTTAGTCTGAAAAAATTATAACTTTTTCTTTTCTTAATTGCATTAATATTTTTCAAATAAATATATTTTTAATATATATCTAGTTATAGACATAAAAAAGAGAGATATTTTATATCCCTCAAAACAATTGCAACATTTTCCTTGCACTCCTGCATTTCCATGTAAATCATGAAAAATCTATTAATATTTTTCAACAAATCATACAAAGTTAACAATATCAAAAAACCTGTCATACCCAATAATAGTATGCTTAAATATATTTTTTGCATTTTCTTCGTATATTAAAGGATCATCCATAGCCGTACTAAAATGCGTCAACAGTAGCTTCTTTACATTTCCACACCTCGCCAATGTTGCTGCTTCTTTAAAAGTCATATGTTTATTTTTTATTGCTTTTGGTAAGTCTTCATCTAAGCCATATGTTCCTTCACATATAAAATAATCACTTTCTCGTATAAAATCAACCATTTCTTCTGTTGGCCTGCTATCTGTTATAATGTTAATTTTAATGCCTTTCCTATCATCGCCTTTAACAAGATGTGGTTCATATAAAATGTTATTATGTAATACGCTTTCACCATTTTGGAGAGTATTCCATAGGAATTTAGGCACATTATTTTCTATAGCCTTTTCTACATTAAACTTAGGTTTTCTTTTTATATAAAAATTATATCCTATACATGGTGCAGAATGATCAACTTCCAACGTTGAAATTACTATATCATTTTTTATATGCTCATTATCTATATATATTTCTTTTTTTGGGTTTTCAATTACTTCTATTTCATAAGGAAGATATGGCACTATTACTCTTAATCCATTTACTGCTTCAGTTATACCTTTTGGACCAATAATTATAATTTTCTCTTGTCTTCCACTATTACCTATTGTTCCAAGAAGTCCTGGAAGACCAATTATATGATCACCGTGAATATGAGTAATACAAATAACATCTATGCTTTTAAAGCCACTATTACACATTCGCATTGACACTTGTGTTCCTTCACCACAATCGACTAGAATTTTTCTTCCTCTATAAGTCAATAATATCGCTGATAAAAACCTATTAGGCATTGGCATTCCACCACCTGTGCCTAGAAGAGTTAAGTCCACCATATCAAACCTCTCCCTTTTAATCTATTGAAAATATCTTATTGTCTCTAGTAAATACTAATTCATTACTCTTAGATAATTCTTCATTGTATTCATATCCTTCAACATCAAATTTCTTTATTTCTTCAATTGTTTCAATTTGATTTTTTATTATAAACGAGCTCATAAGCCCTCTTGCTCTTTTAGCTTTAACTGTTACTATTTTATATTTATCATCTTTTAATTCTTTGAAAGCTATATTTATAACTTCAACGTCCTTAAATTCACTTATTTTTTCAATAGACTTAAAATATTCATTTGATGCTAAGTTTATAATTTTCTTTTCATTATGACTTTTAAGTTCCTCATATAATCTATTTATAATTTTATCATTCCAAAATTCATAAAGATTTTTATACTCATTAAACTTTAATTTTGTTCCCATTTCTAATCTATAAAAATTAATTCCATCAAATGGTCTAAGCACTCCATATAATCCACTTAATATTCTAAGATGATCATTAGCATAAAAATAATCTTCCACATTGTAGCTTCCTATATCAAGGCCTCTATAGGCTTCACCTTTAAATGCTAGTGAACATTGAATAGCATTATCTAAGCTTTCATCCCATTCTTGAAATTTTTCTTTATTTATAACTGCCAATTTGTTACTTATTTTCATAAGCTTTTCTAAAGAAATAACATCATAAGTCTTTAATTCTTCTACTAAACTTCTTGCTTCTTTTATAAAATATGGACTAGTCATTGGTAAATCATTATTTTTTTTATTAAAATCCAGCGTTTTAGCTGGAGAAAGTACTACTAACATCAGTTTCTCCTATTCTCTCTTTTATATAATTAATATTAATAATTTTCTTATTAATATTATACATTATTAATATTTAATATCAATTAACAATATTTTTTCTTAACACAAATTACTATATTATTTGTAGCCATTGAGTGGAATACTAAAAATGAAATATTTTTAAGGAGATGATATGCATGAAAAATAATAACAGTAGAGATTATTCCAAAAAGAGTTATTTAAGAAATGGTAGTAAAACTCAAGGACAATATTCAAAAAGCAGCTTTAATACTACAATTGAAGCGCCTGGTATAAACGAAAGCGGTGCAGAAGCTAAAAAACGTGGTTTTTAAAGCTTAGATTTTTTAACTCATTTTAAATATATTATGTAATATTAGAGTTTGGTGGATAACAATTCAAATCCAATATATCATATGCTATATTTTAGGAAAACTTAATCTATAAAAGATGTTTTTCCTAACACTTCATTTAATAATATTAACAAATGAGTTTAAATGAAACAAAGAAATAAAGCTCTCACGTGCTGCAGAGTCTTTGCATTTGGTGTAAATTGCTTAACTCAGCAAGAAACTTGAGAGCTTTATTTCGATTATTTCTCAATAAACTCTGATGTTACATTGTTTTAATTTAATTATTTAACATTTTTAGTAAGTCTTCTACAGTATGTTTGGCTTGCTTAGGTAAACTATCTAAAGCCTTTTGTCTTTGAGCTTCATTATTCATTTGCATTATTCTTAGCACTTCCTGTTGAAGTCCTGGAATCCTATTTAAGTCAGCAACCGCTTTGTTAAATCTATTAGCAAAGTTCGGATCTTGCGCTATTCTTCTTTGGAGTTTCATTATTAATTGATAGCCATTCATTTTCTTATTTGGCCTCCCATAAAACAACATTACTATATATTTTATATTATTCATTTATTTAATAAAGGTTCATGTTGTTTATAGAATAATAAAAGGAACTGCTTTAAAGTAATCCTTCCTTTGAATGCAGTTCCTAAATTGAAAATTGCAATATACATTTTAAATGTATGCTATTCCATATTGTTCTAGCCTCTTGCTAATTTTATTTATTTTATGTGGATAAGCCGTACCCACACTATTTCTTAATATATTTACCTTTAAATTAAGTTTTCTAGCCCCTTCTGCAGTCTTAGCTATGCAGCAGCTTCCATCGACACCTACTAATTCTATGTGTGTAATACCTTTTTCATTAATAAACTTAACTAAATTTTTGTTTTTAAATGCATTTTGAGTTTGTTTTTCAAAATAGTTTTCTGAAACTATTTTTATTTTTGCGTCAATTTTAGCGCCAAAGCTGCCTGAGATTCCATATTTAGCAAACTTCCTGTAAAAAAAGTTATTCGGAAAAACTGTTGTCACATAGATAACCTCATAATTGTTTTCTTCATAAAAAGATATTCTTTCATTAATATTGTTTATCAGGTCATCAACATCATCGTAATCAAATTTCTCCTTATTCCGCTGATCTCCAATGAAATCTTCTTGAGCGTCCATAACTAAAAGTGCTTTATTCATTTATTCCCCCATCTTCCTTTTATCAAAATTATAATTTTAGCTATGTCTATATTTTATATTAGTTTAAAAATTTGTCAACACATTTGGAATTTTACCCCAATTGTGCCGGCTTAAAAATTGCAACTAGATTTTGTATAGAATTATTATTACTAATATATACTTTATTTATAGTCTTAATAGGATGAGAATATGACATTCCTTCATTATATATTTGCCTTATTGCATTTACTATATTTATATCTTCACCTGTTATTGCATTTATATCATATCCCTCTAAATAACTCCATATTGCAATTTGTGTAGCAAAATATGCTTCATTTTCATTTTTCACATTTAACTCTTCTGGATCTTTGCTCGGATATCCAGCTGCAATAATGCTGCTTATTTCTTTTTCTGCATCTCTCTCTAATATAAAAGTATGATTTGCTGGATATCCTTTATCAATTTCCAAACAATATAAAATTATATTTTCATTCTCTGCATATATTCTTTTTGCATTAATATCATATCTTCCGTATTTAACTTGAGCTATTTTGCTTTTTTCAGTATTTACTAATATTTTTTCTGGAAGTTTATTTGTATATGCACCTACAAAAATATTTAATAACATTACTCCTAAAGCTATAATAGTTAAATTTTTTATTTTTCTATTTATTTTCATAAATAAGTCCTCCTAACATATTTGAATAATGTTAGTTTGGACTTTATAGTTTCTTTTATTCATAATATAGTATTTTAAAATATTATTTTATTATAAGCTCTACTGGACAGTGGTCTGACCCCATGACTTCTGTATGTATTTTAGCGCTTTCAAGCCTATCTTCTAAGCACTTTGAAGTTAAGAAATAATCAATTCTCCATCCTGCATTGTTTTTACGGGCATTGAATCTATATGACCACCATGAATAAACACCTTCTGTATCAGGGTAAAAATATCTATAAGTATCAATAAAACCTGCATTTAAAAGATCAGTCATCTTTTCTCTTTCTTCATCTGTGAATCCTGCATTTTTTCTGTTTGATTTTGGATTCTTTAAGTCTATTTCCTTATGAGCTACATTTAAGTCTCCACATACTATTACTGGTTTATTTTCTTCTAATGATTTTAAATATTCTCTAAAGACATCTTCCCATACCATTCTATAATCAAGTCTCTCAAGTGCCGCTTTTGAATTTGGTGTATATACTGTTATAACATAATATTCATCAAACTCAAGAGTTATAACTCTTCCTTCTTTATCATGGTCAGCTATTCCAAGACCATATTTTACACTTAAAGGCTCTTCCTTTGTAAAAATAGCTGTTCCAGAATATCCTTTCTTTTCAGCATAGTTCCAATAACTTTTATATCCTGGTAAATCTAAATCTATCTGACCTTCTTGAAGCTTACTTTCTTGTATACAAAATATATCTGCATCTACTTCTTTAAAAAAGTCTAAAAAGCCTTTTGTTACACATGCTCTTAAACCATTAACATTCCATGAAATTAATTTTTTCATAATTATAAAATCCTCCTAAAGTAAAATAATAAAATAAAATTTATCATAATAATTATATTTAATAATAATTATTATATCACATAAATTATCTTCTTAAATATAATAATTAAGAATAAATAATTATGGGCTATCGCACAAAGTTTTCTACATATAGTAATGAATGATTAAATTTAAATATTATATCTTACTATGCATAATAATTAATGCGACAGACCCTTAAAGTTTTTTAAGAATAATTAAAAGCCCCTTCATTTTTATCTTCTAAAGTTTTTATCATATGGTAAAAAAGATTATTTACTGGTGTACTAATACCCAATTTACTTCCAAGGTTCATTATTGTTCCAGAAAACATTTCAACTTCTGTTTTTCTTCCTGCTTCAATATCTTGAAGTAGTGATGTTCTTGCATTTGGATTAATTTTCTTTAAAACTTCTCTTTGATCAAGTATATCATTTATAGATAAATCAATACCGAGTTTTTGTGCAATTTCAAGCACTTCATTCATGGCAGCTTCTCTTACATAGTTTGCATGTTCATTGCTGTGCCATGCTCCAAATGGAATTCCTAGAATTGCTGAACTTTGATTTTCAGAAACATTACACATAAACTTTCTCCATATTGCTCTAATCATATCTTTAGGAATCTTATATTTAATACCTGATTTATTAAATAAATCACTTATGGCCTTTACCCTTTCGCTTATAACTTCATTTTTCTTTTCTCCAAATTCCAAACAAGAAATTTTAGGATTATACGTTACAACATTGCCCACTTTAGTAACAGCTGCTCTTGTGACAGTATAAAGCATTTTATCTTCGCCGTATACATTTGCAACAATTTCTTCACTTTCAACTCCATTTAATAATGACATGATGATTGTATTATCACCAATTTGATTTTTAATGTCTTTTAATGCACTTTCCAATTGCATCATTTTAGTTATAACAATAACTAAATCAGCTGGATTTGTTTTTTCTTCTGGTGTGACTACCCTAAAATTATTTAATACCCCATTAATAATAATTCCTTCATTTTCTATACGTTCTTTTCTTTTTCCATCAGCAATTACTCTAAAATTATCATATCCTACTGCTTTCACTAAATTTTCTGCCATATAGCATCCAATAGCTCCAAGTCCTATTAAAGATACTGTTTTTATTTCTTTCACAGGAATCTTCCCCCCCCCTTTTAATCGTAAATATTATATCAATTATAACACCTTATTTATAAAACAAACCATAATCAACCAATATATAGAAATATAATTAATTTGCAAATATAAAAGAGTGGATATGTTAAATAATAATCCACTCTTCTATATTTATAATTTATAGTTTATATTAAATTTTATAAAATTATTACAAATAATACATTTATCTATTTAACTGATTATTCTTATAATTTTGTTATTATATCTTAATTATCATTAGAAACATATCTATTTTTTATATTATTATATGCTGCTTTAAAGTCATCCATAGAAACATTTTCTTTTTCAGATTCTAAAGCATTAACAGCTGCCATAAAGACTATATCCTTTATATCCGCTCCACTTATGCCTTCAAATTCATCTGCTAGTACATCAAATGTTACCTCTTCATTTAATGGCATATTTTCAGGAGTATGTAATTTAAATACCTCTTTTCTTCCTTCTTTATCCGGCATTTTAAATTCTATATTGCTTAATATTCTTCTCTTAAAGGCTTCATCATAATTAGCTAAAAGATTAGTTGTAAATATAACTACTCCTTCAAACTTTTCAAGTTCTACAAGCATAACACTCCTTGTTATGTTAACTCCATAATCTGCCGATTGGCTTATATTAGTTAATCTTTTTCCAAGAAATGAATCTGCTTCTTCAAAAACTAATACAGCATTATCCGTTTTTGCCATATCAAATGCTTTTTTAATATTTTTAGGAGTTTGTCCGACATATTTCGATTCAAGATTTGCATAATTTATGGAATATATCTTTTTATCCATATATTTAGCAACAGCTTCTGCCGCCATACTTTTTCCTGTTCCTGGAGGTCCAAAGAAATTAAATACTATAGATTTTGGAAAATTATTTTTATCTCCAAATCCCCATTCTCCATATAATTTTTCTGCATGCTTTTGTATATTTAAAATGTTCATTATTTGCTTTTTTTCTTTTTCACATAAATATATATCATCTAAACTATATTTAGGAAGGTATACATCAACAAATTCTTCTTTTAATGGAGTTTCTTTTAACTCTTCATTCTTAGGAGTTTTATTAAAATTATTAATTAATTCTTCATCATTTGCTATAAGTATTCTTTTTCCAGTTGGATTATATTTTGAACTGTTATTTTCAACTGCTTTATTAATTTCACTAAAAAGCCTATCTACATTATCAACATCAAGCATAACTTCTCTGTCATCTTCCATCTTAAACTTGGCATCTAATATTGTTATTCTTGCATTTTTATATTTTCTTGTAATTGATTTTGTAAATACCTTTTCCTTTGTTAAACCAAACATATCCTTTTCCTTTCTTTAAGTCATTACCTAATTATATAAGAAATTATTTCATATATAATTAATACCTATTATTATTTCATTAATTTTCTTATATATGAATAATATCACGTAATATGTATATTATCCACTTGTATATTTTTGAAATTTAAACTTAGCACTTTAAATAAAGCGCGTACTGAGTTTACGTGGATAACAACTGAAATTCAATAAATAACTATTACTTAATTTAAAAATGCATTATTTAAAGCAATAATGTTAATACTATGAGTTTATATGAAACAAAGAAATACAGCTCTTATGTTCGGCGGAGACTTGCATTGAAAAATGAAGCTTTAGAATTTTTCATCAATGATTGTTCCAAAATTGTTTGTCCAAGGTATATTAAAGGAAACATCTTCATCGTTAGATGAAGATGGGCTATACTGCTAAGTTCGTACCTCACTAAGCATTATATGCCTTGGAGCAAACAGTTTTGGGCGCAATCATTTATGTTTAAATTCTTGACTTCATTTTTATAGCAAGCGAGCTGAACATGAGAGCTTCATTTCGGTTGTTATCAACCAAATTCTTATTTAACGTGACCTTCTTGATTTATTATTAGATTTTAATGTATTTTTCTTTTTACTTCTGCCAGAATCCAAACCTTTGCTTTTTGATGATTTGCCTGACTCTAAATTTCTGCCTTTAGTTTTTTTATTATTTTCTTGAAGATTTTTTGACTTATTTCTAACATCATTATTGCTATTATTTTTTCTTTTAGCCAAACTCTTCTGACTGTACTTATTATTTGAATCAAATTTATCTCTTATAAGACACTTTGGTCCATCTCCAATTAAATCTGTTCTTCCTGCTTCAGTTAAAGCTTCATAGACAAGATTATAATATTTAGGATTTCTATATTGAAGAAGAGCTCTCTGCATTGATTTTTCATGTTTAGTTTTTGGAACATACACTTCCTTCATTGTAATTGGATCTATTCCAGTGTAATAAATTGTAGTAGATGGTGTTCCTGGTGTTGGATAAAAATCCTGAACCTGCTCTGGATGATAATTTATGTCTCTTAAATATTCAGCCAGTTCAATTGCACATTCAAGAGTGCTTCCTGGATGAGAAGACATTAAATATGGAACTATGTACTGTTTCTTTCCAAGTTTCTTGGTTATCTTCTCAAACTTTGCAACAAACTTATCATAAGTATCGCCACTTGGCTTACCCATATATTTTAGTACTTCTGCACTTACGTGTTCTGGTGCAACTTTAAGCTGACCACTTACATGATGCTCAACAAGTTCTTTAAAGAATGTATCATCTTTATCAGCCATTATGTAATCATATCTAAGTCCAGAACGAACAAACGCCTTTTTAACTCCTGGAACCTTTCTTATACTTCTAAGTAAATCTAAATATTCACTATGATCTACATCCATGTTCTTACATACAGATGGAGATAAACATTCCTTACCTTTACATGCGCCAAAAGCTAACTGTTTGCTGCATGCTGGCTGTCTAAAGTTTGCTGTTGGTCCTCCAACATCATGAATATATCCTTTAAAATCTTTTAGTTTTGTAATTTGCTCTACTTCTTTTAATATTGATTCCTTACTTCTGCTTTGAACTACTCTTCCTTGATGAAGTGTTATTGCACAGAATTTGCAATCACCAAAGCATCCTCTTGAACTTACAGTACTAAATTGTACTTCTTCAATAGCAGGAACTCCTCCCTTACTTTCATATGATGGATGATATGTTTTCATATATGGAAGATCATAAACCGCATCTAATTCTTCTCTATTTAACGGCGGCTGAGGTATATTTTGAACCATATACTTATTTCCATGCTTTTGAACAATAATCTTACCTCTTACACTATCCTGTTCTTCATATTCTATTTTGCTTGCTTTAGCATATTTTATTTTATCAGATACAACTTCCTTATATGATGGCACTTCTATGTAACCTTCATGAATGTCATCTAAACTTTCAGTTAAATAACATGTTCCCCTTACATATGTTATATCTTTTGCACGTACTCCATTTTTTAAGCTTTCTGCTACTTCAACTATTGGTTTTTCTCCCATTCCATAAATTAAAAGATCTGCTGTGCTATCAACAAGCATTGATTTTCTAACTTTATTTTCCCAATAATCATAATGTGCAAATCTTCTAAGACTTGCTTCAACTCCGCCAATTACTATATCTATATCCTTATAAGCTTCTCTTATTTTATTACAATAAACGATTGTTGCTCTATCAGGTCTAAGGCCCATTTTTCCGCCCGGAGAATACATATCTTTTTCTCTAAGCTTTTTGGCTACTGTATAATGATTAACCATTGAATCCATATTACCTGCATTTACTAAAAACGCATACTTTGGTCTACCTAGTCTTTGGAAATCATAAATATTATTCCAGTCTGGCTGAGGTATAATACCAACCTTATATCCATGAGCTTCTAAAACTCTTGATATAATTGCTGTTCCAAAGCTATGATGATCTATATAGCTGTCTCCTGTAACTATAACAAAGTCACATTCATCCCAGCCTCTTTCTTTCATATCTCTTCTACTTATTGGTAAAAACTTTTTTTCAGTTAACATATTTGCACCTACTTAATTTTCTTGTGTTTTTCTTTAAAGATTATAACACAAATACATAAAAAACTAATATATAAAATACACTTCCAATATATTTTTAAATAAAAAAGGTAGTGATATAATTCTATATCATCTACCGCATTATGAAAGATATACATTAATAAAAAACATGTTCTGGCTTTATTTATTCTTTTTATTTCTAACAGGAATAAATTCTGAAGTTTTATCATTTGGATCTATATATGTATAATCTCCCTCCTCAGTTTTTCTAAGTCCTAAAGATGCCATTTTCTTTTTTGTATTCTTATATTTAGTAGTCATATTTCTATTTCTCCTTTTCGTTTTCAAAATATTTCCAAGGAAATACTTAAAATATTAGTTAATCTTCTTTTCAAATTGAGAATTATATAAATTAGTATAGAAGCCATTGGCTGCCATGAGTTCTTCATGATTTCCCTGCTCTATTATATTTCCATCCTTAACAACTAAAATACGATCTGCATTTTTTATTGTAGATAGCCTATGGGCAATAACAAAACTTGTTCTGCCTCTCATAAGGTTATCCATAGCATTTTGAATTTTAAGCTCTGTCCTTGTATCCACTGAACTTGTAGCTTCATCTAAAATTAGTATTTTGGCATCAGCAAGTATTGCCCTTGCTATTGTTAAAAGCTGCTTTTGACCTTGGGAAATATTTGTACCTTCCTCGTTTAATACCATGTCATATTTTTCAGGAAGAGATTCTATATAATCATCAATTTCAGCACTCTTTGCTGCCTTAATAACTTCTTCATCACTTGCATCTAATCTTCCATATCTTATATTTTCTTTTATACTTCCATTAAAAAGCCATGTATCTTGAAGAACCATACCAAATAATTTTCTAAGTTCACGTCTGTTAAAATCTTTAATATTTATTCCATCAATAAGTATTACTCCACTATTTACATCATAAAATCTCATTAAAAGTTTTATAATCGTGCTTTTTCCCGCGCCAGTTGGTCCAACTATAGCAACCTTTTCACCTTTCTTTATTTGGGTCGTAAAGCCTTTAAGTATTATTTTATTTGGAATATACCCAAACTCAATATTTTCAAATGTAACATTTCCCTTTATATTTTCTATAGACCTCGGATTACTTACAATCTGTTCTTCTTCATCTTCATCTAAAAATTCAAATATTCTTTCTGAACATGCTGCAATTGACTGTAAAAGATTAGATACCTGGGCAATCTGACTTATTGGCTGAGTAAAGTTTCTGCTATACTGAATAAAGGATTGAATATCACCAACGGTTATTTTTCCTTTAATAGTTAAATACCCTCCTAAAATTGCTACTGCCACATATGATAAATTTCCTACAAACAGCATTACTGGCTGCATAAGACCCGATAAAAATTGTGATTTCCATGCACTTTTATAAAGCACTTCATTATCTTCATTAAATCTTTTTATTTCTTTTTCTTCTGCATTAAATAGTTTTACTATATTTTGTCCTCCATAAGTCTCTTCAATTTTGCCATTAACATGGCCTAAATATTCTTGTTGGAGTTTAAAATATTTTTGAGACTTTTTAACTATAAATGAAATTAAAAATAAAGAAATGGGTACAACCAGAAGTACGGCAAAAGTCATAGCCACATTTATAGATAACATCATAAAAAATATTCCTATTATTGTGCTTATAGAGGTTATTATCTGAGTCATGCTTTGGTTTAAACTTTGATTTAAAGTGTCTACATCATTAGTTACTATAGATAAAACTTCACCATGAGTACGCCTATCAAAATAACTCATAGGCATTCTATTTATCTTTTCACTCATTTCTTTTCTCAGCTTATATGTAAACTTTTGAGATATTCCGGTCATTATAAATCCTTGTATAAATGAAAATAGTGCGCTTAAAGCATATAAAATTATAAGTGTTAGAAGTATTTTATTTATCTTACTGAAATCAATACCTGCACCTCCAGATATTTTACTCATAAGGCCGTTAAAAAGTTCTGTTGTAGCATTTCCCATAATTTTAGGGCCTAATATAGAAAATATTGTACTGAAAATAGCAAATACAATAACTAATATAATACCTACTTTATATACACTTAGATATTTCATTAAATCTTTCATAGTTTTTTTTAAATCTTTTGCCTTTACACCTGGGGCATTACCTCTTCCCATACCCATAGGTCCCATTCCCGGCATATGTCCTTGTCTTTTGTTATTATTACTCATCTTCAAGTTCCTCCTTTGAAAGTTGTGATAAAGCTATCTGCCTATATGTTTCACAATTTTTCATAAGTTCTTTATGAGTTCCACGTCCTACTATTTTTCCTTTATCTAAAACAAGTATTAAATCTGCATTTAATACAGTACTTATTCTTTGAGCTACTATAATTGAAGTACTTCCTTTAGTTTCTTCTTTTAATGCTTTTCTAAGGGCAACATCAGTCTTGTAATCAAGTGCTGAGAAACTATCATCAAAAATAAATATTTCAGGATTTTTAGCAATTGCTCTTGCTATAGATAATCTCTGCTTTTGACCACCTGATACATTGCTTCCACCTTGTGAAATAAATGCATCATATTTTTCTTCTTTACTTTCCACAAAGTCTGTAGCCTGAGCAATTCTTACAGCTTTCTTCACTTCATCAGCATGTGCTCTTTCATTTCCATATTTAATATTTTCTTTTATGGTTCCTGAAAATAAAATTGCTTTTTGAGGAACAAATCCTATTTTTTCTCTAAGTTCATGCTGACTTACATTTTTAATATTTACACCATCCACTAATATTTGTCCTTTAGTAACATCAAAAAGTCTTGGAATCAAATTTATAAGTGTAGACTTCCCACTACCAGTACTTCCTATTATAGCTATTGTCTGACCTTTCTTTGCAGTAAATGAAATATCACTTAATGTTTCCTTATCTGAACCTGGATATGTAAAACTCACATTTTTAAATTCAACAGATCCTTTTTTGCTTACATGAAAGTTTTCTGGTCTTTCTGGATCTAGAACAGTATTATCTATGCTTAACACTTCACCTATACGTTTTGCACACACCATAGCTCTTGGAAGCAATACAGAAACCATTGAAATAAGCAGAAATGCCATAACTATCTGCATTGTATATTGTATAAATGCCATAAGATCTCCAACCTGCATTAGGCCTTCATTTATGTTGCCTGAACCTGCATAAACAATAAGTACAGTAATACCATTCATGATAAACATAAGTGCAGGCATCATTACAATCATAATTCTATTAACAAAAAGGTTGGTTTTAGTTAAATCTATATTCACGCCATCAAATCGCTTTTCTTCATGTTCTTCAGTCTGAAATGCTCTTATTACTGGGATACCAGTTAGTATTTCACGGGAAACACCATTTAATTTATCAATTAAAATTTGAACTTTTTTAAATCTTGGCATAGCCATTCCAAAAAGACTTCCAACAACCACAAGAATAGCTACGAGTGCTACTCCAATTACCCAGCTCATGCTTTTATTTGTATTTAAAACTTTAATAAATCCACCTACGCCTAGTATTGGTGCATAAAATACCATTCTTAAAAGCATTACTAAAAGAGTTTGAACTTGCTGAATATCATTTGTTGTACGTGTTATTAATGATGCTGTAGAAAATTTATTGAATTCGTTGCTTGAAAAATTCACAACCTTTCTAAATACATCTTTTCTTAATACTTTTCCAAGCTTTGCTGCTATTCTCGAAGCAAGTAATACTACTAAAACTACACTTATCATAGATAAAAATGCAAGACCAAGCATTTTTACACCAGAAGCTAATATATAATCACTCTGCATAGAATCTATATCTATACCAACTGCTATATATTCATTTCTTACATATTCAACTCCAACTTGAGAAATTAAAGAATGTGGAATACTATTTAATGAACTATTTATTTGATCAATAATAATATCCAATTGTTCTTCTGGCAGCATTTGAAGTAACTCATATATGCTTAATGAATTATTCTCAGTATCTGTTAATAAATTTGATGATATATTATTTCCTATACTTTTTGCAAATTCTGAATCACTTTCCAAAGAATAAATCATAACTACTGGTCTGCTAATTATATTACTTAAGTTATTCTCCTCATTTTTATCTAAATTTTTCTTTATATATAATGGTTCATTTTTTAGTGCTGGATACTGAGAAACATAAGTGTTATATTCCTTCTCTGATAAGTTTTCTTTTGATATTTCCTTATAGCTATTTTCTAAAATATCTTTGTCATCATTTTTTAGAAATAACTTTATTTTATAAAATTGACTTTCTCTAATAACTTCTGGGACTAAATTTTCTATTCCACCTTGCTGTATACCTATATTTACTATTTTTGAAGTATACTCTGGAAGAGAAAGATCACAGGTTGCTTGTATTATTAATAATATAATCACTAAAATTATTGCGCCTATTGATTGTTTTAAATATTTTATCACCTTTGACATAACCTTCATCTTTCCTCTCTTGTATTTATGAACAAAGTTTAATATATATACTATCTTGTGTTAATAAATACAAGTTATTCTTAATATGTTGATGAAAATTATTGTATTCATAGTAATATTTATATTAAATTTTAGAGCTATTCTTATAATTTAAAATTTATAGATATCTGCTTTCTAGAAAATATGATAAAAATAAAAAAATGCTAAAATAATTCCTTATTTCAGCATCTTCTCGTATTATTTTAATTATTAAAGACAGGTAAATTTCCTAAAGCAATTACATCACTGTTACTATCATCATTTCCTTCAGTAAGTATAGAAACCTTGCCTACCACTTCAGCCCCAGCTTCTTTTGTAAGCTCTTTGAGTTCATTTATAGATTCACCAGTAGATACAACATCATCAACTAAAAGCACTTTTTTACCTTTTAAGTATTCTACATCAATTCCATCTAAACATAAAATTTGTTCATCTTTAGTAGTTATGGATTTCACTTTTCTAACTATAGGATTTTGCATATATGATTTAATTGACTTTCTTGCAACTATGTATTTTGGCATATCCATAATTCTTGCAAGCTCCTGTGCAAGTGGAATTCCTTTAGCTTCTGCTGTCACAAAAATATCAGCCTCTGGTAGTTTTTCTTTTAGTTCTTTTGCAGCTGCACAAATAAGTTCTGTATCTCCAAGAACTACAAAAGAAGCTATTGATATTTCATCATTTATTTTTATAACTGGCAATTCTCGTTTAACTCCTGCCACTTCAATTGAATAATGCTTCAAATTAATCTCCCCAATCCATATATCTATACATTAATATTATTAAATAAATCTAATATCCACTTTCTAAATCTTACTACATCTATCTTAGTGCAAAACTCAGCATTTTTTTCTTTACTATACTTGCCATCAAAATCAACTATCATAAATCCTTTTGTGTATTCACCATCAACTTCTATATCTATAAAAGCTTCTTTACTTTCAAACAAATCCGGATTATCTAAGTATGCAATTGTTGTTAAGTCATGCATTTGAAGATCTCCATTTTCTATACTTCCATCTCTATAATGTTTAAATAATGAATAACACATTTCTCCAGCTTTATTCATATTCTTTAATTCATTTATAGTAGGCACATCTAATGTTGCAGTAGATGTTACATCTAATCCACAAACAACTATCTTTATGCCTGCTTTAAAAACAATTTTAGCTGCTTCAGGATCTGCATATATATTAAATTCAGCAGCTGGAGTAACGTTTCCCCTACCTGATGATCCACCCATTACGACTATTTTTTCAATATTTTCTTTCACTTCTGGGTAAGCAAGAAATAGTGTAGCTACATTAGTTAAAGGACCTATTGTAACTAATGTAATTTTTTCATCACTTTCTTGAATTATTTCACGCATAGCTTCTACAGAATTCTTTTCATATACAGACCTTTTTGGACTTTTGAAGTCATAACCATCCATTCCGCTTTCACCATGAATATGCTCTGCATGCTCACATTCTTTTATTAATGGTCTTGAAGCACCTTTTGAAACTTTAATATCCTTATTAAAAAACTCTACTAATTTTAATGCATTGTTTGTTGTATTTTCAATTCCAACATTTCCTGACACTGTAGATATTAATTTTATGTCTAATCTATCACATGCAAAAGCTGCAGCAAGCGCTACTGCATCATCAATTCCTGGATCTGTATCAATTATTACAGATGTTTTTTTAATCATAAATTTCCTCCTAAAAATAAAAAGCCTTTTTCTTAAATCTAATTATACTATTAACAATATAATTAACAATTGACAACGCACACAAAATGAATGTTGTGCATTGTCAATCTAATTATCGACTATTATATTAACTTTTATATTATTTTATTAAGTTACCTTGTTCTCCTGAAACCTTAATTTCACCTGCTTTAAGTTTTTCTTGGACTTCGCTTACAACTTTTATTGTTTCATCACTAAGATTTGGATTTTCAGCTGGAATTCCTACGCCATCATTTGTTACGTCAAATGTTAAACTTTCTCCACCTGGGAATTTACCTTCTTTATATGCCTTAGCCATATCGAAAGTTGCTGTATCCACTTTCTTAATTGCTGATGTTAAAACTATTGATTTACCATCCTCATAAACACCATCATTGTATTGGTCAGAATCAACACCAATTACCCAAACTTCTTCTCCACCATTAGCTCTAGTTTTAGCTTCAGTTATAACTCCAGCACTTACTCCACCAGCTGCTGCAAATATTGCTTTAACACCTCTGTCATACATCTGAGCTGCTATTTGAGTACCACCTGCGACATTAGTGAATGTACCCTCATAAACTACATTTTCAGGTTTTATTGTCGTATTAGTTCCTAAATTTTCATTAGCATATGCAACACCTTGTTGGAATCCCCAGTTAAATCTTTGAACATTAGGGTTTTCCATTCCGCCTATAAATCCAAGATCCCCTTCTTTTAATTGTACTGCTGCTGCAACACCAACTAAGAACCCTGCTTCATGCTCTGAAAACATAATAGAAACTGTATTTTCTCCTACCAAGTAATTTCCATTACCATCATTTGGAGCTCCATCTATAAGTACAAATTTAGCGTCTTTATATTTCTCTTGAGCCTTATATATTGCTGTTTCAAATTTAAATCCCGGTGTTACCATAAATTTAACTCCAGCATCATAAAGATTACCAAACTCTTTTAAATAATCTGCTTCTGTCTCACCAACAGGCTTTAAATATTTGATTTCAGCTCCTAATTCTTCTTTAGCTCTTTCAAGGCCTTCCCAAGTTCCTTGGTTAAATGATTTATCATCTATTGAACCTGTATCAGTAACCATACCTAATTTTACAGAATTAGATGTATCTGATGACTTGTCTCCTTGAGAAGTATTACTATTTGTGCTTCCACATCCTGCAAATAAAGATATAGCTAATACTGATGTAGCTATTAGTGATAAAAGTCTTTTTTTCATTGGTTTTCCTCCTAAAAATTAAAAATCTGCTTTAATGTTAACAATGAATTTTCCCTTTGCTTTTCGAACTTTTATTATTTTTTTATTTATATAGTTCGTGTTTCTCGAATTTATTATATTTTATACCAGTTTTTTTGTCAAGTTTTGATAAAATATTTTTATAAAGTATTCATATATTGGTTTTAGTTAATATATTTTCTATAATTTAACTATATGTGTACGAATATTAAATGTAATCTCATTTCTATAATCTAACTATGCGTATACCAATATTAAATGTAATTTTATATATACTACTTTTATCACTTTTATTAAAAAACTATTGGCCATAACAAAACTTTAAAAAGTAATATATAACTATCATATATATCCCTACATCTGCAATTCATAAAAAAAATCTATAAGTTGACTAATTCTTTAGGCATTCTTTTTCTAATTTTAGGAAAAGGATTAAGCAACTTATTATGAAAATTCACCAAGAATATACATTTTTGAATAACAAAAATAAGCATAAACTGTACACAATACAATTTATGCTTATTCACAATTTAATTAATGCTATATTTAATGTTTATATCTATGTAATATATACTACATTTTAGTTTTTAAATGAATGTATTGGAGCTGGAATTCTTCCACCTCTTGCTGTAAATAATTCTGACGACTTACCATTTACCTTCATAACAGGCGCTCTACCTAAAAGTCCTCCAAATTCAACCATATCTCCAATAACACATCCTGGAGCTGGTATAATTCTTACAGCTGTAGTTTTATTGTTTATAACTCCTATTGCAGCTTCATCTGCAATCATTGCTGAAATTGTAGATGCTGGTGTATCTCCTGGAATTGCAATCATATCAAGTCCAACTGAACATACACAAGTCATCCCTTCTAACTTTTCTAAGTTTAATGATCCACTTATAACTGCCTCTATCATACCGGCATCTTCTGATACTGGAATGAATGCACCACTAAGACCACCAACATGGCTACAAGCCATAACACCACCTTTTTTAACTGCATCATTAAGCATAGCAAGGGCTGCTATAGTACCATGTGTTCCAACTTGTTCAAGTCCTATCTCTTCTAATATTTCTGCAACAGAATCTCCAACTGCTGGTGTTGGTGCCAGTGATAGATCAACTATCCCAAAAGGAACTCCAAGTCTTCTTGAAGCTTCATTTGCAACAAGTTCTCCCATTCTAGTAACCTTAAATGCTGTCTTTTTAATCATTTCTGCAACAGCATCAAAAGATTGTCCTCTAACTTGTTCAAGGGCTCTTTTAACAACTCCTGGTCCACTAACCCCAACGTTTATTATTTTTTCTGCTTCTCCTACACCGTGGAAAGCTCCTGCCATAAATGGATTATCTTCAACAGCATTTGCAAATACAACTAGCTTTGCACATCCAAAACCATGCTGATCTTTAGTAAGTTCTGCTGTTCTTTTAATAATTTCTCCCATGTCTCTTACAGCATTCATATTTATTCCTGATTTTGTGCAACCTACATTTACAGATGCACACACTTTATTTGTAGTAGCTAATGCTTCAGGAATTGAATCAATTAAAATCTTATCACCTTTAGTACATCCTTTTTGAACTAAAGCTGAAAATCCCCCCAAAAAGTCTATTCCAAGTGTTTCTGCTGCCCTATCTAAAGTTTGAGCAAATTTAACATAACTTGTATCATTACTTGCTCCTGCAACTATTGACATAGGTGTTATTGAAACTCTTTTATTTACTATTGGAATACCAAATTCAGTTTCAATTTCACGCCCTACTTTAACTAAGTTTTCAGCAGACTTAGTAATTTTATCATATATCTTCGTTCTAGCTTTTTCTCCATCACTGTCTATACAATCAAGTAATGATATACCCATTGTTATAGTTCTTACGTCAAGCTTTTCTTCCTCAATCATTTTTATTGTTTCTAATATGTTGTTAGTATTCATTATAGCCCTCCTATTATAGTGAATGCATTGATTTAAAGATTTCTTCTTTTTGAACCTTTACTTCAACCCCAAGTCTTTCACCCTCAGCATTTAATCCTGCCTTAACTTCTTCGAAGCTTACATTCATTTCCTTAATATCAAGTACCATAATCATTGTAAAGAATCCTTGCATTATAGTTTGATTAACATCTAGAATATTTATTTTATATTCTAACATTTTATTGCTGATACCTGCTATAATACCAACTTTATCTTCTCCAATTACTGTTAATATTGCCTTCATGCCTATCGCTCCATTTCTTTATTTATTATGTAATAATACATTTATTCTATAATTTATATGTTATTTTGTCAATTTTCACCTTATGTTTTAAACGCTATTTTCTCCCTATATGTTTTCCAATATAATTTATTATTAATAATAATTTACTTATAAAATATGTAATAAAATTTTAACAGAATGTGCATAATAAAATATAGTTCTTAAATTTTAGAAGGTAGTGATAATTTTGGCATATAATGCTGACATTTTAGAAGCAATAACTAAATTATCAGTAGAATTTAATAATAAATTAGATAATTTATATTTTGAATTAAATAGTGTTAAACAAAGCATATCGGTCTTAAATAGTAAAGTTACGGATGTAATTTTATCAATAAATAATACAACCAGCGAAATTAATAATATTATAAAAAATATAGATGAGTGTAACAAATCAAATCTTTCTCCAAAAGAACTTTACATGCTTTCTAGTGATTTAAAATTTTTAGTTCACAAAATGCAAGATACGGAAAAATATTTATTTGATATAAAATATTTTAATGAGCATAATAAATAAAAGGTTGATTTATAAATAATATCATTATCAACCTTTTATTCTCTAATATATATTAATTTGAAATTATTTTTACTTTCTTAAGTTCAAATGTTTTTAGGGAATCTACCTCTTTCTCATCTTTAATTTTCACTTTACCTGAATTTATTTTTTCTATTATTTTTTTATAATCATCTTTTGTAAAATTTTGAAACCTAGATGTCTCCATAGGTATTCCAACCCCATTATTTTGTGAATCTAATGTTACAATTTCTCCGCCATTGAATTCGCCTTTATAGTATTCATCTAAAGTAGTATAAACAGAGTATGAAAGTTCTTTCATTGCACTTGTTATTATGCATTTTGATTTTTCAGACTGATCCACATCAACTCCTATAACTTTTTTATCTCTAGTTTCTGCTTCAATAGTAATAGAGTTTACAATTCTACCACCACATGCAAAAATAGCTTCTGTTCCCGAATCATACATCTCTGCTGCTGTAGCTTGAACATCTCTTGTAGCATTAAAAGTTCCAGTATATAAATAATTTATTTCAATATTATCTACTCCAATTTCTTCTGCGGCATAATCTGCACCTTGTACAAAACCATAACCATATCTTATAACAGCTGGTAATTCCATTCCCCCCATAAATCCAAGTTTTCTATATCCATCCTTCACAGCCGAGTATCCTGCAATAAATCCTGCTTCTTGTTCTGCATAGTAAATGCATTTAACATTTTTGCCACATGTCCTATCTGTCATATCTTCATCATGAGGGCTTCCATCTAAAATCACAAAATTTACGTTTGGATATTTATTTTGTGCTTCAAAAATTGCTGTTTCAAAATAATATCCAGGGCAAATTACTATTTTAGCACCTTTTTCAATAGCAAAATCAATAGACTTTATATATTCTTCTTTTGTTTTACTAGCAGATGGATAATATTTATAAGTAACTAAGTTTTCTTCTCCATATTTGCTTATCCCATTCCATGCTCCTTCATTAAAAGATCCATCATTTACATTTTGAACATCTGTTATTAATGCTATTTCATATCCTTTACCATTTTGGCATCCACATAATAAAATGGTAATTGCCAATATACATAAGAATAATATTTTTTTCATTTATGCATTCCTCCAATCAAATTAATACTTGAATATGTCGATTTCTTTTTTAAGCTCATATGCTTCTTTTAATAGTTTTTCACTTATATCTGCACCACTCTTGGCACTATTTAAATTGCTTTCTGTTATTTTAGCTATCTTATCTATTGACATATTTACAAATTTAATATTTTCTTCCTGTTGTGTATAAAATTCTGACTGGCTATGAATATATAAAACGAAATCTTTTAAAGTTTCAATTAATTCCATAAAAAATGTATTTATTTCATCTACTATGTCTTTTCCACATTTTACATTATTTATAGAATTTTCTATAAGCTCTTTTGTTGAATTTGCAGCATTACTTGATTGATTTGCAAGATTAGTTATTTCACTCGCCACAACTGCAAACCCCATGCCTTGCTCTCCTGCTCTTGCTGCTTCTATTGCTGCATTTAATGCTAATAAATTTGTTTGGCTTGCAATTTCATCAATAGCTTGAATAATCTTTTGTATCTGCATAGATGAATTTATTATCATATCCATTGCATTTACTAAGTTACTAACTTGCTTCTTACTTTCTTTTTCAATCTTAATTTCCATCTTATCGATAGTGATATTTTTTTGCTCTGATTCACATGCCTTTTTACTAATAATAGAACTTAAATCACTTATTCTCATTATTATTTCTTCAACTTTTTGATTTTGATCATTTGCATCAGACGCTAAATTATTTGAGTTCTCCGACATATTATCTGAACTCAATTTAACCCTTTCACTTGTTTCATTTATCTTTTTTAATGTATCGCCAATTATACTTATAAATTTAGAAAAAGATATTTTTATATTTTTAAAATCTCCTATATACTCCTTACTTAAATTAAGCCTAAAATCTCCATTTTCAAGTAATTTCAAGTTATTTGTAATATCAAAAATTATCTCATTAATATTTATTATTGTTTCTCTTAAATGTTCTGATAAAACTTCCATTTCATCATTCGATTTTATTGTTGGAACTGGAGTAGTCAAATCGCCTTTTGATAATAAATCAATGCGCTTAATACATTTTTCAATATTTTTAGTTATTATGTCTGTTATTTTAAAAGATATTTTGCTTCCTGCGATAATTACTAAAATCATTAAAAATATAGTTATCACTATTCCTAAAAGATATGGTCTACACATTTCATAGCATGAAATAGACGTGTTTAAACTCCAGCCATCAGTTTCAGAAATTGGCACATATGCAGAAAATCTCAAACCATTATAATTGCAAAACCCTATCCCGTTTTTCCCTTGAGCCATGGATTCTGTAATATTTTTCATTCCTGGATATATCTTTTTTTCATTATAAATATCTTTTATATTCTTCTCATTTAAAACATAGTTATAAAATTTATATGCTACATAGTTTCCGTCATTATCTAATATATAAATTTCATCATCACAATCATCATCAATATTTTTTATTAAATCTGTAAGAAACGATGCATCAATGGCAATTATAATTGTACCTGAATAATTATCGTCAACAATTATAGGGTAAGCTATTGAAACAAGCTTTTTCTTTTTATCATTACTATTAAAAAGATTACTTATTACATAATTAGATGTTTCTTTGCACTTATTCAATACTTTATTATCTTTCTCATACCCTAATAGTGACTTATTAGAAACATCTATATAATCAGCATATTCAAGATCATTGTTCTTTACATACTTATTCAAAATCAACTCTTTTTCTTCATTTGTTGATGTATTGCTTAAAAAAACATCATCAACTGTTATGTTATATGCAATTTTCACATAATCATTAAGTGTATTTGTAATATCCATGGATGTAATCCTAGCTTTGTCCATTAAAGAATCTTTTGTACTTAATATTGCACTGCATATATTTACCACAAAGAATACAATACCTAAAAATAAAATACTTCTATATAAAATTATTCTTGTTAATAATTTGAATTTACTATTTAAGGTTTTCTTTTCAAAAACTTTTTTAATAATCCCATCCATAAAACATCCTCCATAAAAGTATATTTATATAAAATACATTTAAAACAAAAAGAATTCATTTATCATCAAATACTGGATAAATGAATTCTTCTGTCTAAAATGAAATTTTTTCTTTACTACTTCCAGCTATTACGAATATTTTAAATTAATCATCTAAGGAAAAATATAAAAATACTCAAGATTAATTAAGCATCTTAATAACTTTATCAACAACATTTTCTACAGTAAAACCAAATTGCTTAAATAACTCATTTGCATTTCCTGATGCACCAAATGTATCAAGTGAGATTATCTCTCCATCTAAACCTACATACTTATGCCATCCAAATGAAGTTAATGCTTCAACTGCAACTCTCTTTCTTACACAGTTTGGAAGTACACTTTCCTTGTAATCTTCATCTTGTGCATCAAATAATTCGAAACACGGAATACTTACTACTCTTGCATCGATTCCTTTAACTTCTAATTCATCTGCTGCTTTATATATAAGTTCTACTTCTGAACCTGATGCCATTAAAATAACATCTGGAG
>ENA-OWPM01001005-OWPM01001005.1-human-gut-metagenome-genome-assembly--contig:-NODE-1005-length-26799-cov-77.825082_pt1 | contig 26799 bp, 29 predicted proteins | sample MGYA00248267_ERZ651852 | MGnify/ENA primary metagenome ERZ651852 (study PRJEB26924, sample SAMEA4378228) | human gut metagenome | biome: human gut; feature: human-associated habitat; material: faeces...
GATATTTCTAGTTTTAATTTTACAAAAGATAAAAAAATAAGTGATATGTTTTGGGATTGTAAAAGTTTAGAAACCTTAAAAGTAAGTTCTGATTGTTTACAGTTTTTTTTAGATCATAAAAAATTTTTGTTTGGAAACTGTGGAAATGTAAATATCATTTCTGTAAGTAAGTTAGATAAAGCAGTTAACGATTTGTTTTATTAAAAAAAAGGTCCTATTTTACATATGTGGAATAGGGCCTTTTTGCTACCTAAAAAAATGTAATAGTAGTATAAATAGCAAAGATGTGTTGACTTGCAACTAATAATATTGTATAATAATAATGTAATATATTTATGTTAAATCTAATTTTTTAGATTTCGTCATTTAACTTTATGCTTATAAAAAAAGAATATTGTTAAGTGAATATTAATAAAAAAGATAATTGTAAATATACATTATCTTTTTTGCTCGGTTTAAGTGTCGAGTAATGAGAATCGTTGTGAAATGGTTCTAATTTATTAGATATTTTGTTTTAGTTTGTTACTATTACAAAATAATCTGTTTAGTTATACTAACAGAAAACTATTTATATTATAGTTTTTTGTTTTTATATATTTTTAAAGACTACATTTTTAGAGTTTATTTCAACTCATTTAAAATGTAGTCTTTTTTTATGCAATTTTTTATATTGCAAAAGAAAAAAATAAAATTTTTAAGCCCTACAAATAAAGGGCAGAAAAGGAGAAAAACATGAAATTTATAACCCCAAAAACTGATTTAAACAAGGCAATTTCTAATGTATCAAGAGCAGTTGCAACAAAAGCTTCTGTTCCTTCACTGGAAGGTATACTTTTGAAAGCCGAAAAGGATCAGATAAAAATTACTGGTTATGATTTAGAACTGGGTATTAGAACAGAAGTTACTGCTTCTGTTAATGAAGAAGGTTCTATTGTAGTACCTGCAAAATTATTTGGCGACATTATCAAGAAGTTACCAGATGAAATGGTAACTATTGAAACTGATGAAAGAAATGTTGTCACAATCTTTTCTGGAGAGTCAGATTTCCAGATTATGGGACTTTCTGCTGAAGAATATCCTGACCTACCTCAGTTTGAAGAAACTGATAAGTTCGTTATTAATGGAGGACAATTAAAAGATATGGTCCAAGAGACCATCTATGCAACTTCCACTAATTATAACAAGCCTATTTATACAGGCTCGTTGTTTGAAATTAAAAATAGCAACTTAACTATTGTTGCTATTGACGGTTATAGAATGGCTATAACTAAAAAATCAATTGACAGCAACTCAGAAAACAGCTTTGTAATTCCTAGAAAAATGCAAAGTGAAGTACTAAAACTTATCACTGATAATGAAGATATTGAACTGTTAATCGGTCAAAGACATGTCTCTTTCAAAGTAAATAATTACTATGTAATTTCAAGACTACTTGAAGGACAGTTTATTGATTATAACTCTACTATTCCATCTGGAAAAAATACTGTTATTAAAATCAATAGAAAGGACTTTATCAACTCAGTCGATAGAACTTTAATTATTGGCAATGATAAAATCCCTTCACCAGTCAGACTAACAGTGAAAGGCACTACACTTAAACTTAAGTGCCAAGGTTCTGGTGGTAAGGTTAAGGACAAACTAAAAGTTGAAACTTCTGGTGAAGATGTTGAAATTGGTTTTAATAATCAGTATCTTCTTGATGCCCTAAAAGCACGAAAAGAAGAAGAAATAGAACTTATTATTAATGGTTCACTTTCACCTATGGTTCTAAAACCAATAGAAGGTGATGAATTTACTTCAATTGTAGTTCCTATGAGATTACAGTAATAATTCATTATCTATTAGCACATCAAAAAAATTCTCCACTATATTTCAAAAAATGAATGTAGTGGAGAAGGCTATTTAAGAAAGGAAAAACTTATGGACAACAAAAAAATGGTTACGTTGAATATTCCTGTTCATTGTGAAGCTATGTTTGAAAGTATAATTGAAATTCCGATTGAATTACTTTCAAATGAGCAATTAGCTTTGGATTACATTGATTCTCATATTAATGAAGTCCCTATTACAAGACTTTCTTATATTGAAGATAGCAAAGATATTTACACTACTGAAAGTGTAAAAAATGCTATAAGAAAGTATAACAAACTTCATAAATGCAATCTTCTAGAACTTCTTAAAAAAGTTCCTAATGTAGAATTAAATGAAGATGGCATACCTTATTTTTGTCCACATCATGTTGGACTAAAAGATAAACATGATGAATACTCTTGTTGTCAGTATTGTGAAAAAAATAAGAATGTTTGTAGAGAGTGTTGGCTCTCTTGTAATTCAGAAAGTGAGGAAGCAGAATGATCGATTGCAGTAAGACCGAAAACTTCATAAAAGAGAAGGAAAGACTTTGCCAATATTATAATGACATTGGTTGTTCCTCCTGTGTGTTAGATAGAAACATTAAAGGCTTATCATGTTGTGATTTTATTGTGCAACAACCCAAAAAAGCAATAGAGGTTGTTCAGAAATGGTCTGATGAAAATCCTCCGAAAACTCTTTTAGCAGAGTTTTTGGAACATTATCCAAAGACAGAATTAAATAGCAATGGTTGCCCTAATATTGCACCTTGCGAATTAGGAATTATAAAACAAAAAGACGAGTGCAAAGGTAAAGGCGTATATTATTTTCATTGTGAAAAATGCTGGAATACCCCTATTAAAGATTAAAAGAAAGGAATTTTATTATGAGTCATTTTAATGTAGCAGTAATTACACCAGAAGAACCAACAGCAAAAATGTTGGGAGAACTTTTAATTCCCTATTGTGAGGATACAGAATATGTACCTAAAGAATATTGGGAATTTAGTGAAGTCGAAGATATTGAAGATTACAAAAGTTTCTTCAATGATTCAAACAACACTACAAATATTAATGGTGTAGATACTCCATTTAATAAAGCCTATACATCTTTCAGAGAATATATGGAAAAATGTGAAGGCTGTAGCTATAACAAAAAAACCAAAACCTTTGGCTATTGGTGTAATCCAAATGCAAAATGGGATTGGTATGTTGTAGGAGGTAGATGGAAAAACATGCTACCTACAAAAGGCCATTCTAAAGTTGACACCTGCCAAATTAAAGATGTTGACTGGGATGTTGATAAGAAAAATGTTCCAAAATACAAAAGGGAGTGGGAAATTCTTGTCGAAGGCGACAAGCCACAAAATGAGTACGAGGAACTTTTAATTAAGGACCGTCCATTCTATCATAAACCAGAATGGTTAAAAAACCAATATGGGTCTAAAGATGGCTACATTTATTATATGTCAACTATCGTACCTTTTGCCACATTATTTGAAGGCAATTGGTATGAAGAAGGTGCTATGGGATGGTTTGGAATGTCACATTCTGAAGAAGGACAAAAGGACAGTTTTAGAGAAAAATTCTCTGAAATTATCACTAAGTATCCTAACTATTGGATAACAATTGTTGATTGTCATATCTAATAGTTAGCCTAATATTATTAAAAATCACCTGCTATTTCATTAAGATTTAGCAGGTGAAGAAAGAAAGGAAAAAATATGAAGAATAAAAATAAGTTCGCTAAAATTTACGAACTAAAGTCTAAGCTTTACATAAAACTTGATGGTGAAGTAATTGTAGCAAATTACTTCTATGATTTAGATTGTGCTTCTATTATCCCTAGAAGCCTAAAAATCATTGAAAAAATTTGTTCTTTGAAAAGAATTAATAAAAAGTCAGTTAAAAAGCTAATTGGCTATATTAAGAAAAGTAACAAATGGGCAGATTTGCTCGATAAAAAAGACTTTAATTTTGGTGATGAAGTCTTTGATACAAGATATGATTTAAGAAATAATGGAACATTTTGTATTGACATCAATACTGAAGCTCCAGAAGGAGAAAAAGTGAAATTTGCTTTTGCAAATAATGACTTTGATGGACCTTTAAATGCTGGTACATTTATATCTTGGTATAGTGAATACTGGAATGTGAATGAGAAAGCTGAGATTATTTCTAAATCAGTTAAAAAATTTAACTCTTTTAATTTAATGGATAAAGAAAAATTTCTATCCTATATCGAATATAGAGATAGAGATTTTGATGAACCTAAAATTGATGAAAGAGTGGAGGAATGGAAATATGTGCGAAATATGTAATAAGACTCCTTGTGATACAAGGTGTCCGAATGCAATTAATGAACCTGTTTGTTACTGTGCAGAATGTGGTGCAGAACTTTATGCAGGTGAATATGCTTACATCTTAGATGGTGAAGCATACTGTGAAGATTGCATTCAAAACAATGCAATTTCATATCTAGAACTTTTCGCAGATATGGAAGTAAAAGAATTAGAAAAGTAACACACTGTATATACATTGTGTTGCTTAAAGATGTAACCTACTTATCTAGTTTAACGACTAATTGAGTAGGTTACATAAGTTTAAAAAAAGAAAGGAATTGTTATTATGGGACAAAGAAGCCAAATTTATTTGAAATACAATGGAAAAATGATAGTAGCAAACTATTATCAATGGAATTACGGAACAAGAATGATTTCACGTGCTAGATATGGCATTGAGTATATCATTGATGTGATCAAGAATAAGTGGTTCTTTAAATTTGAAAGTAACGAAGATATTGAATGGTGGTCAAACTATTTCGATATTAACTTTGATTGTTATGATGTTGTTAAACACCATAATATTTTTGAAGATATTATTCGTTATACTTCTAAAGATTGTAAATGGAACAACCCCATAAGTTCAACTTGTTTTGACAAAGTTAATTTAAAATTGCTTGTCAATCAAGATTTGTTCCGACAAGATAACAACGATGGAGCACTATTTGTTGATATTAACACTAATGCTCCAGAAGGAGAAAAAGTTAAGTTTTGTTTTACTGATTATGATTTCAAAAGGGCTATGTCCCCAATTGATTATCTAAATTGGGACGTAAAAGGTTGGGATGATAAACATTCAGATGAAACAGAATTTACAAACGACAATATCAAATTCCTTGATAAAGTGCCATTAATGACACAAAAAGAATTTGAAGATTTCATGAATGATGTTGATTTTGATTTGAACCTAGTTATTCCAAGCAAAATTATTTTTCGTGAATTTAGTTAATTAAATATGTAACTTACTTTTCTAGTTCAACAATTAGTTAAGTAGGTTACATTATTTTTTTAAAAAGAAGAAAGGACTAAAAATTATGAAAAAAACAGTTGTAATGAATTATGACACAATAGTGTCAATTATGTATGCAACTCAAAATCTTAATAAATTAAACAATGTGTTTTACTCAAATACTGTTGGCGATAATGATAGTATGTTTACTGAAATTAATGATACTATCTTTTACTTATTTGAAAGTTATATTTCTGAAGCACTCTCAGTATCTGAAACTGTTAAGGAAAATGACAGTTATTTAAATGAAGTTATCAAATTATTTGATAATATTTCCTTTCATTTAGTAAATGGTAATAGTGATGGTAACATCGTTGAAGTAATTACATACTTTAATTCATTTCTTAGTGTATGTAAGAAAAATTGTTGGATTAACAAGGAAATTCAAATTGTTTTTCCTTCCAATGATTTACTTTTTACAACTAATGCATAAGTAAAAAATTAATTAAACACCTATCATATTTCACTTTCATAGTGATTTGTGATAGGTGAGAAAGAGGTATTTTTATGAATAACAATTACAAATTACCAGATGATTTTAATATCAGTGGACAGGTGTTCAATCTTACTAATGCAGGTGTATATGCTGAAGACATTTATCTTCTATATAAGCAAAATTGGAAAGACCAACATGGTGTTTCAAAAGAGTTAGAACAGAAAGTGTTTGCTGATTATTGTAACTACATTAAGGAAGAAGATCTTTCTTCAAATGACTATTCTTTTGAAGATTATCTTTTTGAATTTGGTTTCAATAATGGCGAAATGTATGCTTCTTATGAAGAATTCCTTCGCAATGAATTTAGGGATGAAGCATATATTACTTCTTTGTTAAACAAATATTCAAAATAAGAATGAACTTTTATAATATTAAAAACAAGTGTAGAATTATACTACTTTTAGTATTTTTCTATACTTGTAAATGGAGGTAATTATGAATATTAAAAAAATATGTTATTGCCTGTTTAGAATGGATTATTCAAAAATGGGTGACATAATGGATTGTTACAGAAACTATGTTGAAAAAAGTAAGGATGTAGATGATTATTCTTTTAATAAGTATCTATCTGATATTATAAAAGAAAATCTTTCTAGTTATAATAAATTTCTTGAAAATGAATATCTTGATGATGTTTATATGAAAGCATTACTTAAATCAGATGCTTTATACAACGAATATCTAAAAGATATTAATAAGGAAAGAAATGAAGTAACATTAAATCCTACTGAAGCTAAAGAACTTTTTAAGTACTTTTCTGAACATGTAGATGAAAATAACAACTATTATGGAAGTAAGTCCATTCCAAACAAGATAGTTGTAGATGGGGATCTAGATTTTTGTGAATTTGGCGTTCAATATTTGCCAGATAATTTAACTGTTAATGGCTTTTTGGACCTATCAAATTCAACATTTAAGAAAATCCCTAAAAAACTTGTTGTCAAGGGTAGTTTATATTTAGATGATACTGACATAACAGAAGTACCTAACGATATGGTTGTTGGCGGCTCTTTATGTTTAGCACATACTAAGGTAATGGCTTTACCAGACAATATGGTAGTAAAAGGAATTCTCGATATTTCTAATACTTGCTATATCAAAGAACTTCCTAAAAAACTTACTATTGGAGATAATTTACTTGCCGAAAATTGCAAATGTTATTATGTTCCACATGATATTTCAGTTGGTGGTTCAATTGATTTTGCAAACTCAAAGGAAATTGAGTTTTTGCCAGAAGGTCTTATTGTTAATAGGGACTTAGATTTGTTAGGTTCAAGTATTAAAGAATTACCTTCTAAATTAATTGTTAAAGGTAATTTAATATTAAGAAATGCAAAACAAATTGACGAATTACCATGTGGTTTAGTTGTAGAAGGTGATTTGGATATTTGTTGTTCTAATATTAAAGAGCTACCAGATGATTTAATCGTTAAAGGCAACCTAGATATATCAAATACATATATTAAAGAATTACCCAACACTTTAACAGTGGGTGGTTCTTTACGAATGAATTATACTGATATTACTAAATTGCCAGAAAATCTAAAAATTAATGGTGACTTAGAATTAAGTGATTCTTTAATCAATGAATTACCAAATAATCTTTTTGTAGAAGGTAATTTAAATTTAAATAGTACAAGTGAAATTAAAGAATTGCCAGAAAGGATAACTGTGCAGAAAAATGTGTATTTGAAAAATACACAAATTGTTAAACTATCTGAGCATACTTTGGTAGGAGGCAATATGTATTTAGAAAATACACCGATTACAGAATTACCTAATGACCTTGTAATTAATGGCGATTTAGAATTGCATGATGTTTCAATTAGCGAATTACCACAAAAAATGGTTGTTAAAGGAGAAATACGATGTAATACTCCTTTAAAACAAAAAGTAACCATTGGAATGCTTTTAGAATATGTAAAAGCATTAGAGCATAAAGGCTTTACAAAGGAAAATATTAAGAAATTGAATATTTGTTTAGGTGACGATAATAGCAAAGAATTTACTGCTATTTCCAACAATCAAAATTCAATCATAATTTCTTAATTATATTATTAAAAGCAAGTGTAGAATTGTACCATTTTTAGTACTTTTCTGCACTTGTAAATGGAGACTCGTTAATGAAAAACAAATGTATGTATTGCCCATACAAGAAGCATATTTCAAGTTTTGAACCTAGTCCATATGGTCCAAAATATGTTGAAGGTTTTGTTTGTGGTTATGGTTCTAACTATAACAAACCACTAAACAAAATTACAAATTGTCCTTTAACTAAAAAGGATAGCTAATTAAGTTAAAGCAACAGGTATTGTACTTGTTGCTTTTTCTTTTTGTCGAAAAGCCATTTACTTTTCACTTAAAATTTGATACAATAATATTGTGCTAAAAGAAGATTTCTAATATTAAAACCTATTGTTATAAGACTTAATAGAGCCTTATGACAGTAGGTGTTTTTTATTATTTATGTTTTTAGAAATATCTAATGGTAGAAATAGTACATATAAAGAAAGACTTAATTTTCGTAAAGATGGCTTTGAATTTAAAAATAATAAATGGATAATTGAAGGAGAGAAGAAAAAGCTCAAAAAAATAAAAAGAAAATACAAATGGAAAGGCTTTTCTATAGTTATGTATAATAACAATGTAGTTAGAAGTACTGATTACAGAAAAAATTTCTTTAACCACAATAAAGGATTTAACTTCTTCCATAAAAAATATTATCGTTGTGCTTATTGTGGAAAACCTGTTAAAAAAGATTGTATTACTGTAGACCATATAATTCCAGTATATAAATCTCAAAGAAATTTTTCAGCAAAAATATTAATGAGATTTTTTAGAATTCATAATATTAATGAATATGAAAACTTAACACCTAGTTGTAAAAAATGCAATTCTAAAAAAGGTTCAAAATTATCAATTAATTATATTTATAAAGGTATTACTGGTAAATTCGGTTCTGGAATTTTTATCCGTAGAATAATGTTTTTACTTAAATTCTTATTTTTTGCAGCAGTAATTCTTTTTATATTTCTAATTCTTTCAACAAAAATAGCTCCCTAAATTTTCATAGGGAGCTTTCTTCTTTTGTTTCTATTCTATTTTTTAGGCTTTACATTTGCCAAAGGATTACTTTTTGATGCATTTTCAAGTTGCTTATTAGATAGGTGAGTGTATATTTCGGTTGTACCTAAATTTTCATGACCTAAAATATCTTTTAACACCCTAATATCTACATTACCATGCTGATACATAAGTGTTGCAGCAGTATGTCTTAGCTTATGACAACTGTATCCCTGACTATCCAGTCCAATCTTTTCAAGATATTTATATACCATAGCTTGTACAGTTTTGGGACTCATTCTCTTTAATTGAGAGGAGATAAACAAAGCCTTTTTATCTTTTAAACCATCAGCAGGTCTAACCTTTAGATAATCATTAATAGCATTTATACAGGCATTATTAAGATAAACAATTCTTTCTTTGTTACCTTTACCAAGAACTCTAATAGTATTGTCGTTGCGAATATCAGTTACATTAAGTCCTACAAGTTCAGATAAACGCAAACCACAATTTAAGAAGATTGTGATAATTGCATAATCTCTTTCTTTATGTTTGCCTTCAACTGCATTAAGTAATTCAAGACTTTGTTCAAGAGTTAAATACTTTGGCAAAGCTTTTTTCTGTTTTGGCATTTCAAGTTCTTTTGTAGGGTCATAATCTAACAAATGCTTTTTAACTGTTAAATAATTAAAAAAAGTCCGTAGGGTAGAGGCTTTTCGTGATCTACCTGCTGCTTTCATATTTCTATCACTTATCAGATAATTCATAAATTCATAAATATCGGTTAAAGTGATTTCTTTTAGAAAATCAATATCAATGTCTTCAATTTTAATTTCATCAAAATCGCATTTAACAACACCACGAAGAACTTTGATAAATCTTAGGAACATTCTTAAATCTAAATAATATTCATTTATAGTTCTAGGAGATTTTTCCTTTATAGTTTGTAAATAGAACAAAAAATCTTTTACAACCTCTGGTGCTTCATCTCTAAAATTTACTGCCAATGTTTTTACCTTACTTCATTATTTCAATTATGGATTGCATATTTTACAAGGAACATATCCTTGTGATATTAATGAACTTCTGCTACCTGTATATGTTTGTTTGTTAGAGTCTTTCATTCTACTAACTGCTGAGCAAGAAGGAACATGAAATTTCTTTGAACTTGTATTTAGAATATATGTTGAACTTTGATTATCACTACCACCTGTATTATAAGAATATGTAGGTGTTGATTTAACTTTTTTCTTTACTTTAGGCTTTTGTGTGATTGGTTGTGCTGATACTCCATTATATGAGCTATCTCCAGTAGTATAATCTATCTTAATATTTGGCTGAACATTGTATGCATATACATTGAAACTAATTCCTTCGCCTTTATCTTCTACTGAATAGCCTTCCATTTGAACTCCACTTGCTACTAGGTTATTACCTTTAAAGACTGGAGCTACTCTGTGCATAACATGATTATCTGTTTTAGAACTAATACTGCTAGAAACTTCTTTAGTTGAACTACTACTGTTTGTATCTTTACCTAAACTAGATGTATCACAACTAGTTAGGACAAAACATACTGATAATGCTAGTACAAAAATTGATAATATTTTTCTTTTCACTTAACATAAACCTCTTTTATTATTTTTTCATGAGAAAAGCCTTGAAAATCTATTGCTGATATTTTCTTGAAATTACTATTTTCTAGGTTCATATTAAAGTCAAAATCATGTGGATAACTTCTGTTTCAATGATAAATTACTAATTCATTAATATCCTTAACAAATTTTTCAATATGACTTCTTTCTATGAAACAATAATTGCTTTCTTTTGCAACATTTAGGGGAGAGTCAACGACAAAATAATTGCAAGTTGTATTTGCAAAAAGTGGCTCGGAATATTTTTCTATATATAGCTTTTCATTTCCAATATATTCAACAATATTCTTTGTTAACTTTCTATCTCGACTTTGCCTTCTATTATTGAAAGCCATCCCTAAATTTTTGTCTAATACTACTATTACTTTCATAGTTGTAGCTGAAAATCTTCACTAAAAGCATTAGCCATCTTTTCAGTAAAAGTCACTAATTCTTGCATTTTATCATGTGGACAATCAGCAACAATTTTCATTATTCTATTGTTACAACTGTTTTTATCTTCTGATAATAAACTGTCAATATTAGTGTCTAATAAAGCTGCAATTCTGATTAGGCTTTTCATTGGGGGCATTCTTTGACAGTGAATAAAATCATAAATAGTCTTAGCTGAAAACTTATATTCAATTGAAAAAGCTCTAGGACTAACGCCTTTAATTTTAAAGGCATTACATAAATTTCTAGAAAAAATCCTCAATCTTCTTTCAGTCAAAAATTTATCAATGTTTGGATAGAAGATTTCATCATAGTTAAGTGGCAAAATTTGTTCTTGCACATTCCCAATTGAATTTTTTTCTTTATTAATAAAAAAATTATAGTAATCAATTAAAGAAGAAATTTCTTCTTTGCTTAATTCGTTAACTGTTTCTGACATCTTTCTTAACTTATTAATATTAATATGAGTAAATTTGGATATTTCATTATAATCAACATTATATCTCTCATTAAGATAAATAACATTGTTATAAAAATCTCTCATTTGACTTTTTAACATAATTATACCCCCTTAAAAGTATCAACAAAACATCTTAAAGCTATCAAAATTTCTTCCTGCTTTACACTCTTTAATGGCTTTAATATCTCTATAATCTGATTATATGTTTTTTGTTCATTGCTATTTAATGAAACACTTTCATCTTTCAATAAATCATATACAGATATACCTAATATGTTGTATATCTTATCGTAAAATTCTTCACTAGGCATATATTTGCCAGTAAGCCATTTATTTACTGAAGAATGTGCAACACCTAGTTTTTTTGAAAAATGTTCTATAGAAATACCATTACTTTTTAAAGCTTTTCTTAATTGTTTAGCAAACATATATTTCTTGTTAATCCATAAAACTTCAGAATTATTCTTTTCAGAACTATTATTAAAATAGCTCTTATATAAGCCAAAAGTTAAGACTATATGTTCTAATTCTTCTTTTGTTGGTGTTTCTTTTGCTAATATCCAATTTTCAAGTAATATAGGATCAACTTGAAGTTTGTCGCTTATTTCTTCCTTGCTAAAGCCACTCTTGTCTAAAATCAATTGAATATTTTCGGCGATAGCCAAAGCTCTACTCATTTTTTCATCTTTGCTCATAATTATTCCTCCAAAATAAATAAAACAAAACAATGAATTTTATAATCTTTTTTTGAAAATTTAAAAATATTATTGCAAATCATAACACATCTGTTACTATATATGCTATAATAAGTGTAAAAGATATAGTATGTATAACATTATTTTTTACACTATACATACAACATCTAGTGAAAATGTGTAAAAACAAATTGTAAATCAATACATTTTTTTACACTATTATTATACAATCAAAAAAATGTACCGTCAATTCAAAAATGTAAAATTTTTAAATATTTTTGAATTAAAAAAAGGAAGTGAATTATTTTATGGTTACTATTTTTGTTGAGAAATATTCTCCTGCAAAATCAATTGCAAATGCCCTTAAGGCAGGTAAAAGAGTACCATTAAAAAGTGAACCTGCTGTTGGATATTGGCATTTTAATTTTAAAGGCGAAGATGCTTATATTATTTATGGTAGAGGACATATTACAAAACTCCAAACTCCAGAAGAATATGACTCAGCTTTTCACACTTGGGACTTAAATGTTTATCCTTGTGTACCAAATAAATTTTTAGTTAAGCAAGATGATGATACTAAAAACTATTTTAATTTAGCTAAAAAGTTATTCCATAAAAGTGATTGGATTATTAATGCTACTGACTCTGATAGAGAAGGAGAACTAATTTTTCATAATGTATATAAACTTTTAGGTGAAGGTAAGCCTTGGAAAAGAGCTTGGTTGCCTAATGACTTAACTGCTAATAAAATTGTTAAAGCATTTGATAATTTAAGGACCAGTAACGAAATGCTACCTTTAAGTTTAGCTGCTAAAAGTAGAAGTATTATTGATTGGCTTTATGGTATGAATTATACTGTTGCTCTAACTAAAAAATTAAGTAATAAGCAACTTGGTGTATTGCCATATGGTAGAGTACAAACACCAACTTTATCTTTGATTGTTGAAAGAGAAAAACTTGTTCGTTCTCATAAGAAAACCCCTATTTGGAATTTGGTAGGAGAATTTACAAGTAATAATAGTACATATAAAGGTGAATGTGCTTTAGGAACTTTTAAAAATAAAATAGATGGTGAGAATGCTTATAACACTGCTATTAAAGGTCCTACTACTATTAAAAGCATTGACACTAAAATTAAAAAACTTAAAAAGCCACTTTTATTTAGCACAACTAAGTTAGAAAGTGCGTGTAATAAGAAGTTTGGTTGGGATACTGCTAAAACTGATTCTGTACTTCAAAAGCTATATTCGGATTTTCATTATCTATCATACCCTAGAACTGATTCTGAATATATTACTGAAGAAATGAAACCAGAAATTAAGCAAGTATTACTTAACTTATTTGCTACACCAGAGTTTTCTGCTTATGCTTTGGCTGAAAAGGATTGGCAACCATTTACTAAAAGGCATTTTGATAATAGCAAGGTGTCTGAGGCCCATACTGCTATTATTCCTACACTTACTAAGCCAGATTTTTCTGTTCTTTCTGATGATGAAAAGAAATTATATGCTCTTGTTTGTAAGACTTTAATTTCTATAGTTTATGAAGATGTTGAAGTTGCCGAAACAACTGTTATTACTAATGCTAATGGTATTGAATTTAAAAGTATTGGTAAAGTATCAAATAATCCTATTACTAGTTGGCAAAAAGTTTCAGGTGCTACTCTAAAAAATGACATTCCGTCTAATCTGAATGTTGGTGATAGTGTTTCTTCTAAACTTGAATTAAAAGAAGGAGAAACTAAGCCACCTGCTAGATTTACTGAAGGTACATTACTAGCTATGATGGAAACAGCAGGTAAACTTATTGCTGACGAAAGTATTAGAACTTTAATGAGAGTTGAAAAGAAGGGTCTTGGAACTGCTGCTACTCGTGGTGGTATTATTAATTCTCTTAAAAAAAGAAAATTAATTACTACTAAAGGTAAATCAATTGTTCCTACCGAAAAAGGTATTTATTTGATTGATAATTTAAGCATTACAGAATTAAAATCTGCCGACTTGACAGGTGTTATGGAAAAAACCTTAAATGATATTGCTAATACCTCAGACAATAAAACTGCCACTTCTATGACAAGTAGCTTAATTAAATCAACAATCAATGATTTGCATAAATATTATAATATGATAATCAATTGTAATCCTGTTATTTCTGCACCTGTTTCTTCAACAGCAAAATTAAAATGCCCTCTTTGTGGCAAAGAAGTTAGAATATATGATTGGGGAGCAGGTTGTTCTGGATATAAGGAAGGTTGTAAGTTTTCTATATCTAGAACAGTTGCAGGTAAAAAACTTACTGATAATCAATTATCTAAACTTGTTTCTAATGGTAGAACTAGTAATATTAAAGGCTTTAAAAGTAAAAAAGGTACTACATTTGAATGCCCTTTGATTTATAATAAGACAACAAATAAAGTCAATTTTGATTTTTCTAATAATAAAAAATAATAATAATTTAAAAAAGGAGATTTTTGTTTTATGGGAAAATTTTTAAATCGTAATCAAAGACATAATTTCTTTGATGATAACAACAATTTGAATAATGAAAATAATATTGCAGAAGAAAGTGTTTTAGATCCATTTAATTCTGAGCCAGATAATAATTCACTCAATGCTTTTAATAATGAAAATGCATTTGATAATAATATGGCTTTTGGAACAATGGGTGAAGGCAAAACTGCATATTACGATAATGAAAGTAGTAATGATACTATAACTGTCAGTGATAATAATTCTAATGTTGAAAATACAAATGAAATACTTACTGAAAATGATAATATTGAAATTTCAGATAATCTTTCCAGTAATGCACTTGACAATAATTCTAGTAATATTATTGATAGTAATAATCAAAAAAATTCCGATATTATGAAAGTTTTGAAAATTAAAGATATTTATGTTCTTCCTAACAATCCTTTTGTAACTAAAGATAATTCTGGCAATGATATTGATGATATTGTTTCCCTTGCCAATGATATTAAAGAAAATGGTTTAATTCATCCTGTTACTGTTACTCTTAATAAAGATGGTAAATATGAACTTGTTTCTGGTGAAAGAAGATTAAAAGCTCTTAAATTCTTAAACCGTACTGAAGTTCCTGCTTATATTCGTGAGTTTAAAAGTGAAGAAGATAAATCTTTAGCTGTCTTTGCTGCTAACCTTGCTACTAGACAATATTCACCTTTAACTAAAATTAATTTAATTGCTGAATATTATAAACATTTACTACTAGCTAATAAGAATGATATTAATGCTTCTGCAAATGCTCGTAAGAAAATTTCTGAATTGCTACATATCAGTACTGCTCAAATTCAAAAATACATTTCTATTGTAAAGAAATTAAAAAATATTCCGAAAGATATTTTATCTGATTATGATGAAGGAAAAGTTTCTTTTACTGAACTTTATAAGTATGTTTCAACTGGTACTGAGCCAAAAGAAAATAAAGAGAATAAAGATAATCATAATTCTAATATCATAAATGAAACTAAAACTGAAAATGTTTCTGAAGATTCTAATAGTACATTTGTCAATGAAAAAGAAAATACTTTTGAAACTACTGTTGATATAGAATCAGATAAAGAAGTAGATACAGAAGCAGGTATTGAACAGGAATTTGAAGAAAATAATGATAATTATAGTGCTACAGCAGAAATTGCCTCTGAAGAATTATCTGAAGAATTAAATGAAACTAATATTTCAAACGACTTAGAAAATAATATTAGTGATAAGGATACTAATGATAATGAAGATACAACTAACAATGTTGTAGAAACAGAAGAAAAATCTATTGACACAAAGTTATTTAAACTTTGTTCAGCTAGAAAATATAATAATCCTTCTGCTATAGTAAAAGGGTATCCTATTATTATTGATGATGAATACTATATAATTGCAGATAATGCTAAGACAACTTGCCTTGATAACAAAAAGGATAAATATAGTGTAAATCTATTTAAAATAGATAAAGATACTTTAAAAGAAAACTAAAAAAATAATTGGCAGTTCTATTGCTTTCTTTAGAACTGCCTTGTAAATTTAATTTTTAAAAGGAGAAAAATAATGAAAAAAGATTTTTATAATAAAGCTATAAATTTAATAAATGAAATTAGATTTGTAAAAGAAACACAATTACAAAATTTTTTAAAAATTGATGAAAATGCTACAGATAATTTAATTAATAATTTAATTAGAGGAGGATATGCTAAAAAAATAATTGCTCTTAACGATACATACATTGTCCCTTATGATTATCTATATAACGAAAAAGAATTTGAAAAAGTAAAAGATGAAGTCATTGAAAATGGTAAAGCTTTAGATTTACTTATTCATATTTCTAAAAGAAATGTTATTACTGAATATTATCTTTGTAATAAAAAGCCAGTAAATCTTGTATTTATTTGTGAATTTACTAATAGAGATACTAAAGAAAGAAAATATAAATTATTTGAAATTATGTATGTAAAAAAAGGTAATGAAACTATATCTAATATTTTGGCTGATAGATTACTCTATTCTACAAATGAGGATAGCTCCCTTACTCCAATAAATTTTGTAATTGTTGATGATGAACAACAAATAGACAAACTTAGACTGGATAATGTTGGCGGCTATTTTACTATTAATGATGATGGTTCTATTAATAAATTGAATTAGTGGTGTATATCTATGTTTTTTAAATCTAAGCCAAATAAGTCTTTAATTGCAAAAAATGAAAAGTTTTCTGCTTTTATTTGTAACTATCTTAAAACAAATGCTTTGATTATAGAATGTCCTTCTTTTCCTTCTATTAGAAATAAAAACTATGAACCAATTATAACTATTGAAAAGTATTTTACAAATATAATTGAAAAAATTAAGGAAAATAATAACTATACATATTATTATGGAAGCATTATTTATTACAGAAAAGGTAATAATATATCTGACAACGATAATACTTTTTTAAGTGAATTGATTAACATTATGAAAAGAAAAAGAATTATTTCGGATGATCTAGCTACTTCTTTTTCTATTATTTGTATTGCAGATAAACTAGATAATTCTAATAATTGCAATAATTCTGATAAAATAATAATTATAGATAAAAACAGAAAACCACTTGATAAAAATATAAAAAAAATAATGACTCTTTTATAAAAGAGGGGGGATACTTTTTGAACAAATCACAAAGCTTTGATAATACAATTTTATATAGTGCTATTGCAAATCCTAAAAACAATAAATCTTCTGAAGCAATACATGCTTATTTAAGAGTCTTAACTCTGTCTAGAGAAATTAATACAACTGATGAAGCTATATTATCTAAAAAATATAATTATCTTTCTCCTCATATGATTCCAAAACTAATTAAAAATAAATATATTAAAAAAGTCCCAACAATGACAAAAACTATTGAAAAGAGAGATAAATTCGATAATGTATATGATAAAAGAAAAATATCTGTAAAAGGTGGGCATGTGCTTACTGAAGGTGGAAAAAATGCAATTGAATATCAAAACAGAGAATTGTATGGATATGCTTTAAGCCAACTTGCTAAATATACAGGTAAAGCTGATATTGAAGGAAGACAAGCAAGACAAGATTTAGCTGCTACATTGGTTCTCTGCGAATTATGTGATATTAATTATACTTACAATTCTCATCCTCATATTGCAGGTGAACTTTTATTTGAACACCCAGAATATAATAATAATAAAGGTAAAAAGCAACTTACAGATGCTCTTAGAAATTGTTATTCAAATAAACCCATTGCTTATCCATTGTTGTGCTTTAACAAAACATATGAAAATTTGGACTTCATCTTTGGATTACAAGCAAAGTTAATAATCTGTGACAAAGAGGAAATGCTCCCAGTCTATAATTTTGATTATTATTCTTTCAATAATCCTTATAGTTCTCTTTTCGCAAAAAACGAAAAGTCTTCATTAAAGGATTTTGCTACAACTAAAACTTCTAGCAAATCAACACCATATAAATACCCTATAAGAAATAATAACTATTATATAGGTAGAGCAATTGCAACAATTTCAAATATATCAAATATAAAAAATATTTTTGATATAAATAAAAAAAATGGCTTTAAAATTGATGAATATCTTAATAAAATTCCAACTACTAGACAAAATATTAAAAATATTTTTAGTATGCAATTTCAAAATTTTTATTTGCTAATTCGCAATTATGATTTTGTAAAAAGTCAATACAAATATATTATGCTACCATTAGAAGATAAAGAAAAAATAAATTCTTTATTTTTTGAAAAAAATGAAATAGCCACCACATCTTTATATTTGAAAAAATATTACGAAGCCAATGATTATAGAGTAATTAAAAAATTTAAGTATGGTATGAATATGTATAAAGTCCCATTAATTAGAATATCTCCTACTACTACTTTTACTAAAGATGGTAACCCTATTTATTATTTATGGGATTTAGATATATTAAGAATTCATAAAGCAATTATGGATAACTCTGAAAAGCCAAAAATATTCTGCTTCTTTAAAGACCAAATTGATATTATTACTGAAATAATCAATTGCTATCGTAAAGATAAAAATACAAAAATGCATATTAATACTAGAATAATTGAAAGAAGTTTTGCAGATAGTATATTATAATTTAGGACTACCTTCGTGGTAGTCCTTTTTTGTTATGATTTTAGGTGAAATAACTTTCAAAAAGTGTAAAAAAAAGGGCTTTTAAAGTGTGAAAAATATTCTTTTAAAAAAATAGATTTTCCTATGTTTTGAAAATGCTAAGTAGCCTTGATGTTTACTGACTTTTTTAGCACTTTTAAATACCGAAAAGTTACTGAACTAAGACTATGCTATTGATTTCGCTTTTGGGATTTTGTAAATTTTTCGTAAAAGTAGTCACCAATCCAAGAGAGAAAAAAGGGGAGAAAAAGACCTTTGCAAGAAATATTTAAGCCCAAAGAAAAGAAATATACTCTTAAATAAACTTGCATTATCCCTCCTTTAGCTTATACTTTAGTGATAAATTATGCTGTGTATTATAACAAACTATCCTTTACTCTGCCTTGTTGATTAGCTATTTTCCCTTTACAGCAATCTATCCTAGACCCACTATATCAAACTATCCTCTAGTACATTTTCTCCTAGGAGCACTTTATCAAACTATCCTTTAGTGCAAATTATAATTAGTGTATCTATGTTATCCTCTATATCTCTTAGTCCTCACACCACACCCCTCGCAAGAGTGAATTACATAAGCTTTTGCAAGACCTCTCTTTAAGATACTCCTTCTTAATAAATTCTTGCATAAACTACATGTTTGAGATTAATTAGAAATAATTTAGAAGTGATGTTCTTACTTGCAGGTGGGCTACGAAGTAAGCAACAAATCATCATGCGAAGCTTCACGAAGCCACGAAGTCACGAAGTTTTCTCACAAAATGCCCTTTTGTTTATTGTTCACCAATACTCGCCGAACACCACGAAGTTGCTAGAAGGTGAGGAACTGAGCCACGAAGTTGCTAGAAATTGCTACTTTTTTCTCTCTACGAAGTTCCTTTTGCTGAAAAGCCTTGAGATTAGAACAATGAGGAACTACAATATATCTAGCAAACACTCGGACACTCGGAACTGATTAAATCATTGGGAACTCCTCTTACATTATAAAAATAATTTCACGAAGTAGTATAGGGCTTTTCTTTGCTACGAAGTAGGAAATTTTACGAGAAATTAAGTTGTTTGAAAAAGCATTATTTCTTTAGGAACTAAATATAACTGCTGAACTGCTGTAAGAAAGGCATTAGACCACGAAGTAAAAGGCAATATCTTTTTTCTTTTTATTTATCTACTTACTTTTCTCAGAAGGAACTGAAATATACCTGAATATACCCGAATATACCTGAAAGAGTACAAAGTAACAATCTAGGACAATATCCTTCAAAAAGGCTCATTAGGAACTATTGAAGAAATAATTAGGAACTGTTTATCGTGTGAAAAATACACGAAGTTATAAAGAATTAATAAGAAAAAACTTTTGGAACTATCATTGAGATATTCAAAGAGAAGACGAAGAATTGTCTAGAAAAAATCCTTAAAATACAAAATACAGAAGAATTGATGAATGGAACATAGAATATGCTAGGAACTCAAAAATAATTTCAACACGAAGTAGCAATAGAAACTAGTTTCAGAAAAAGTCAAGCCCACAATGGTACGCTATGGTACGCTATGGTATGGTATGTTGTGATACGAAGCAAAAATATTCTTGTGTTCAATCTAAGGAATTGCAAAATGAATGCACTTAGGAACTTACGAAGGAATACTAGAGAAAACAAGGCTATATTTTAGCTATATTGAAAGAAAGTGAAATAAGAAGGAAATTCTACGAAGTTCTCTAAAATTCTCTTAGGGACGAAAATAGAGGGCATTTTAGAAATAAGTAATAGGAACAAAAACAATTCAAAAGCATATCTCAAATATTTCATAAAAAAGAGCTAGGAACTAATTGAGAAGATGAAAATCTCAAAAGCTCTAGCAAATAACACAACGAAGCTCTTTTAGACTTCAATATGAAAATCTAAAGAAAATCAAGTAGGAGTTTTTTAGGAATGATGAAAAATCAGACAGATTTCAAAAATACAATCGGACAGATTAGGAATTTTCAATAGGAAAGATTTTGAAAAATAGGAACTTTATATTATATCGCAATGAGGTGGTATGATAAGATATAGCAATAGCAAATTACAAGCAAGTTAAATTATGCCCAAGGTTAGGTGGAACTAAAATAATTTATGCTACACTATCTATATATCAATATACTATACTTCATTATTGCTATACTTGTACTATCTATATTGCTACTATACTATCTGACACTACCACACTCACACTAAAAAAGTAGGAACTACAATTATAGTTTTCCTATGCTACTTATATCATCCATTATAATTATACAAGCTAGGATATGTACGAACTAGACTAAAACTAAGACTAATACTATAATACTATAACTAATGCTTTGACTGATAAGACAATGCAGGGGAGGATTTTTGCTTTTGTGAGGAACTACTTTTACAAAACTAAATGCAACTAATTAATGTATTGCTTTGCAGAATTTTTGTGAAACTGTTTTTTCGGTATGAAACCTCTAAAAAATATTTTAAAATGAATTGCATATTACAAAAATTGATGGTAAAATATAGATGTGTTAAGAGTAAAAAGATATTTTTAAATTATTTAAAATATAAAAATATAAAAACATAAGCCAATGACCTATTATTCTGTTAAAGGGGCAATAAGTTATTGGCTTTTTGTATTTTAAAATATAATTAATTGCTATTGAAAGTTTTGTAAAAAAATAAAGCATTACGAAGCTTATACTATCTAAAACAAAAAGGAGATAAAGTAATGAAAAAGATAGTATCGTTAATAATGGCAGTAGTAATGTGTTTATCTATTGCAGTGGTAGGAACAACAAGTGTAGGTGCAACAACTGCAACTACTTCTCCAGTTCCAACTTCTGAAACAGCTCCAACAACAAAGCCAAGTCAGGTTATCGAAATTAATAAGATGACTTTTGATAAGACTACTGTTACAGTTAATGAAGGTCAGAAGTTCAACATCGTTGCAAGTATCTGGCCTAGTTATACAACTGAAAAGACAATTACATGGTCAACAAATGACTCAAGAGTTGGTGTTGTTTCTCAAACGATTAATACAGCAAACGAACTATATGACAATGAAGGTAAGCTATATTGTACAGAAACTGCTATATTTACTGCTAAGGCTAGTGGTCAGACAATCATCAAGGCTGTTTCAAACACAGGTATGGTTGTTAAGTGTGTAGTTAATGTTAAGAAGGTTGCTACTTCAATCTCTGTTAACAAGACAAGCGTTACACTAAATGCAGGTAAGAAAACAACTGTTAAGGCTACTGTAGACCCTACAAGTATCCCAATGCAGTATAAGGGTGTAAAATGGACAACATCTAACAAGAAGATTGCTACAGTTAACTCTAAGGGCGTTATCAAGGCTGTTGCAAAGGGTGTATGTTATGTAACTGCTACAAGCAAGGATAACACAAACCTAAGCAAGAGAATTAAGGTAACAGTTAAGCAACCTGTAACAAGAGTTAAGTTCAACAAGTCATTTGTTAAACTAACAAAGAAGGGTAACTCAGCTACTCTGAAGGCTACTGCTTATTCATCAAATGCTAATGTTAAGAAGCTAACAATTAAATCTGAAAATACTAAGGTTGTTAAGGTTTCTAAGTCAAGCATCAATTCTGGTGCAACATTCAAGGTAACAGCAGTTAAGAAGGGCACAACTTATGTTCGTGCAACTGCAACTGACGGTTCTAAGAAGTACACTAGAATTAGAATCACTGTTCAGAAATAATAGTTTTCTAAATACTACAACCCCCTATTTTAGGGGGCTGTTTTTTTATGCTTTAGATATGAAAAATATGTTGCAAATCAAAACAAAACTAATATTAAGTGTGCTATAATATTATTGAAGGAAGAAGTAATAATATAGTATTCCTAAAACTTGCTTAATTTTATTTTGTATCGAAAATAATGCAATAAATTATAAGCTAATAGTATTTACACTAAAAATCACCCACAAGCTAAATATGAGGTAAATAAAGATATATTATAGAAAGAAAAGAGTTTGTAATGAGTAAAAATAGAATTATTTTAGAAAAGGATATAAGAACTTGCACTGGCCCAATAAAATATTCCATAAAATTTCCAACTACTCAAGATAAAAAATATTTTGACAAAAAGATGAAAGAAATATTTCCAGAATATAGTGCAAAAAAAGCAACAACTTTAAAATTGTTTGTATTTGAAACTGGTGGAATCAATATAGACTATAACGAATCTTGTGGTTTATGTTATTTAGGTGATTTTCAAAAGCCGATTTCAACTTTAAAAGAAAATGAACTAGAAGAAATAGTTGAGAATTTGCTCAATTATAATAATTATATAGGCAAAAAAATTAAGCAATTATATTATTAATATTTTTTAAAAACAAGGAGAAAAAACTATAAAGAAACTCAAAAAGAAACAAGCTAAGAAAGGTAAAGAAAAGTAGCTTATAAAAATTGAGTACCACTGTTAAGTAAGTTAGTAATTTCTATTGTATGCTTTTTGCATATAGTAGAAATTTTGCTTTTAGAAAGGACAAACTATATGGCACTTGTTAAATATAATTTAAATGGTAAAACAGTTGAATATGATGACAGTGAATTTGAAATTTTAACAAATGGTCATAACAAAGAAAAATATTTGCATTACATAGGTAATGGCAAAAATATTACCAATCCAAAAGGAAATACATCTTGTTATGCGATGTTTCAATATTATGAAGGCACTGAATTAGATTTAACAAATTTTGATACTCAAAATATTACTAATATGAGTTTTATGTTTTTTTATTGTAATAACTTAAAAACTTTATATTTAGAAAATTTTAATACTAAAAATGTTATGGATATGAGTTATATGTTTAGCCATTGTTACAATTTAATACAAATAGCTCTATATAATTTTAATACTCACAATGTTTCTGATATGAGTTTTATGTTTGCTCATTGTAAGTCCTTGAGTGAATTAGACTTAAGCAGTTTTGATACTAGCAATGTTCTTACAATGGAGTGTATGTTTTGTAATTGTATAAAATTAAAAACATTAGATATTTCAAAATTTGATACTAGCAATGTTATGTACATGGAGAATATGTTTAAGAAATGCAAAAGCTTAAAAGAGTTAGATATATCCAGCTTTTACATTGGTAATACAAAAATATTAAATGACATATTTTGGGATTGCAAAAGTTTAGAAACCTTAAAAGTAAATTCAGACTTTTTTCAATTCTTTTCAGCTCATAAAAAATTTTTGTTTGAAGATTGCGAAAATGTGAATATTATTCCAGTAACCAAAATAGATAGAACAATTAATGATTTATTTTACTAATTTTTTTAATTTACTTAATTGCATAGAAACCATCTACTTTCATTTAAGTAGGTGGTTTTAATTTTATTTAAATATGTGAAATAACATTAGCAAAGATGGCAAGAAAACGAGAAAAGTGATACACATGCGTATCACTTTTTGATACTCAGTATCGTTTTGTGATACACATGTGTATCACTTTTTATAATAAAATACCAAAATAGTAAGATAAATACACATAAAAATAAAAAATTTGTTGCAAAACACAACATACCTGAAGTGAAGTGTGCTATAATAATATTGTAAAGAGAAAGTACAATACTAAACAACATTTAGTATAAGCAAAAGATAACGTAGATTAATAATCTATAAAGAAAGGAGAAAATTATGGTAGCAAAAAAATTACAAATTTCAAACAAGTCAAAGGAACTATCAGAAAGATTTAGAAAAGCAAGTGACTTTCAAACAGATGAACTTGATTTCTTTGAAGAATTGCTTGAAGCAGGATTTAGTCTAGAAGACATCAAAGAAAGCCTTCCAGACAAATACGAATACAGTAAAAACTTTATGGAAAAACATGGCTTAGTGTAAAATACAATTTTGAAAGGAAAAAAACAATGTTAATACCAACAGGCAAAGTAACACCAATTGTAAGAAATACAATGGCACTATTAACTAGTGGAACAAAGAAAGTACTATTTTTTGAAGAACCAACAAAAGACAATGGAAGAACAGAAGAAGATTTATGCTTGGTAATTATGCAAGAAAACATAATTCCAACATATTGCATTAATTTTTCATTGATAGGATATACCTATGAGCAATTACAAAAATCATATCTATTGCAACCAAATCCTAAAGACAAATTCATGATAACTGGGAAATTGTATCACTTGCTTCATTCAAAACGAGGTGGCAAAGAAGGGGAGTATGAAATTGAATTAGATTATAATAATTGTTCTGAGAAAGGACGAAGAAAACAAGGAGTAGAACTTATAAATCTTCTATTAAAAAACTATATGGTATTCAATTCAAAAAACATTTCTTATAAATGCAATCAAGATACTATCTCTGCTAATCCAACATTAAATGAATTTTACAGTGAATTAGGTTTTGAAAAAAAACAAGATTATAATGATGTGATTTTTGTAAAAAATCTTATAGTTGAGCAACCTAGCAGAGGACTTCTAGAAGAACCTCTTGCAATTCCAAAAGAATGGAAAAAAAGTAACTAAGATAATTCATAGTAATTTCAAAAGGAGAAAATTATGGGAAAGTATAATATTACATATTCATGTGGACATGAAGGAAGAATAGATTTATATGGAAAAACAGCAGACAGAGAAAGAAAAGTAGAGTATTTAGAAAAATATGGCGATTGCCCAGAGTGTTACAAAAAGAAAAAGGAACTGGAAATAAATGATTTTGAAAAAGAAAATAATTTACCTTCAATCACTGGTGTATCAGAAAAGCAAATTAAATATGCTCAAAAGATAAGATATGGTTGGGCAAAAAGCGAATTGTCATTTATTAAAGAGTTCCGAGACTTTTATCCTACTTGTGGAAAAAGCATTGAAGAAATCAAAGAAATGGCAAAGAAAAAGCCACATTCAAGATTAGGCATTGGATATTTTTGCATTATTGAAACAAATGCAAGTGATATAATTGAATATTTTAAATAGTATATAAAAAGGAGAAAATTATGGCAAACAAAAAAATTGGCAAACTATTAAGAATTTACAGAGAGGCAGCATTGCTAACACAACAGCAGGTAGCTGATTCATTACATATTAATAGGACAACATACACATATTACGAAGTTGGCAAGACAGAACCTTCAATTGACACTCTTGCAAAACTCATAAAACTATTTAATATCACCTATGAAGACTTGCTACCTTCAGAAAGTAATCCAAAAGATATTAAGGAAGTTTACAATAAAGCAAATTTTAATGAACCTATTTATAATCTAAATGATGAAGAACAGAACTTAGTGCTAAAATATAGGACAGCTAGTAAGGAACAGAAAGAAAAGATAAAAGAAATTCTTTCTTAAAAAACATAGTACATAACTAAAGCCATACATCTAAAAGTCAGATGTGTGGCTTTTTTTAAAATATTTTTAAAAATACAATATATTAAATTTAATGCTCACTAAGAACTACTATTAATTGCAAATATGAAGATATTCTTCAGTCATATAGAAAAAGCTTTTACCCATACAGCCATAACTTGTAGGATACTCTTTTAAAGTATTATTTCTTTGTAGTGTGGGCAATTTACAAAAAAATGTGTGAAAAGCCCACTACTTTAGTCGTGGGAGTGTCAGTCAACTACCTATACTCTCTATACTTTGACTGATAAGACAATGTGGGGAGAGATTTCATTTTTGCATAGAACTGTTTTTATAGGTACTATTTTTGAGAAATTATTTCTTATAATAAAATACCAATAAAATAAAATAAACACACATAAAATTCAAAAGAGCGTTGCAAATCACAACAAAACTAATATTAAGTGTGCTATAATAATATTGTAAGGAATCAAAGACAAATTAATTTTTAAGGAGCTAAAAATGGCAATTGTAAAAACAAATTTAAATGGTGACGAGGTTGAATATGATGATAGTGAATTTGAAATTTTAACAAATTGCTATAACAAAGAAAAATATTTACATTACATAGGTAATGGTAAAAATATTACCAATCCAAAAGGCAATACATCTTGCTATTCAATGTTTGAAGACTTTGAAGGCACTAATTTAGACCTCTCTAACTTTAACACTCACAATATTACTAATATGGGCTACATGTTTTTTTATTGTCAAAATTTAAAATCTTTAAATTTAAGTAATTTTAATACT
>ENA-OWPM01001024-OWPM01001024.1-human-gut-metagenome-genome-assembly--contig:-NODE-1024-length-26295-cov-16.930831_pt1 | contig 26295 bp, 30 predicted proteins | sample MGYA00248267_ERZ651852 | MGnify/ENA primary metagenome ERZ651852 (study PRJEB26924, sample SAMEA4378228) | human gut metagenome | biome: human gut; feature: human-associated habitat; material: faeces...
TTACTACGACTGGGCAGTTACAAGCCCATTACCTTTAGGTGATGGGTAGTTGACTATAAGAAATGTGTATTGTGACACTATATGGTCAGATAACATACCAAAAAATAAACTATCAAAAAACAAGGTACACTGTTCGTGTGACCTTTGCAGTCAAAAAACACGCAAACACGGATATAAAGCATCAGATATACGCAAAATCAACTCTCAAATATATAAGATTAAACGATATTACAAGCATGGGGGTGAAACTGATAAAATCACTTATAAAGAAAACTCAATATAGAATTGTTTATAAAACCTCTGATACATCATCCGAATTACTTTTTTTAACAAAATGTCAAAACAATCATAAAGTAACTTGGAATTATAAATATAATTTTAGGAATATTTCCAAGTTTGAAGATGATAAAGATAGTACAAAATTATTGTATCTGTTGATGACATTAATGAATAAATTAAATTCAAATGAAATCTCTTTTTGGGAATTAAGCTCCCTTTTACCAAAAAATATATTCTTAATCAAATTATAATAAAGTGTGCCAATGCACAGGAGTGACGATTTTGTCAATAGAATTAAAGGAATTATGGAAAAATGAAGCATTAAATTTTACTCCATGGCTTGCAAAAAGTGGAATAATTGAAGAAATTATAGACGAATTAAATATTTTTAATAATCCCTTGAAACTGTATAAAACAGAACATAAAATTGGTAATTACCGAATTGATATGACTTATCAGACTTTAGATAAAAAAAAATTCATTAATAGTAGATAATCAATTTGGATTAACTGATTCTAAACATCTTGGACAAAATATTATATATTCTTCACTAACAAATATCCCGAATATTCTTTGGATTGCAGACAACATATCTACTGAACATAAAAAAATAGATGAAATACTTAAAATCAATATTATTTTATGTTCAGTAAAAATACATAAGGTATCAGATGGATATAAGTTGGTTTTTTCAATTGTTAATAAAAATAAAGATTTTATATTTACTTTAGATAACAGTTTAAATAGAATATAGACTTAAAATAGAACTCTCATGGTAATTTAGCCATGAGTCTTTAAATATAGGAGAGCGGTATGATTTATATTACTGGAGATACGCATGGGGATTTCACTAAAATAGATTTTTTCTGTAAAAAAATGAATACTACAAAACAAGATATAATTATTATCCTCGGAGATGCGGGGATTAATTACTACTTAAATGAAAAAGATGAAAAAATAAAAAGACATATTTCCAATTTTTGTGAGATGTCTTTTTTAGTGAAAATGATTCTTTGTAACCTCGATTTCCACCGATTTCCACGAAATTAGCAAATATCGCCCCATGGGAATAGGAAATTGATTAAGATATAAAAATAGAATAAAATTTAGAAAAAAGACCTTGCGTTGTAATAGATGCAGGGTCTTTTTGATTTGGAAAAGGTAATGGCTTAACATAAAAAAGTCCTTTATTTAAACCGGTTTCTGATGAAAAAGCATATTATTTTCCGCTTTGTTTTTTGCCTTTTAGAAAAAGAAAAAACAAAGGCCTTGTGTCATCAAAAACAATGGCTCAAGGTCCTTTTCATTTTACAATAAATGATTGAAATGTATTCCTAACAATTTATTATGCGTGTAAAAGATTGATAAAAAAACTATTAATTATTCATGTGAAACTTAAATTTGGTGGATGAAATAATAGAGTTGATATAGATTATACTTTATGTTTTTTTCGATAATAAGATGGAGATAATGATGTATGTTTTTTAAACATTTTTGAGAAGTTATCTACATTGTTATATCCAACAATATCACTGATTTCATTGATCGACAACTGAGTTTCTTTTAGAAGAATTTTAGCATTATTGATTTTAAGATTAGAAATAATTGTCGTAAAATTTGTGCCTAAGTAATTAACAAAAAGTGTGCTTAGATATGATTCGTTGTAATGAAATTTTAAAGATAAATCTTTGATAGAAACTGTTTGATAGTTTTTTTGTACGTAGTTTATTATTTCAATGAATTGTTCATTCTTTTTATTTAGTACTGTATTATATGAGTGTGAGAAATTAAAGTCTCTTAAAATTGTAATAAATAGAATATGAGTGTAATTTATTACACATTTGTTTGAATATTTATCTTTGTACTGTACTTCAATATATATTTTTTGAATAAGTTCTTTAATCTCATCGGTATTATTTGTGGAGTTAAATAATAAATAGTTAGATTGGTGATCATTATTATAAAGTACATTTCGAATGAAGAGTGAAATTAAATCATCATCATTGAAAGAATCAAAAAATAATGATTCAAAACTACTATTTCTTATATAGATTGTAATAATTATAGAGTTATCATCTTCGCTATATAAACGATATCTAGAATTTGGAGAAACAATGCATATATCTCCCTCTTCTAATAGTTTCACTTCATCTTCAAAAAGCATACAAGCCATACCTTTATATATGAATTGTATATCAAAACAATTATGTGGATGTATAGTTTGCTCCATATATGTTAATTGTTTGACAGAAAAAACATCTAAATCATCTGGGATAAGATGTGAATCAGAATTTGTTGTGGAAGATGTACTAATATCAATTTGTCCTTTATAAATACAATCTATAAACTCATCTTCAGTTAGATTTGTTCGTTTGAGAACTTTATTTTTAGATGATGAGTATTTTTTTTGAAGAACTGCTTGATTAATAGCATCATGAAATGATAACGGTTTGTTATTTTTAATAATACTTTCTTTCATAATTCTATTAATATCACCATATTCAATATAACGCTTTAACATATAATTCCTCCTTTGTGAATCTAAGAAAATGACGGATTTTTAAATATATTATAACATTCACTTTACAGTTATTAAAGAATATAATGTGTCTAAGCTAGCTAAATGTATTAAAAAGGAGTGTATTATGGATAAAAATTTTTTGTGGGGTGGAGCAACAGCTGCCAATCAGTGTGAGGGTGCTTACACTGAAGGAAATAAAGGATTAAGCATTATGGATGTTATGACCAATGGTTCAAAAACCCATAAAAGATTGATTACAGATGGGATTGACGAAAACTATTATTATCCAAATCATGACGGAAATAGATTTTACGAGCACTATAAAGAAGATATAGAATTAATGGCTGAAATGGGATTTAAGTGTTATCGAATGTCTATTGCTTGGTCAAGAATTTACCCTAATGGTGGTGATAAAACACCTAATGAAGAGGGATTGAAATTTTATGATAAAGTATTTTCCGAATTGAAAAAGTATGACATTGAACCGGTTGTAACATTATCTCATTATGAGATGCCGCTACATTTGGTTAAAAAATACGGTTCTTGGCGTAATAGAAAAGTAATAGATTTTTTTGTAACATACTCGCAAACAGTGATGGAAAGATACAAGGATTATGTGCGTTATTGGATTACTTTTAATGAGATTAACGCCATTGAATTTATGCCATACTTTCCTGCCGGTCTTGTTATTGAAGAAAATGAAGATCGTAATCAAGTAATCTATCAAGCAGCTCATCACATGTTAGTAGCAAGTGCTAAAGTTGTTCAATTGGCTCATAGAATTAATCCAAACAATAAAGTTGGTTGTATGACATTATTTGGTGTAAATTATCCTCGTACATGCCATCCTGATGATGTTTTAAAAGCAGAATTTACAAATTATGAGTTTTTAGGAATACCTGATGTCCAAGTTTTTGGATATTATACTGATTATCAACTTTCACTATATAAAAGAAAAAATGTAAAGTTAGTGATGGAAAAAGGTGATGAGGAAATTCTAAAAAATGGAAAAGTAGATTTTTGTTCTTTCTCTTATTATATGTCTATGGTTCAAGGTGAAAAGAGAGATGGAGAAACTCATGCTAAGGGGAATATGGTTGCTGGATTAGAAAATCCATATTTACAATCAAATGAGTGGGGATGGCAAATTGATCCAGTTGGATTAAGAATAACATTGAATTATTTGTATCAAAGATATAGAATACCATTATTTATTGTTGAAAATGGATTAGGTGCAGAGGATGTTCTATTAGATGATGGAACTATCCATGATGATTATCGCATTAGCTATTTAAACAAGCACCTGATTGAAATGAAAAAAGCTGTGGAAGTCGATCGTGTTCCTCTTATTGGTTACACAATGTGGGGGTGGATTGATTTAGTCAGTGCAGGTAGCGGAGAAATGAAGAAGAGATATGGGTTTGTTTATGTAGATAAAGATGATCTAGGAAACGGCACATATAATCGTTATAAAAAAGATTCATTTTATTGGTATAAAGAAGTTATTAGAACAAACGGTGAATCTTTAAAATAGAGGAGTGTATTAGAAAATGAAGTTAATACTTAGAGCAGATGATTTGGGAATGAGTGATGGAATTAATTGTGGTACTCTCAAAGCCGTTGTAGATGGACAAATATCAAGTGTAGGATTAATGCCAAATATGCCTTGTGCGCAAAGTGGATATGATATGATTAAAGATTTTAATTTATGTATAGGTCAGCACACTAACATATGTTTAGGTAAACCATTAACTGATCCAAAACTTATCCCATCATTAGTGCAAGAAAATGGTGACTTTTGTTCAAGTAGTGAAATTAGAAAAAGAACAGAAGATACAATAGTACTTGAAGAAGTTGAGCTAGAGATTGAAGCACAACTTAATAGATTCAAAGAAATTACAGGTAGATACCCGGATTATTTCGAGGGACATGCTGTTATGTCACGAAATTTTTTCAAAGGGTTACAAAATGTCGCACAAAAATATGGATTGTTTTATGTGGATCCTGTAAATAAAAAATGGGCAGAAGAATATGGCATTGAATGTGCTGCATTTTATCATTTGAATGAAAAAAATGAATATGATGTAGAAAAATACATATTGGATGATGAAGCAAAAATCTTAGATAAAGAATGTGCGGTTATTGTTTTCCATCCGGGATACTTAGATCAGTATGTTCTAGATAATTCTTCATTTACAACAATTAGAACATTAGAAACAGAATTTCTATGTTCAAATAAATTTAAAAACTATATAAAAGAAAAAGAAATCGATATTGTAGATTTTAGAAACTATAAGGAGAAACTATAAGGAGCTAACTATTAAGAAGTAAAGTCTTTTTTTTAAAAATTTTATAGTGACAATTTTGGACGCACTGAAAACAGCGCATAGAATGCACTTTTTAAAAATTGTTCAGTTAGTTCAATTTAGTATAGTTTTGAAGGGGCAAAGGTACTGCCGGTCATCTCAAGAGTAAATATTACTCTCAGCAGTTTCTTTACTACATGCGACTGTGCGACTCTATATGCTTTCCCTTCGCTACGTTTTTTATCATAAAATGTTTTAAATGTTTCGTTATGCATGATGATGTAGGGTACTACATTAAATAAGGTTCGCCTTAGATTGGATGAGCCATGTTTAACCATTTTACCTTCATGGTACGAAGTACCGGATTGGTAAATAGAAGGTTCTACACCGCAAAAAGCACACAGTTGTTTTGCATTATCGAAACGGGAGAAATCTCCAAATTCACCAATAATAGAAGCTGCGGATATAGCTGATATACAAGGCTGTATCACTGAATTTATTATTAATGAATTTCTAGCACGTGTTAGCTATTTTAAAGCTTCAGTATGGTATGATGAGTATACATAGGTTCTAGAGGCACCTGTTGATACGAATCGTGCTATTTGGGAAGCGTCGATTTTATCAGTTTTGGTTTTTCTATTGGACAAAGCGTTAGTAAAACGTTTGACTTGAAGAGGGTTCAATTCGTCAAAGTCATATCCAATAGATGATAGAAAGAGTTTTAAATTCTTTCCATAAATACCGGTTGCTTCTAGACCTATTTTGATTTTTTGGGAATGATCTAATGCGTCTAGAATTAACTTGAGTTTACTGAATCCTTCTCTTGTATTTTCAAAAGTGAAAGATTCTAAGACAATCTCACCTTCAGAAGTGAAGATGAAACAGTCGTGTTTATATTTGGCAATATCAATGCCGACATAATACATATAAGTTTCCTCCTTATGAATGTGATATATGGGCTGGCTTTGAACACAGTGTTTTTACATGAGCTTAATCTTGTGAGAAATGAAACATCAGGTGTTATCTATCTAATCAAAGCTGTAAATAAAAAACTGTGGTCCGATACTCCTTAAAATGGTCTACGCCACAATGAGTAAATACAAATCCACAGCCTTAAATAAATATTAAATTATAAAAGATTCCCAGGAAAGGAAAATATTATTTAAATACCGGAGATATCGGATAATTAAATAATACAAGTGAAAAACAATGGAAAATAGTAAGTTTGTTGAAAGACTTTCTCATATTGGAGAGAGTTTAGGAAATAATATATATTTACAAGCAATCTCTCGAGGAGTAATGGGAATTTTACCTATCATTATCATTGGGTCATTCGCTAGTTTATTTATGGGTTTACCAATCGCGCAATGGCAAGCATTTCTTAAAACAAGTGGGTTAACAGGAGTTTTAAGTGCTTTTGTAGCTGGTACAACTAACGTATTAGGTTTATATATGACATACGGTATTTGTAAAACTTTATCAAATAGTTTAGGAATTAAAGCAAAAATCACACCAATTTTAGCATTGGTAACATATATTACTCTTCTTCCAAGTAATGTAACAGAAGAAGGTATGGCATTTTTAAGCTTTGATTTCTTAGGTACAAAAGGAATGATTGTTGGTATTATTATCTCTGTGATTGTATGCCATAGTTATAAATTTATCATTGATAGAAATCTAACAATTAAAATGCCAGAGGGAACACCTACTTATGTTTCAGATTCATTCTTAGCATTAGTTCCTGCATTTTTCGTTGCTTTAGTTGCAATGATTTTAAAATTTGCTTTTGCTTTAACATCATATGGTGATGCATTTAATTGTCTTTATTCACTTCTACAAATTCCTTTAACTGCATTAATTGGTGGAAGTTTATTTGCAAACGTAATTATTACAGCTTTATCACAATTAAACTGGGCAGTAGGTGTTCATCCTGGTTATTTAACTGGATTAGTTGGACCATTATTATTCTCATTAGATGGTATGAATCAAGGATTCTTTGCTCAAGGAAAAGCACTTCCTAATATTATTGGTATGGCTTTTAACTATATTACAACTACAGCTGTATTTTATCCTGCGATTGCAATTGCAGTTTTGATTTTTGCAAAGTCTGAAAGACTTAAAATAGTTGGTAAAGTTGCAGTTGCACCTGCATTTTTCGGTATTAGTGAACCATTAATTTTCGGATTACCAATTGTGTTTAATCCATTTGTATTAATACCATGGGTATTAGGACCAATGGTAAACTATGTAGTTGCTTATATGTTAACTTCTGCAGGTATTGTAGCTAGATGTGCTGGAGTAACTGTATTTAATGTTCCTATGATTTTTACAGGAATTATGAATGGAAATATTAGTATTGCACTTATGGAAATTGGATTATTTATCATTGATATTCTATTATTCATGCCATTTATCAAGGTTTTAGAAAAAAACTATATTGTTGAAGAAAATACAAAATAAATAATTATTTGATAACTAAGTAAAGAAAAGATGGAGAATGTTTATGATTGATTTATCAAAAAAACCATATTTTTTAAATGATAAACAAATTAAAGAAGTTCAAAAAATATATTCTTCAATGACTTTAGATGAAAAAATAGGACAATTATTTTGTCCTATTGGAACATCTTTTAAGGAAGATGAAATTAAAGAATTTGTAGAAAAATACAAACCTGGTGCATTAATGTATAGACCAATGGAATCTAAGCAAGTTAAGGTCATCCATGAAACTTTACAGAGATATTCAAAAATACCTCTTATGTTAGCGGCTAACTTAGAAAGTGGTGGGAATGGCATTTGTTTAGATGGTACGTATTTTTCTAGACAAATGGGTGTTGCTGCTACAAAAAATCTTGTTCATGCGTATAATTTAGGGGCTATTGCAGCAAAAGAAGCAAATGCTGTTGGATGCAATTGGTCGTTTGCACCTATTGTTGATATTGATTTAAATTACTTGAATCCTATAACAAATATCAGAACATATGGAAATAATAGAGATACAGTCATTGCTTGTGCTCAAAACCAAATAAAGGCTTTAAAAGAATATGATGTTATCCCTTGTATTAAACATTTCCCAGGAGATGGGGTTGATATGAGAGATCAACATTTATTAAGTAGCGTGAATGACTTAACGGTAGAAGAGTGGGATGTTTCTTATGGAAAAATCTATCAAACATTGATTGATGAAGGTGTTGAGAGTATTATGGTCGGTCATATATTAATGCCACATTATGCAAAATACCTTAATCCTGATATTACTGATGAAAATATTCTACCGGCAAGTATGTCAAAAGAAATTTTGACAGGATTATTAAGAGATAAATTAGGATTTAATGGCATGGTTGTTACTGATGCAACAGCGATGGTTGGCTATAACGTTTCAATGCCAAGAAGCCATGTTATTCCCACAACTATTGAAAATGGATGTGATATGATTTTATTTAATAAAAATATTGATGAAGATTATCGCTACATGAAAGATGGTTTAATGAATGGTTTATTATCTGAAGAACGATTAAATGAGGCAGTTTTAAGAATTTTAGGGACAAAGATGTCTCAAGAATTATTTAGAGAACCTGCTATACATAACGATTTAGAAATTGTTGGATGTGAAGAACATAAGCAATTATCATATCAATGTGCAAGAGATGCTATTACTCTTGTGAAAAACAAGCAAGATGTACTTCCAATTAGTCCACAAAAATATAAAAGAGTACGTGTTTATAATTTAACGGATTCTACATCTGGTGGATTTAAAGAAGAGGGAACAAAAAATACTATTCAAAGTTATTTAGAAAATTTAGGTTTTGAAGTAGATGTTTATGATTATGAGCATTTAAATTTCTATGAAATCTTTGAAACAGGTTCAACATACATAAAAGATAAATATGATTTAGTCATTTATGTTGCTAACTTTGATACAGCTAGTAACTATACTGTAAGAAGAATTGAATGGATTAAGTTAATGGCTGCTGATGCACCATGGTTTGTTCAAGAAGTTCCAACAATTTTTATCTCAATGGCTAATCCATATCATTTAATTGATGTTCCATATGTGAAGACATATATTAACTGCTATAGTAACAATGATGCAAGTCTAGAAGCATTGGTAAATAAACTTGTTGGCAAAGAAGAATTTAAAGGAGTGAGTCCAGTGGATGCATTCTGTGGAAAGTGGGATACAAGACGATGATTGAAGCAGTTATTTTTGATTTGGATGGTGTTATTTGTTCAACTGATCACTATCATTATAAAGCATGGAAAGCATTAGCTGATGAATTAAATATTCCTTTTGATGAAAAAGATAATGAGAAGTTAAGAGGAGTATCTAGAATGGAAAGTTTAGATATTATCCTAGAAAATAGTTCTAAAGAATATTCAGATGACGAAAAATTAAAATTTGCTGAAAAGAAAAATAATATATATCAGCAATATCTTGTTCAAATGTCCAATGATGACCTCCCTTTAATAGTCAAAGAAACTTTAGAACAATTACGCAAAAAAGGATTAAAATTAGCAATTGGTTCATCTAGCAAGAATACAATGCTTATTTTAAAACAACTCGGACTTGAATCATTTTTTGACGCTATTAGTGATGGGACAATGATTGAATACTCAAAACCTCATCCAGAAGTATTTATGAATGCTGCAGATTTATTATCTATTGATTATAAAAAATGCTTGGTAGTTGAAGATGCAACTGCTGGATGTATTGCAGCTAAAAGTGCATCTATGAAAGTTGCGGCTATTTCAAGTGCTTACGGTAGCCCTTATGCAGACTTTCATTTGAATGATTTTTCAGATTTGTTAGAGATTGTATAAAAAATGACATATTGAGTGAAATTAGATAAGTCCGATTTCACTCTTTTTGTTAAAATATATAAATAAAGGATGGTAATAAAATGAAACAAGCTTATAACCCATATTTACCACCATGGGAATTTGTTCCTGATGGGGAGCCTTATGTATTTAATGATAGAATCTATGTATATGGTTCTCATGATCGTTATGGCGGAGATGAATTTTGTTTAGAACCCTATGTCTGTTGGTCTGCTCCTATAGACAATTTAGGAGATTGGACATACCATGGTATAATTTATACAGGTGAAAATGATCCATTAAATCCTGACAAAACAAGAAGGATGTTTGCGCCAGATGTTGTTGAAATAAATGGAGCTTATTATTTGTATTATGGATTAGATACATGTTCAACAATTTCAGTTGCAAAAGCCATTAATCCTGAAGGTCCATTTGTTTTTTATGGAAATGTAATGCATCCTGATGGAACTATATTAGGGTTAAAGGAAAATGATCGTAATCAATTTGACCCTGGGATTTTTAAAGATGACGACGGAAGTATATATCTTTATTCTGGCTTTTCACCTAAGCCAGTGATTGTTGAGTTGATTAAAAAGAAATTTCCTGATGATAAAAATGTTTTAAAAGCAACAAGTGATGGTAACTGGTGTTATAAATTGAGGGATGACATGATTACTATTGATGGCACAATGAATAAGTTGATTCCTGGATTAGTAAATTCAAAGGGAACAGGATTTGAAGGACATGAGTTTTTTGAAGCATCTTCAATGCGTAAATATAATGGAAAGTATTATCTAATCTATTCAAGTGTAAATCAGCATGAATTATGTTATGCAATGTCATCGTATCCAGATAGAAATTTTGAATATAAAGGGATTTTATATTCAAACTGTAACGTTGGAATTGACGATAAACCAACATATTATTTTGGGAACAATCATGGATCTTTAGTAAAGATAAATGATAAGTATTATATTTTTGGTCATCGACATACATATATATCTCAATATCAAAGACAAGGTGTTGCTGAAAAAATAACTATGAATGATGATGGTACATTTAATCAAGCTGAAATGACTTCATGTGGATTAAATGATACACCATTAAAAAGTCATGAAACTTATCCATCTTACATATGTTGCTTATTAATGGCAAAGACAGGGGCAGGGTTATTAGGAGAAATAGATAATAATATGCATCCATATATTGCATTAGATGATTATAAGCAGTCTTATATTGCTAATATTTTAGATGGAACTATTATTGGATATAAATATTTTGATTTAAAAAATGTTAATAAAATTAAAGTTGAGGTGAAATCTACTGATAAAGGAAGATTTTCCATTTATACGAATTTAAATGAAAATCCAATTTCCATTGTTGATATTAACCAATGCAATGATTTTAAATGTTTTTCATGTGATGTAGAAATTAAAGATGGCGTGTATCCAATTTATTTTAAATATGAAGGACAAGGTGTAGTAGAATTTAAAAATTTCAAACTATAAATGTTTATAAAATATTAAGGAATACAATGCATAACAATGAAATGAGTTTTATATATTGAAGAGGAGGGAAAATATGAGGATAACAATTTCAGAAAACAAACGTTATTTTAAAAATGAAAAAAATAATAACTTCTTTTATTTTGCAGACACTTGCTGGAGTGCATTTACAAATATCGATCTAGATTCATGGGAGTATTATTTGCAATATCGCCGAAGACAAGGATTTAATGTATTACAAATTAACATTTTACCTCAATGGGATGCTAGTGAAACAAACTTAGATTTTCATCCATTTGAAAAAGATAAAGATGGATTTTATAATTATTTCAATATAAAGCCAGACTATTTCCAACATGCAAAAGAAATGTGTGAAATGGCAAAGAAATATGGATTTGAATTGGCTTTAGTAGTTTTGTGGTGTAATTATGTTCCTGACACTTGGGCTAATAAACTTATGAAATCTAAACCGATGCCTTATGATGCTATTGATAATTATATTAAACAAGTGCATGAAACTTTTTCAACTTTTTTTCCATTTTACATAATAAGTGGTGATACTGATTTAGAGAATGAAACTTCTATTAATCATTATAGAAAAGCGAGTCATCTTTTAAAAGAATTGGCTCCAAATTGCTTACAAACTTATCATATTAGGGGACGAATGGTTGAAATTCCAATGGAAATAATTGATGAAATAGATTTTTATATGTACCAGACAGGGCATAGCTCTAAAGAATGTGATAAAGAAATGTGCTATAAAATGCCAGAATATTTTTTAAAAACATATCCAATAAAACCATTAATAAATTCAGAACCGTGTTATGAAGCGATAGGATTTGCAGGCAATATGTATGGTAGGTTTCATCAATTTGATATCCGTAGGGCAGCATGGCAAAGTCTTTTATCTGGAGCTAGTGCAGGAATAGCGTATGGATCAGGAGGCGTTTATAGTTGGCATAGATATGGCAAACATTTTTCACCATGTATTGGTGAAGGATTTGATATGCCACACCCATGGCAAATTGCTTTGCATTATCCAGGAGCGTGGGACTATAGTGATATTAAGCATTTCTTTCACGAATATGAAATCACAGAACTTAATTCAAAACAAGAAATATTATTAAACGACACTCAAGAAATTAGAGTTGCAGAATTTAAAAATAAATATTTTATATATGTTCCAGAAAATACAACAATTAGGTTGAAAATAAATATTAACGATATACAAACTGTAACTATATTAGACCTAGAAACAAGACATAAAGAAATAGGAAATGCATATCAAATAGATAGTATATGTTGCTTAGAAATGCATACATTCGCTCACGATGTATTATATGTTGTTGAATTAAAATAATTGTTCTACACAATTTATAGAAGTAGATTGCATAAACTAGATGTAAAAAATAATTTAAACTGTGCTTTTACCGTTTTTAATGATTGTGTATAAAGTTTTGTTATCATTCACAATAACATTGTTACTTAAATAAAATAGTATCATCTTGATACCATTTTGATACCACTAGCATATATACAGTAAATAATAGGATATATATGATATAAAATATCTATATAAATCCAAAAAAATTGAACAAATTTATAGGAAAAACATAATTGATTTTCGAATTCGAATAGATTTAGCAAATTTTAAGACATTTCACAATCTACCAATCACTTTGTTTTGTGTACATGGAAATCATGAAGCACGTCCAGAAATAATTTCCTCATACGAATTATCTACTTTTTTTGGCGGACAAGTATATATAGAAAAAAGCTATCCAAATATCATTTTTGCAAAAGATGCTGAAATATATGATATTGAAGGGGAAAAAACTTTGGTAATAGGTGGAGCATATAGTATTGATAAAGATTATCGATTAACTATGGGATATAGATGGTTCCCAGATGAACAGCCTACAAAAGAACTAAAAAATAAATGTATGGATATTGTAAATTCTAAAAAAATAGATATAATTTTGAGTCATACTGGACCAAAAAAATTTGAACCCGTAGAATGTTTCTTCCATTTGTTGACCAAACTGCAGTCGATAAAACAACAGAAGAGTTTTTAGACAAATTAGAAGCTGTTAAAAATTATAATCAATGGTATTTTGGACACTATCATACAGATAAAAAACTGCTAGCAGACAATAAGGAAATAAATATTCTTTTTAATGATATTAAGGAGTTTTAAAATGGAAAAAGACTACTTCAAAGACCGTCCTATAGAATCAACTAAAATTAAGTATGTGTATCTTGGACAAAAAGTATTTATTTGTGAAAAAAGCGCCCAAAAATACGCAAAAAGATTAAATGACTTGACTCCTGGTACGGTTATTGATATTTTAACAAGGCGCAATCATCCTAGAGGAATAAAAGTAAAAATTAAAACGCCTGATGGAAAAATTGCTATCGGACGTATTGTATATTTTGTATAGGTTTGGAGGTATTTAATAAATGCAAGATTTTACTAAATTACAAACGCTTTGTGAGAAGCATAAAGTAATTACTGATATTATCCATGAATTAGAGGATGTCTTTACTAATGATGAAAAATTTATTATAAATACATCATTAGGAAATAAAAAAACAAAATTAGAAGTTACAACTAGTGACGAAGCGACAGTTAAAGCTCTGCTTGCGGGATTTAAAGTTGTCGAAACAGAGATATCCAAGGAAATTAGTTCCTTCTTAGGAACAGCTCCATCAAACTATAATTATTAATAATTTAAAAATTCAAAATAAAATATTAAATTCTAAGCCGCATCAAATAATTAGATGTGGCTTTTTCTTTATTTATCACTGTTGCTTTACCACATAATCATTTACATTTTTTTGTTAATCAAATTTATATTTGATTTTTTATTTAATACAGTTATAATATGCGCGTTCGTGTGGACAAAAAAATTTATGGAGGAGAAATATGATTAAAAAAAATCTTATCTTATTATCCTTGATTTTAACGATGTCTGCTAACACTACCCCTATCTTTGCGAATTCTATCAACGAGAAACTATCTAACAATACTGTGTATTTTGACGAGATATCTATAGCGAATAAAACGTTAGATACTTTAAAAAGACAGCAAAACAAACAACTAAAAGAAATAGAATCTAAACAAGTAGAAGTAGACACACTATTTTACAATAAATCATCTGCAGAAAAAAATAAAAAAGAAACTAAAAAAAGAGCAGAAAAAGCAACTGAGGACTATAACAAAACACTAAATAAGCTAGAAAATGCTAAAGAATCATTTACTAATAATCAAAATATAATTTTACACTTAAAGAATAAAATTACTCAAAATCCAACAGAAGATACTATCAAGGAAATATCAACTTTAAAATTTAAACAAATAAAACAAGCTAAAATAGTTACCGACTTAGAATCATCTGTGAATACTCAAGCAGTAGTCACTAAACTCACAACAGAACAAACCAAAAAAAATGAATATAAAATAGATAATCTTCAAAAAGAATATGAATCAAAATCTACTGAATTATCAGATTCTTTTGAGAATAAAGCAGAAATCAAACAAGAGATTAATAATATTAATATTACTGTTCAAGACAGCCAGAAAAAGGCATTGGAATTAAAAAAGAATTCTTTTGACTTAGACGAAGAAAGCCGTAAAGAAAAAGAAGAAAAATATCGATTACCAACAGATGAGGAATTAAAATTAATTATTGCTGAAAACGAACGGAGAAAAGCTGAAGAAGCTGAGGCTGCTAGATTGGCCGCCGAAGAAGCTGCAAGAATAGAGGCGGAAAAAAAAGCTCAAGAAGAAGCATTAAAAAAAGCAATAGGACAATCAATTGCTGATGCAGCACTTAGTAAAATTGGTGCTCCTTATGTATGGGGAGCGCAAGGCCCCAATACATTTGACTGCTCTGGGCTTGTATGGTGGGCGTGCAAACAGGCTGGTATTTATTTCGATAGAACTACCGCTGCTGGACTTTCTCAAATGGGAACACAAATTTCCTATTCTCAGTTGCAGCCTGGTGATATTATAACTATGAATACTTTGGGATATACAAGCCATGTTGTTATTTATATTGGAAACAGTCAAGTGGTTCATGCCCCACAAACTGGTGATGTTGTAAAAATCACTAGTATAACACCAACTAAATGGAATATAGTAAATTGTGTTAGATTGTATTAATTAATCACTTGTATTATTATTGCTTTATATATAAAAATACTTTATAATCTTTCTTGTAGGAGGTTTCCTTTCTAACAAAAATCGTATAATTTTGCAGAGCCTCCTACATACATTAAAGACTTTTTAAAGTCTTTTTTTATACTTTTATTTATTTTTATATATTATATGATATAATTAATATATTATAAATGGAGGTATATACATTGAAAAAATTATTAATGCTGCTTTTTGCTTGTATTCTTTTAACTGGATGTTTTTCCTCTCCACAAAATGATGCAATAACCGATTTTTCTTCAATTCCTAAAACAAAATTTAATTACAAAAATTTGAAAAATCGTGCTGATATGAGCGCATACTATACTTTAGAGGATGAAAACCATGCTTTTACAGATATGAGCTTGGAAACTTTTTATAATAAACTTACTACATCTAAAAAAACTTTGTCAGGCGCTTTTTATTTTGGTTATGACGACTGTCCATACTGTAAACAAGCTGTACCTATATTGAATTATGTTGCTAAAGAATATAATGCTACTGTAAGTTATGTTAACATCTTTTCATCAAGATATGATGAAAATGGAAACAAACTTGAAAATAGAGATAAATATTATACAGAATTACAAGCTTATCTTGACGAATATCTTGACAAAGAAGATAAAACCATTTATGTTCCAACAGTAATTTTTATTAAAAATGGCCAAATTTCTCTTTATCAACTTGGACTTGATACAGATGAAAACTTTGATATAAAAAAAGGATTAAATATAAAAGGAAAAAATAATTTAGCAGAAATCTACCGAAAAGGATTCAACAGTATAAAGTAATGGAGGAAATATTCAAATGTTTGAGATAAAAAAATCCTATTATATTATTTTTGTATTTGTTGTCGCCTTGGTATTGGGATATTTTTCTATTTCTATAGAAAAACCTAAAAATAATTTTGACGATGTTGCCGCTGTTGAAGATAAAAACAAAACTAATACTTCAACAATTGATGATGTTAATAAATCAGAAGACCAAACAAATATTAAAGAAGATTCTAATTCCAATACAGTTGATACCACAATAACTGAACAAGAAAAAGAAACTGCCAAAGAAACATTAGGTGATGATATTGAAATTTCAGATATTCAAAAAGGCACTCAAATAAACCTTGTAAATGAACCATTATATGTATCAAGCAAAACGTCAATAGTTTCGACATATAAAACAGGAACATATTATACCTGGGGTTTTGAAGCCAATAATAGAATTGCAATTACAAATAAACTTGAAAATATAGGTGTGAAAGGTCAGGTTACTGGTTGGATTAATAAACCCTCATAAGTAAAAAAAAAACGAACTATTATGTTCTTTTTTTTACTGTTTTATTAAATAATCTTTTTAATTCCTTATCGGGTATTACTTCTATTTTATCCAAATATACAGTCTTTTTCTGTCTAATAATTTTCTTTTTGTTGAGTTCTAATTTCACTATTTACACCACCTTTTTCTTTGCTTCGAATTAAATATGTGCTATTATACACCAAATATCTTGGAGGTAAATTATGGATAATAAATTCTTTGATTTTTCTATTTATACAGATAACGAATTAATTAAGCTTTCAACAATTAATGAGTTGAATACTGATTTTAACTGTGTTCAGTTATGTCTTGAATACGCAAAATTTGATGAGTTAAAACAAAAAGAGTTAGATAAAATAATCTCAGCATCTGTATCTCTTGTTTTACTCTTTGAAGAAGAACTAAAAAAACGAAATATACTAAAAAAATACCGTGAATCTATTCAACATCCTGACTATTCAGAGGGGAATTTCTATACTTATAATTCTTATTCTTTTAGAATCGCTCATCTCATGTCTATTTGTAACTCTGGTAAAGTAACAGAAGACTCTTTAAAACAATTCATCTGCACAATTCAAAATTCGCAAGCAAATACTGATAAAATACCACAAATAATCAATTAATTATGAAAATAACCTATACTATTAATAATCCAGAAACATACTTCGAAAAAAATTCAAATCTTTCATCAATAAAAAAACTATTAAAATACACAAGACTAATATCATGTATTTTAATAATATTTCTTATCTTAATAATAGTATTTTCATTGATTCTTCCAAATCATCAAGAAGGAACAAATCATATTTTGCAATGTTGTTTTATTTGTTTTTTTCTTGTATTCGTGCTTCAAGGTTTTTTTGAAGTATTTTTTAAGTATCAAGATAGAAAACACTGGGAGTATAAATTATCACAAAAAGTTAGTCTTAATGACAAGCTAATTACAATGACCCAGAAAAAAACAACCCAAACCAAGAATATACTCTATAACTACACCATAAATTTTAATGACATAGAAGAATTGGTTTGGGACAAGGAAAAAAATCTCATGCATCTGCATTTTTCTGATATTAAGACATATAAAAATGTTTTTTATAGAAAAAATGGTGAAAACAAAATTGAAACTTTTGAAATAAAAGAGGATTTTATCAGCATCTTCCTTGAGGATAGTTTTGCCTATGATTTATTAGAAAATCTAAGACAAGCTACAGGGAAAAAAATTATTATAATAAAATAAACGCTCATAGCGTTTTTTTTATTTGCGCACTACCATTTTAGATAATATATGATATAATTCAATAGTTAAATATACGATTAGAAAGGAGTTAGAAAGATAAAATATATTTATAACATTTGCGAAGAGAACCTACCGCACATTGATTTTACAGGATATGCAAGAGTATCACGGAAATATTTTATATTTCCTTTTGATACTACAACTAATATCAGAAAGGACAGGGAAAAATTGTGAAATTAAATATTAAATCAAATTCAAACATTCATTTTACTAAAAATAATTTCTTAAATAGTTATCTAAATAATTTTATAGACAATGAAAATACCTATGAATTAATTAAATATCCATGTTTTGAACATGACCCAAGATTACTAAATGATGCACAAAGTGCTGCTGAATATATACTAAAAACAGATAAAAAAATATTTATTTGTGGTGATTATGACTGTGATGGAATTATGGCAACATCAATTTTGTTTAATACAATAAAACAATTTAATTCCAATGTAAATTTCATGATACCAGACAGAATAATTGATGGTTACGGGTTGAATATTCGAATGATTGATGTCATTAAAACACAAGTCCCGCCGAATGAAGTACTAATACTAACTTGTGATAATGGTATTGCTTGTTTCGAGGCAATTGATTATGCAAAATCATTAGGAATGACGGTAATTGTAACAGACCACCATACTGTTGGAGAAAAACTTCCCAACGCAGATTTTATTGTTCACCCCGCACTTGGAAATTATCCATTTAAAGAAATTTCAGGCGCAACGGTTGCTTATAAATTATGTCAATTAATTATAGAGATGGGAGGATTAAATATTCCTAATTTAGAAATTTCAAATAAACAATTCGCTGCAATTACTGTAGTTTCAGATGTCATGCCAATTTGTTCTTACTATTATGACACAATGAAGGTTAATGAGAATAGACGCCTGCTACAAGAAGGAATTACTTCAATGAGAAATAATCCTGACTGGCATATAAAAATGTTATCTGAAATGTGCAATTTTAATATGGAAACATTAGACGAAACTACTATTGGATTTAATATTGCACCCGTTTTAAATGCATCTGGTCGTATTGCAAAGGCCGATTATGCAGTAGACTTTTTTACAAAAGAACAAAAAGATAGAGACGCAGCAATAGTAGACTGCTCATATTTAGTTTATTTAAATGAAGAAAGAAAAAAAATGAAAATTGCTGAACTAAATAAAGCTGAAAGTGTTGTCTGCGGTAAATCAATTAAATTAGCTTTTTATCCAGAACTGCATAAGGGGCTAATAGGAATTGTGGCTGGTCAATTTGTAGATAAATATAAGGTTCCATCTGGGATTTTTACACAAGTAAAAAAAGACGGTACAGTTTTATGGACTGGTTCAATGAGAAGTAACACTGTACATTTATATAATGCATTAACTGAGATTAGCAAAAAATGTCCAATTGTAGCATTTGGAGGACATGCGGGTGCTGCAGGTATCACCATTGCAGATGAAAATATTGATTTATTTAAACAAATCGCTGAAAAGTATTTTTATACAAATGCTTGTGAGCCAACAAACTATGCAATTGAAGTAAAAGATTATAGAAGCGTGTTAGATGCGGGCGAGTGCATAAAAGAATTAAAACCATTTGGGAATGGACTTCCAAAACCTCAAGTAAAATTTAATTTTTTCTGCACCACTGTTGATGTTTTTTACAAAAGTGGACATGTTAAACTAAGCAATTTTAAACAAGAAGAATTATGGCTTTTTGGAAAAAGAGATGAAATTAAGAAACATCCCGTTTTAAGTATATTACCTCTAAAAAGTGATAATATGCAAAAGCTACAAGAAACCATGAATAAACAAGAAGCTGAAAAAAACAAATGGGAAAGATATTCCCAATACAAAAAATATTACAATTTCATAATTGAAGCTGAAATTGATTACTCATATTTTAATAATCAACTCGGAACACAAATTAGTGTTAAAAAATTTAAATAAAAGGTGGGCGATTGTTATGAAAAAACGTTTCTTTTTTGATTTAGATGGTACAGTATGTGAATATAAATTCACATCCATAGACAGCTTTTATGAAGAGGGATTTTTTAAAGACTTAATTCCATTTGAAAATATAGTAAACACTATTAAACAGTTGTTAAAAGACAGGAATAATGAAGTATATATTGTATCTAAATATCTTGATTCAAAATACGCTATTAATGATAAAAACACATGGTTAAATAATTATCTCCCAGAAATTAATGAGAATCACAGAATTTTTATTCCTTATTCAGCAAGAAAAACAGACTTTATTCCTGGTGGAATTCGATACGATAAAAACAGAATAGATATTTTAATTGATGATTATAATGATAATCTTTTTGAATGGATAAAAGCTGGCGGATTCGCAGTAAAAATGATTAATGGTGTAAATAGTTTAGACTCATGGAAAAATAAATTATATTTACACGCAAACATTCCCGCAGTAGTTAATCTATCAATACTAGAATCAATATATTAATAAAAAAGTTCACTATTTATATAAAATACAGTAGTTTTTAATGAAAGGATAATATTATGGAAGCAAGCGTTACATTATTTCTTCTACTTTGGACTAGCCTAATTGAAGCATTAATAGATGTCTTACCAATAGTCTTTTTTTCATTATCATTTATAATTGTAGCTTATTTAGTAAATAATCTTATAAATGACTTTATAAAACATAAAAATAATTCAAAACATAAGGAGGAGGCTCATGAAAACAAAAGTCGAAAATGAAAAAGCCATTATTTCATGGAAAATTTTAAAAAAATTTATTGAAAACAGTAAAAGTAAAAAACTAACAAAGGAGATACGTGATGAACTACTAAAAAATGTAGAAACTATTATTTTAAAAAAGGAGTTTAATTAATGAAATTATCACTTCAAAACAGTCATACCCTCGAAAAAATACGAGGGTATGTTACTTATGTGTTTTATCCAAAAAGTAAATTAATGAAAGATACTGTTCAATTTGTTGGATTCAGCATAAAGTCTGGAAAGAAAAACATATCATGTTGGGGAACGATGTCAAATATTTCTCAGGGAGATTATTTCGAATTAGAGGGATTCTACCAAAAAGATGGCTCTTTCAAATTTAAATCGGCTCTACGTGTAGATGATGATGAATTAGGCGCTACCTCTATGTTATCCTTTCTTTTTGGGCCAAAAACTGCAGCTATGCTAATCAATTATTTTAACTCTCCAATAAGATGTATAAATTTATTTAAAAATAATCAAACAGATTTTGAGTTGAATGCCTTAAATATTAAAGGTATTGGGCCAAAGAAATTAGAAAAAGCTTATACGAAATATGAAAACAATATCGCTGTTGATGTTCTTTATGCTCGTTTTAGTAAATACGGTTTGACATTAAATCAAGCACTTAAAATTTTTTCAACCTTTGGTACGGACTGTTTAAAACGGATTGAGTCAAATCCTTATATTTTAACTAGTATTGATATACCATGGAAATGTGTAGATTTCATTGCTTTAAATTATTATAAAATATCTTGTATAGATGATAACAGACTATTTGCCGGCATCATGTCTTCTCTAAAAAGCATACGTAATAGAGGTCATGTATATATAAATTTAGATAATTCTGATTACAATCTGTTAAATTTAGCTACACAGAAGCTTGAAGTTGATATATCATATATTAAAGAAGCAATCTTTAAATTACAAAAAGAAGAAAAAATAGTAATTACAAATTACAACAATTATAAGATTGTATATATGCGGAAAATGTATGATGCAGAACAGAATGTTTCAAAATTGTGCGCTAAGCTTGTTTCAAATTCTAAACTAAAAAAACGTGATAAAAACAGAATTCATCATTATATTGATAACTACGAAGAAAATCACTTTAAATTAGCGGACAAACAAAAGGAAGCAATAGAATCTGCTTTATCCAATACATTCTCAATCATTTCCGGTCCACCTGGAAGTGGCAAAACAACAATTATTGATGTGATATGCTCATACTTTAAATATTATAATAAGAATATTAGAATAAATTTATGTGCACCTACAGCAAAAGCTGCTAAACGGATGTTTGACTCAACAGGTATCCAAGCCTCTACTATACATCGATTATTAGAGTTCAATCCAGCTGACGGAGAAGGAGGATTTAAATACAATGAATACAACCCTTTAAAAACCGACATACTTGTTGTTGATGAATTTTCCATGGTTGATTTGCTAATGACTGAAAATCTACTTAAAGCAATACCTGAAACAATAACTGCACTAATTTTTGTTGGTGATATAAATCAGTTGCCTAGTGTAGATGCTGGTAGAGTTTTAGAAGACATGTTGCAAAGCAAAATTCCTTCTACACTTCTCAATAAAATTTATCGTCAACAAGAAGACTCCACTTTATTACAAAAAGCATTAGATTTTTCAAAAGAAAAAAGTATAGAATTAACAGATACAAAAGATTTTTTCTTCTACTCCGAAAAAAACGAGTTGGCAATCCAAGAAGGAGTAGTCAACTTATTCATATCTGAAGTTGAAAAATACGGAATAGAAAATGTTGCCTTACTTATCCCGCAAAATGAAGGAACTTTTGGTGTCAACACACTTAATTGTTTAATACAGGATAAACTTAATCCCAAGCTATTTGATACCACACCAGAATTGCGTTCTGGGAGTAGAAAATTTAGAATAGGTGATAGAGTTATTCATACAGTAAATGAGGACAACCATAATGTGTTCAATGGAATGGTGGGGACCATAACAGATATTGAAATTGGAGATAAAGATTTTGATACCGAAGATACCATCATTGTAGACTACGGTGAAGATGAATTGAGTGAATATCATAGAGATAGATTTGATAATATTAAACTTGCATACGCAATGACCATTCATAAATCTCAAGGAAGTGAATATAAATCAGTAATTATGATTCTGCATATGGCTAATAGATTCATGCTAACCAAAAAATTAGTATATACTGGTATGACTAGAGCAAAAAGTTATTTACATCTCGTAGGTGACGAATACGCAGTAAACTATGCAATGAAAAGAAATATACCACCTAGAAATTCGCGATTAGATATTTTATTAAAAAACAATATAGAATAACATAAATTATAATCAAGCTGTTGCTAGAGATGTTCCCTAGAACCCTTCTTGGTTCATGTAGATATAATTAAATCCAATGATTATATTTGAGGTATATACTTTGAGATATATGCATATACTAATATAGTTGATGGAATACTTTCGATAGCAATTCATCATAATTTTAAAAAAATAATTTACTATTTTTGATGATTATGATATATTAAATGTGTAGAGATAATCTATTAATTGGGCTGGTCGAAAGACCCGGGTCCATCAACTGACGGGTAAGACACCCGTCTTTTTTATAGGAGAAATATGGTGAATTTGATTATCATGCACCTTATTATATAATTACAATGGTTTTTCACAATCAAACTAATTCTATAGAGTTTGAATTAAATAATTTAGAGCAATCACTAATCAATATAGGATACCGTAATATAAATTTGTTAAAAAGGAGAACTACTATGGATTCATTATGGAATTTTGAAAGTACCGAAGTAAACGGAGAATATCAAATGCCAAAACATAGCAGTGAAAATTTTATAGATGTTGATTTTAAGAAACCCGGCGGGAATTCTCGGCTACTTGTAGCCAAGTAGTTCACATAAATATGGAACACTTTGGATTAAAGCTAGTAAAAAAGAAATATTCTCTACACTTGAAACGAGAAGAATTCGCCTTGATTAACACAAAACCTTCATTGCCGGTATTTAATTCACTAATAGAAAAAAATGCATATAAAGATGCTACATATCAAGAGTATAGTCAAGAATGGTGTGAAAAATATAGGGAGCTGTGTTTGAAAAATTTTGATTTGAACATAGAATATTACAATAAATTAAACACAGATGATTTCTTGAAGTCACTTGACTCGTTTTTTAAGAAATATAGTAAATTTGTTAAAATAGATGATTTAAATAATTATAGCGAAACATCAGGATATTATATAATGGTCTTGGATAAATATAAACAGATATATATTGGGAAATCATTAGATATTAAAAAGAGAATTAAACAGCACTGGTCTACCACAAAACGTTTTGATAGAACATTGTTCCCTATGTACAATGTTAAATCTTGTTTTTCAATAGACTTTTTTAGGGCATTAGATACTACTAGGATATATGTCTGGAAAAGAGAAGTGGAAAATGGTGTAGAGGCAGAACTAATAAGTAATTTTCCTAAAGATTATTGCACCAATCGCATTGGTGGAGATATTGTAAATGGTATAGAAGCTATAGCAACACTCAATGAGCATGCATTTATTGATTAACAGCTTTGTCGCCTTTAATACTGTTATAAAAAAAACTAATATGATAAGATGTCACTGGGTGAAAACCAGGAGGGATTATATGTCTTTTTCTTTATTTAACGAAGAGGATGAAATATCAAATTTTCTTAATGATAATAGAAAGGAGATGTCTACAATGTCATACATTATTGCAGTACAAACAGATAATAAAATTGTACTTGCAGCTGATAGTAGAGAAAACTGTACCAATAACAAATATAATAATCAATATAAAAAACTATATGTATCAAATAGATTTATATGGTGTTCAGCTGGTATTATAAAAATCAATGGTATTGATTATTGTAAAGAAGTTGCTAATCTATTACGACAAACAGATAAGAATATTGATACAATTTCTAAAGAGATTATTAATCTAATGAGACCAGTATCATTGATGAACCCTATTAACTGTATTTATAATCTTTTTATAGGATTTCTTGATGATAAAAATCATCCGACTTTATTAATAATTGATATTAATAAGGGAAATGTTAGTACTAGATATTCATCAGACTATGGAGTTAGTGATGCGGGTTCTATATCTTTAGTTAGAGCGGGTGTATTTAGAAATTATGCGATTAGTGATGATAATGCTATTGACATTGCAACAAGTAGTATCGATATTGCAAAATCAGCAAATATAAAAATATCACTCTTTGATAAACGAACAATTGGCGGCAGAACCGATTGGGCATCACTTTCTTCAAATGGATTAATTACATCTAATATTTAATATGCATTATTGTTTATTTAAAAATAGAAATTATCCTGATTTTATCAGCAAATATTTAAATACCGATTATAATAATATATAATACAAGTGAGGTGATATTACCTTACCTAACAACTATTTGTCCATATTGGGCAAAAAAAGCAACCATGTAAAGTGGTTGCTTTTTCTTTTTCTATTTTTTCTTAAATCTAATTGATAATCCAAATAGTCAACTACCCATCACCTAAAGGAAGTGGGTTTCTGCAACCTAATTAAATTTATGAAACAATAATAGTAACTCAAAAAAACATTATGTTAGCTTGCTTCCTAATGGTATAGTGGATAACATAATTGTCGCACTTTTCCTACCTTATATATTTTCGTATTAAGTTACTTTTTCTTGATTATTTCGTTTCTTTTTTCAATAAGTGCTGTATAGATAGATTTATCATCTCCAAAAACATAATTACACAATTCTTCAATTTGTTTTTCACTATAAAAATCTAGAGACAATTCATATAATTTATCTTTTACTAATACTTTTCTTGTCCGTAAATCTGAAATGTAATCTAAACCCAATAAACTTCTCATTACTTCTAAAATATTTTTATTTTTCTCACTATCAAGAGTCATATTAATTATCTCAATCCCTATTCTTTCTAAAATTTAAAAAATAATACTATTCACTAGCTAGTGACTAAGCTTACCAGTTTTGCGATATTCTATTATAAAAATATCCGAAACAGCTCCGTCTTTTACCATGTTGTCTAATTCTTTAGTTATATGTATAAATAAAAAATTAATTAATTTTCTTTATATAGGAAATAAAGCAGACATTATTTCCTGAAGCATATATAATACTATTTATAAGGTTTTGACTGTATTTTTTGGTATTTTACAGTAAAAAAGTGCTAGGAAATAATGTCTACTTTTTTACAATCATTTTCTATGGTTAAAAAATCAGAGGATAAACTTTTTAATTCAGTCTATTCTCCGGTGTTTTAAC
>ENA-OWPM01001025-OWPM01001025.1-human-gut-metagenome-genome-assembly--contig:-NODE-1025-length-26274-cov-4.188146_pt1 | contig 26274 bp, 18 predicted proteins | sample MGYA00248267_ERZ651852 | MGnify/ENA primary metagenome ERZ651852 (study PRJEB26924, sample SAMEA4378228) | human gut metagenome | biome: human gut; feature: human-associated habitat; material: faeces...
AGCGTGGATTGAAATAGATAGTAGTCACGCCATTGGAGGTCTTGCCCGTGTCGCTCCCCTCGCGGGAGCGTGGATTGAAATCGACAGCAAACGCCTACGGAGTAAGCCTGGACGAGGTCGCTCCCCTCGCGGGAGCGTGGATTGAAATCGGGAAGGGGTACTCGAAGGGATTGATATTTTAAGTCGCTCCCCTCGCGGGAGCGTGGATTGAAATCGGCGGAGGATCTCACAAAAAGAAATCCTCTAAAGTCGCTCCCCTCGCGGGAGCGTGGATTGAAATTCGGCGGCGTTAGCATCGTGCTGTGCGCCATCTGGTCGCTCCCCTCGCGGGAGCGTGGATTGAAATTCCGGGAGAATTTTGTACTCAAACGCCAAAGGAAGTCGCTCCCCTCGCGGGAGCGTGGATTGAAATAGTGCTTCCTGTCGGCGCACGAATTTTCGATGTTCTGTCGCTCCCCTCGCGGGAGCGTGGATTGAAATAGGGCAGGGGCGATCTACGAGGGATATTCCGGATCGTCGCTCCCCTCGCGGGAGCGTGGATTGAAATGATTTCAATATCTTTTTTCGAACGTCCCTTTGCTGTCGCTCCCCTCGCGGGAGCGTGGATTGAAATTGCGTAATCTCTCTCCGGATGCTGATCCGCTTCTGTCGCTCCCCTCGCGGGAGCGTGGATTGAAATGCAAATTATGCGGACCGCAGTCCATGATCGCCTTTACGTCGCTCCCCTCGCGGGAGCGTGGATTGAAATCTTGATTCCATCCAAATAAAAAAGGGCTGAGTTAGTCGCTCCCCTCGCGGGAGCGTGGATTGAAATTATGTACCTGTGCCCATCCGTATCCCATCCGCTCGTCGCTCCCCTCGCGGGAGCGTGGATTGAAATCTGCTACTCCTGCCATAACAGCAATTACGTTCTGGTCGCTCCCTCGCGGGAGCGTGGATTGAAATTGGCATGTCGGCTCATTATTACGTGGATGACAGCGGTCGCTCCCCTCGCGGGAGCGTGGATTGAAATACAAGTGAAGAATTAAAAGAAGATGCTATAAAGAGTCGCTCCCCTCGCGGGAGCGTGGATTGAAATATGATAATATGCAATATTTATGCAACGAGTACAGTCGCTCCCCTCGCGGGAGCGTGGATTGAAATTGGAATCATCACAGTTGACGGCGAGACCGTTGTGTGTCGCTCCCCTCGCGGGAGCGTGGATTGAAATGTGTAATCATTACATGACCGGAACTGTCACATAGTCGCTCCCCTCGCGGAAGCGTGGATTGAAATTGACCTGCGTTGTGGCTCGTGAGTCTGGCTCATGTCGCTCCCCTCGCGGGAGCGTGGATTGAAATCGCGGAGCCTAAGTCCGTAAACGACTATAGGGATGTCGCTCCCCTCGCGGGAGCGTGGATTGAAATTCCCATACCCAAGAGATAACCCTTGTCAAAATCAGTCGCTCCCCTCGCGGGAGCGTGGATTGAAATTTTGGTCACTCTTTTTGTTTCGATGCCGTTTTCGTCGCTCCCCTCGCGGGAGCGTGGATTGAAATTGTTTATTTCACGCCACACCGATACTGGCACTGTCGTCGCTCCCCTCGCGGGAGCGTGGATTGAAATGTATTGACTGCCGAAACGATGGCGGAGATGAACCGTCGCTCCCCTCGCGGGAGCGTGGATTGAAATGCCTGCTCCTCGCTCTGGATCAGGTCATTATCCGTCGCTCCCCTCGCGGGAGCGTGGATTGAAATTGCTGGTCCTCGTAGGCACGTACCTGCGTATCAGTCGCTCCCCTCGCGGGAGCGTGGATTGAAATCCAAAACCACTCAAACAACGGCTGCAACGCCACCGTCGCTCCCCTCGCGGGAGCGTGGATTGAAATGTGATGGTAACGAGGGAAACCCTGACAAGGGCCTCCGTCGCTCCCCTCGCGGGAGCGTGGATTGAAATTATACAGCAAATAGAACAGTCCTTCATTGCTCTCCGTCGCTCCCCTCGCGGGAGCGTGGATTGAAATATCTAAATGGAAATTGTATTCAGGACGAACATCAGTCGCTCCCCTCGCGGGAGCGTGGATTGAAATCGTAATCAAGCCACTCTGTCACGGCTCCCGCCAATGTCGCTCCCCTCGCGGGAGCGTGGATTGAAATGTCAGAATCTTGATACAAAGGGGGAATTTAAGGTGTCGCTCCCCTCGCGGGAGCGTGGATTGAAATTCAAGTTTTGACTTGATATCCTTGATATCCTCCTGTCGCTCCCCTCGCGGGAGCGTGGATTGAAATCGGCGGGACGGAAAAGAGATCCGCTGGCCAGAAGTCGCTCCCCTCGCGGGAGCGTGGATTGAAATCCAGTGATTTTTGCGTCAGCGGCGGCATTTTCAGTCGCTCCCCTCGCGGGAGCGTGGATTGAAATAAATGATGAGGGCATAATCTTAACCATAAGGGGGGTCGCTCCCCTCGCGGGAGCGTGGATTGAAATTGCTACAAGATTAGCGATTATAGCATAACCCTTGTCGCTCCCCTCGCGGGAGCGTGGATTGAAATACTTTGCCAGCACTTAGGAGGTGGAAAGAATGAGTCGCTCCCCTCGCGGGAGCGTGGATTGAAATTTTTTGTGCATTGATATTTTCGTTGAGCGAATAGTCGCTCCCCTCGCGGGAGCGTGGATTGAAATCATACATCCCGCTGTCAAAGTGCCAGAAGCACGGGTCGCTCCCCTCGCGGGAGCGTGGATTGAAATTATAATCGTGGTATCACTATTTTGATTGGCACTGTCGTCGCTCCCCTCGCGGGAGCGTGGATTGAAATTCGCAGCTAAAATAACATTAAAAAGTGGCGTTATTTTGTCGCTCCCCTCGCGGGAGCGTGGATTGAAATACTGCATACTTTAATGAATGGGATGAAAGCGGAAGGTCGCTCCCCTCGCGGGAGCGTGGATTGAAATAGATTGTGTCAACTACAGATATTGGAGCAGAAACGGTCGCTCCCCTCGCGGGAGCGTGGATTGAAATTTGAAATGGCGGCGATCTTGTCATACGCTACAGCGTCGCTCCCCTCGCGGGAGCGTGGATTGAAATGTCTGATTACAACTTATTAGAAAATAAAGTTGCGTCGCTCCCCTCGCGGGAGCGTGGATTGAAATTCGCCCAACTCCCTTAATAACTCACGCAATGATTGTCGCTCCCCTCGCGGGAGCGTGGATTGAAATAATTATATTTCTACCAACTTTTAATTTTACCATTGTCGCTCCCCTCGCGGGAGCGTGGATTGAAATCGCAGACAATCACGCAGGCGGAAGAGTCAACAGGGTCGCTCCCCTCGCGGGAGCGTGGATTGAAATTTCCGCGCGGTGAGTGCTTCGTCGACGAATGTATCGTCGCTCCCCTCGCGGGAGCGTGGATTGAAATTTGATGAGCTGTGTCAGCAGTATGACCTGGACGAGGTCGCTCCCCTCGCGGGAGCGTGGATTGAAATCGTGTTCCTTTTATAACAATACCACAGGGTACCAGTCGCTCCCCTCGCGGGAGCGTGGATTGAAATTGTGCAGACGGATACGGTGACAATTGTTGCCTAGTCGCTCCCCTCGCGGGAGCGTGGATTGAAATAATCCCCGTAATCTGGAAGACCTGTGCGAGGAACGCCGTCGCTCCCCTCGCGGGAGCGTGGATTGAAATGGCAACATGGACGCTCTCTGCGGAGACGGTCTGAGTCGCTCCCCTCGCGGGAGCGTGGATTGAAATAGTCGATGATGCTGAAAGAAATGCTGGAGGCGTGAAAGTCGCTCCCCTCGCGGGAGCGTGGATTGAAATAACTTGTTCTGATCCCTGTCCGACCAGATGTTGAGTCGCTCCCCTCGCGGGAGCGTGGATTGAAATTGACATTCGACCGGCTTGCCGACGGGCTGCCGGAGTCGCTCCCCTCGCGGGAGCGTGGATTGAAATAACCGGTACGAAGATCAGACCGGAAATGTATATTGTCGCTCCCCTCGCGGGAGCGTGGATTGAAATGGCGTATTCGTGACACCACAGGCGAACAACGTAGTCGCTCCCCTCGCGGGAGCGTGGATTGAAATAGCACATACGACGGCGGCTTTCTTTCTCCACTCTGTCGCTCCCCTCGCGGGAGCGTGGATTGAAATCGATCAGCTCCATGATCGTCTGATCCTGTACAAGGTCGCTCCCCTCGCGGGAGCGTGGATTGAAATGAAGCTTGGTGGAATATTACAGTCCGCAGTTGGAAGTCGCTCCCCTCGCGGGAGCGTGGATTGAAATGTTCCAGCTCATAGTCTAAAGCTGCGTGCATATCGTCGCTCCCCTCGCGGGAGCGTGGATTGAAATTCCAGAAGCCAGATGGAGACACTACACAGGAGCGTCGCTCCCCTCGCGGGAGCGTGGATTGAAATTGGGTTGATAGCGTTTGCGCCGGTATTTCGTACCAGTCGCTCCCCTCGCGGGAGCGTGGATTGAAATATTCTTTGACTTTTTGGCTTAGAGAAAATTGTGGTCGCTCCCCTCGCGGGAGCGTGGATTGAAATTGCAAACACACACAGCCCGCTTTTTGCTGCTTCGTCGCTCCCCTCGCGGGAGCGTGGATTGAAATAAGGAAACAGTATACCGATTTTGCCAGCTCGTCGGTCGCTCCCCTCGCGGGAGCGTGGATTGAAATTTGCAAAACTCCTTAGATGTATTTTGATCGGCGGGTCGCTCCCCTCGCGGGAGCGTGGATTGAAATTGTGTGCTCTTAAAGTAATGACTGATGATGTAGACGTCGCTCCCCTCGCGGGAGCGTGGATTGAAATTTTGCGGTCGCCATCCCCGGCTCTCCGTGTGTTACCGTCGCTCCCCTCGCGGGAGCGTGGATTGAAATCATATCTGGAATGATGACAAGAGCTATGATAAAACGTCGCTCCCCTCGCGGGAGCGTGGATTGAAATTTGTTTTTTCCGGCATCATTCCGACAATAGAGATTGTCGCTCCCCTCGCGGGAGCGTGGATTGAAATCAAAATACAGTAGGTGTCATAAACTCGTTAGGACGGTCGCTCCCTTTAGGGGAACAAAGGTTGAAATACGCCATACGGTAGCACAATATCAGATACGATCGCTGCTATCTTAGCAGAAGAAAGAATGGAAATTTGACGCGAGTCATCGGAAAAGAAAAAGGAAATGGTCACTCACCTCGTGGGAGCATGAGTTAAAATAAGGAGGTGCGCGAGGATACTGCCCTACGATTGCAAAGTGTTCTCTAAGGAGTGAAATGTGTTTGACACGAAAGGCAAACAATGTTAATCTATAACTAGCGTAAGTGATAACTAACCGCTCATGTATTCGCCAAGAACCATGGGCGGCTATTTTTCTATTTATTATTCGATAAGAAAGGAGGAAAATGATGAGAAATCCACTGACAATTTTTTGGATTATACTCGGCTTTCTGTGCCTGGGATTTGGTACCATCGGCATTGTGCTTCCGATTCTGCCGACAGTTCCATTCTATATGGCGACCCTGTTCTGCTTTGCGAAAAGTTCGGAGCGGCTGCACAGCTGGTTTATTGGAACTCAATTATATAAGAAGCATCTCGACAGCTTCGTACAGCATCGGGCGATGACGGTAGGAACGAAATGTAAAATTATCGGGATGGTAACGGTTGTGATGGCGATCGGCTTTTTTGCTATGAAGAATGTGCCGATCGGAAGAATCTGTATTGCTGTGGTATGGATGTGCCATATTTTGTATTTCTTCCTGCGGGTCAAAACCGTAAAAATAGAAGATCATATCCTAGGAGAAACAAAATGAACAAAGTAGAAAAAAAGCGGCAGAAAGAACAGTACGTCGTGGAAGAGATGATCCGCCTGTACTGCCGGAAGAACCATGGAAAAGAGGGGAATGCATCCGGCGGGATGTGTCCGGAATGTCAGAAATTAGCGGACTATGCAAAACAGCGGAGCCAGAAATGTCCCTTCATGGAACAGAAAACATTCTGCGCAAACTGCAAAGTACACTGCTACAAGCCGGAAATGCGGGAAAAGATCCGCGCCGTTATGCGGTTTTCGGGACCGAGGATGCTGCTGTATCATCCGATTTTAGCTATCTGGCATTTAATCTGCAGCATGAGAGAGAAGCGAAAAGCAAAAGCATAAAAGAGAGGTACTTATGATTAAAACAAGACTGGTGGGGCTGCTGTCCCACGCGAAAAAGTATATCGTGTACACGATTCTGTGGCAGTGGGCGGCGCTTCTGTCGCAGGTGATCGCGGTATTTACGGTCGCCGATCTGCTGGAACGGGTCGTGTATGGTGCGGTAACGGCAGCGGCTGTGAAACGGACGATTTTTACACTGGCAATTGTTGTTGTGATCCGCTTTTTCTGCGAGCGGATGGGCGCGCGGTCGTCGTATCTTGCGTGTGTGGATGTGAAACGGATTCTGCGTGAGAAAATTTATGAGAAAATGCTGAAACTGGGGGCATCCTACAGCGAACAGGTATCATCCTCGGAGGTCGTACAGGTATCCACGGAAGGCGTGGAGCAGCTCGAAACCTATTTTGGAAAGTATCTTCCGCAGCTGTTCTACAGCCTGATTGCGCCGCTCACCTTGTTTGTGATCCTCTGCCGGGTGAGCATGAAAGCGAGCGTGATTCTTCTGATCTGTGTGCCGCTGATCCCGATTTCGATTGTGGTTGTGCAGAAGATTGCGAAGAAGCTTCTGAACAAATACTGGAGCATTTACACCGGCCTTGGCGATTCCTTCCTTGAAAATCTGCAGGGTCTGACGACATTAAAAATTTATCAGGCCGACCAGCAGAAAGCCGACGAGATGGATGTGGAATCCCAGAACTTCCGCCGGATCACGATGAAAGTTCTGACGATGCAGCTCAACTCAACGAGCGTGATGGACATCGTAGCATACGGCGGCGCGGCGGTTGGCATGGCGGTGGCGGTATCGGAATTTCTGAAAGGAAACCTCACCGTGTCCGGCACGCTCTGCATTGTGCTGCTGGCGAGCGAGTTTTTCCTGCCGCTTCGTCTGCTCGGATCATTCTTCCACATCGCGATGAACGGCATGGCGGCGAGTGACAAGATTTTCAAAATCCTCGATCTGCCGGAGCCGCAGACGGGAGAGCGGACGCTGCCGGACGGACCGCTGGATGTCGTGTTGGAGGATGTACATTTTTCCTATGAAGAGGACCGGGAAATCTTAAAAGGCATTGACCTGACGCTCCCGGCGGGCAGTTTTGTATCACTGGTCGGCGAATCCGGCTGCGGAAAGAGTACGATCGCGGGCATCCTTGCGGCAAAGAACCGCGGATATGCGGGAAGCATCACCCTGGGCGGCGTGCCGCTCTCGGAAGTCAATGAGACGGATCTGATGAAGCACGTTGTTCTGGTCCGCCACAACAGTTACTTATTTAAAGGAAACGTAGAAGAGAACCTGCGCATGGCGAAACCGGATGCGACGAAGGAGGAGATGGAGGCAGTTCTGCAGAAAGTCAATCTGCTGGGATTCTTACAGACACAGAACGGACTGCAGACAGAGCTTCTCGAAAAAGCAGGAAACCTCTCCGGCGGCCAGTGCCAGCGTCTTGTGATTGCGCGGGCGCTGCTTCGGCGCGACAGTGCGGTGTATATTTTTGATGAAGCTGCATCGAATATTGATGTCGAGAGTGAAGAGCTGATCATGAATGTGATTCATGAACTCGCAAAGACGAAAACGGTATTGCTGATTTCCCACCGCCTTGCGAACGTCGTACAGTCAGATCAGATTTATTTCCTGAAAAACGGTACCATCTGCGAGCGTGGAACGCATGCGGAACTGATGGAACAGAACGGCGCATACCGGCATCTGTACGACAGCCAGATGGTACTGGAAAACTATGGAAAGGAGGGGAATGCATGATGAACGAGAAGAAAAATACAGCAAAACGCAGAAGCTCCCTCCGGATTATGGGAAGCCTGATCGGGCTGGTGAAGCCATTGCTTCATATTATGATGGCGGCAATTATTCTTGGAACAATGGGATATTTATGTGCGATCTTCCTGACGATTCTAGCAGGACAGGTCATCGTGCACGGCTTACTGACGGGCGCGGCAGGGACGAGCCTTTCGGTGCAAAACATGTGGCTTGTACATACCCCGGTAAAAACGATACTCACGGTGATGATCGTGATCGCGGTGCTGCGCGGCATTCTGCATTATGCGGAGCAGTACTGCAACCACTTTATTGCTTTTAAACTGCTGGCGATCATCCGCCATAAAGTGTTTGCAGCTTTGCGAAAGCTCTGCCCGGCGAAGCTGGAAGGACGGGACAAAGGAAATCTGATTTCGATTATCACAACCGATATCGAACTTCTGGAAGTATTCTATGCGCATACGATTTCCCCGATTGCGATTGCAGCATTAACTTCTCTGATTATGGTATGCTTCATTGGAAGATACCATGTTCTGGCAGGGCTGCTTGCACTTGCGGCGTATCTGACGGTCGGCGTTGTGATCCCGATGTGGAACGGAAAGCGCGGAAGCCAGAAAGGAATGGAGTTCCGGACAAGCTTTGGCGAGCTGAACAGCTTCGTACTGGATTCCCTGCGTGGCCTCGACGAGACGATTCAGTACGGACAGGGCGAAAAACGGAAAGAGCAGATGTCAGAGCGGTCGAAAGAACTGGCTTCTGTGCAGGAAAACTTAAGCCGCATGGAAGGCTCCCAGCGGTCTGTCACCAACATGGTGATTCTTCTGGCATCGTTCGGCATGCTGGCACTGACGATCTATCTTTACACGAAAGGCGGGATTGGATTTGAGGGAGTCCTGACCTGCACAATCGCGATGATGGGTTCCTTCGGTCCGGTCGTGGCGTTGTCCAGCCTGTCGAATAACCTGAATCAGACGCTGGCAAGCGGCGAGCGTGTGCTTTCCCTTCTCGAGGAAGCGCCGCTGGTGGAAGAAATTCCGGGAGATGCGGCATCCGGCGGTGACCACGCATTTGCAGGAGCCGAGGCGCAGAATGTAACGTTTGCCTACGAAGACGAGACGATTCTGGATCAGTATTCGCTGAAACTGGAACCGGGAAAAATCACCGGCATCCACGGCGCGAGCGGTTCCGGAAAATCGACGATTTTAAAACTTCTGATGCGCTTCTGGGATGTCCAGACGGGGCGCGTTTCCGTGGACGGAGCCGATGTCCGCGAAATCCCGACGAAGTATCTGCGCGATATGGAAAGCTATGTGACGCAGGAGACACATCTGTTCCACGATTCGATTGCGAACAACATCGCTATTGCAAAACCCGGCGCGACGCGGGAAGAAATTATGGAGGCGGCGAAGAAGGCGTCCATACATGGTTTCATCATGACACTGCCAAATGGCTACGACACCGAAGTCGGAGAACTCGGCGATACGCTGTCCGGCGGAGAAAAACAGCGGATCGGTATCGCGCGGGCATTCCTGCATGACGCATCCATGATCCTGCTGGACGAGCCGACATCGAATCTTGATTCCTTAAATGAAGGAATTATTCTGAAATCCCTGAAAGAATCGGCAGAAGAGAAAACCATTGTGCTCGTATCGCACAGAGTGTCCACGATGAACGTCGCGGATGTGGTATATGAAATGGAAAATGGCCGGATTTCCTGATTTTACAGCACTTGACAGAGAAAAGACGATGTGCTACACTAACAGTCGTTAAAGAAAAGACAATTAAATATCGATGTGTAAGGTGTCGGACATACGTGTCCGGTGAAAAGGGAAGCAGGTGTGAATCCTGCACGAACTCGTCACCGTATTTTGCAAGCAGGGGAATGATCCACTGGGAAACCGGGAAGGAGACCGATGCGCTGGAGTCAAATCCTGAAGCAATGAGCCGGGAGACCTGCCTTTCGCAGTACAGGAACGTTACGTTCGTGCCACGAGGAACTGGCAGTACAAAACAGGAAAGCGGACATTTGCCCCACAGCGGGTGAGATGGTTTTCTTTGTGATGAAAATACTGGAAGCCCCTCGTTGAAAAACGAAAGGGCTTCTTTCTATTTACGCGGGCAACGAGCTAAAGTCCGTGCTTGCACGAGACCTTAGCGACTGCCGCGATAACTTGAGAAACTCGCGGAGCGTGTTTCTCATAGTTTGAAATGTAAAACGTCCCCGATATTGGTTGTTGCAAAGATACCAGCAAATGGGAGGAAAACAAAAATGAAAAAGAAACTTGTAGTCGCTTTAATTTCAGCAGCTATGGTAACATCTATGCTCGGCGCATGCGGAAGCGGCAACACATCCAGCAGCAGCGCAAGCAGCACAGCAACAAGCAGCGTAAGTGCATCTTCCGCATCTGAGGAAGACACCACAGCAGCAAGCAGCAGCGTAAGCGCATCTTCTGCATCTGAAGAGGTATCCGCAGACGCAGACCAGGAGGCAGCAGATAAAGTGGCAGATCTGATTGATGCAATTTATGTACAGGAAAGAAATGATAACACCGACGAGCAGTGCAAAGAAGCAAAAGAGGCATGGGATGCCCTGACAGACGCGCAGAAGGAACTTGTAGAAGGCGAGAACGCAGATCCGGATTACTTCGGAAGAGACACAGGTGATGCATCCAAGGATGATCCGTTAAACGGAGACGAGATCGGCGAGAATGAGCTTCTGGTTGTAAGCTTTGGTACTTCCTTCAACGACAGCCGTGCTGAGGATATCGGAGGCGTTGAGAAAGCTCTGCAGGCTGCATATCCGGACTGGTCCGTAAGACGTGCCTTCACTGCACAGATCATCATCAACCATGTACAGGCCCGCGATGACGAGAAGATCGACAACGTAGATCAGGCACTGGAAAGAGCTGTAAGCAATGGCGTGAAAAAACTGATTATTCAGCCGACTCATCTGATGCACGGCGCAGAGTACGACGAGCTGAAAGAAGCAGTAGATAGCTATAAAGATAAATTTGAGTCCGTAACCATCGCAGAGCCGCTGCTTGGCGAGGTTGGAAGTGACGCTACCGTAATCAACGAGGACAAACAGGCCGTTGCAGAAGCAATCACGGCACAGGCAGTAAAATCTGCAAATTATGACAGTCTGGATGCAGCAGCAGAGGACGGCACTGCTTTCGTATTTATGGGACATGGTACTTCCCACAATGCAAAAGTAACTTACAGCCAGATGCAGACACAGATGGATACTCTTGGATACAAAAACGTATTCATCGGAACCGTTGAGGGCGAGCCGGAAGAGACCGCCTGCGAGAATGTGATCGAGGCAGTAAAAGCAGCCGGATACAAGAAAGTAATTCTTCGTCCGCTGATGGTTGTTGCAGGTGACCACGCAAACAACGATATGGCAGGCGAGGATGAGGATTCCTGGAAGAGCCAGTTTGAGGCATCCGGTGCATTCGATGAGATCAACACTCAGATCGAAGGTCTTGGAAGAATTGATGCTGTTGAGCAGCTGTATGTACAGCACACCAAGGCAGCTATGGACGGCAACGGCGTTCAGGACGATGCTGAATAATTAGGGGTTGTATTCCGAACGTAAAATAGAGTAAAATAAGATCCGGCAGTACGGCTGAAGAGACTCAGTGTGCTGTCGGATTTTAAGTTGAGCGGATGAAAAAGATCCGCTTCAAGGTGATACAAGGAGGAATTTTATTATGAGAAAAAAATTGGCAGTTCTTTTTCTTGGAGCAGCACTGACTGTATCCATGCTCGGCGCATGTGGCGGAAAGGATGCAGCGTCATCTTCTGCATCTGCAGTATCTGCGTCTTCTGCGGCAGACGCATCTTCCGCTTCTGTACAGGATGCATCTAAGGCAGAGAGCAGTACATCCACATCAGATGTTTCAGCAGAAAGCGCATCGGCAGCGGAGACTGCAGGAGAAAGCAGCGCATCAGAGCTGGAAGACGGTACGTATACGGCAGACTTCAATACAGACAGCAATATGTTCCATGTCAATGAAGCAAAAGAAGGAAAGGGTGTCCTGACGGTAAAAGACGGAAAAATGACCATCCACGTCAGCCTGGTATCCAAAAACATTGTCAATGTCTTTGTGGGAACAAAAGAAGAAGCACAGGCAGACGGCGCAGAGCTGATCGAGCCGACCACAGATGAGGTAACGTATTCTGACGGAACCACAGATGAAGTGTACGGCTTTGATATCCCGGTAGAAAAACTGGACGAGGATTTCAATGTTGCGATCATTGGTAAAAAAGGAACCTGGTATGATCATGTAGTCAGCGTATCCAATCCGGTACCGCAGGAGTAATCCCGGAAGAAAACAAAAGATATCCACAGAAGGCGAACCATTTTGCACCGTCTGTCCACAGAAATTGTGGAAAGAGAGGGGAAAAGCGGTTCGCCTTTGTGGATATCTTTTCTTATTTTTCCGGAAACAGTTTGCGGAACAGAAAACGGATGAAGGGTCCGCAGTACATGAGCTGCCAGAAGAAGGCAACCGGGAAGTTTAAAAACGTGGTTTGGAGCCAGACAGCAACGAATTCCTTTCCGGCATTTTTAAACAGCAGCGTTGCAATAAAACTCATAATCGGACACATAATAGCAATAATCATAATGGAAATTGCCAGCGTGATTACGATCGGACGATCCTGCGGTGTTACCATGCAAAAAGCTAATTTGTGAGCCAGATGATCCACGAGGAAAAACTCGAGGATAAAAGCGGCCGGCCACATGATTATCATCTCGTGAAACGCCATCAGAAAGACCTGATTTGTCATTCCGCCGATGTTCATGGAAATGTTGTAGCAGATCATGGCATAGACCATCAGAAAGGACATCATGAGGGTAAATACAACGTTTTGAAATTTTGTTTTTGGCATCGATTGTTCTCCTTTTCTTTGCAATTTTGAAAAATGGGCGCAAAAAAGACACATGTGTTGTTCGTTAACCAAGCAATGCACTTGTGCCGTTTCCAATCTGATACCAATCTTTTCTGCAGTTTTTAATTTTGAACCGTCGATTATTATAACGTCTCTGGCGGCGTTTGGCAAGAGGAAATTGAGAAATTTTTAAAAAAGACAGATAAACAAGAAAATTCGATGCGTGCTGGAAGCACGGTTTGGCGAATGGTGCGGGGAACGGCACCGGCGGGAAAAAGAATGGATTGCGAAACGGGAGCGGGATTGCTACAATAGAACATAGTGAAAACAAAGAGAAAACGCAAAAGGAAATCAATATTATGTCAGAGATCAGAAAAATCGAAAACTTTGCGGCGCCGGAGCTCGACGTGTATGCGCGTCTTTCAGAACCGCAGTTATTGCACTATTATGAACCGCAGCCAGGCCTTTTTCTTGCGGAGAGTCCGCGTGTCATCGAGCGTGCGCTGGATGTCGGATATGAACCGGTTTCGTTCCTTGCCGGAAGCGCAGAGCTTGCCGCAAACGAAGCACTCTTTGCGCACTGCCCGGACGCGCCGGTCTATACAGCAGAGACGAAGGTGCTGGAACAGCTCACAGGCTTTGCCCTCACGCGCGGCATGCTCTGCGCGATGCACCGCCGCACGCTTCCGGCTATGGAGGAAATCTGCCGGAATGCCCGCCGCGTGGCGATTCTGGAAAATGTCGTGAACCCGACGAATGTCGGTGCGATTTTCCGTTCTGCCGCCGCGCTTGGCATCGATGCCGTGCTTCTCACATCAGGCTGCAGCAACCCGCTGTACCGCCGCGCCATCCGCGTGAGCATGGGAAATGTCTTCCAGGTCCCGTGGACCGTGCTGCCAGGCGGCAGTTACTGGCCGGAGCAGGGAATTGCTGCACTGCAGGAACTTGGATTTTATACCGTTGCGATGGCATTAAAAGAAGACTCCGTTCCGATGGATGATCCGTCGTTGAAAACGCATGAAAAGCTCGCCATTCTGCTCGGAACCGAGGGTGACGGACTGGCAAGTGATACGATCGCTGAAACAGATGCAACCGTGCTGATTCCGATGACACACGGTGTGGATTCACTGAACGTCGCTGCGGCGAGCGCTGTCGCATTCTGGGAGCTGGCGGGAAGAAGATAAAGATGTTCCGTCGGTACCGGAGATTACGGAATAAAAATAGGATCAGAGATAGATTTTCGGGATGCATATTTTGATGCATCCCTTTTTGAATTTATGAATTTTGAAATTCCTTCCGATACATCTGCGGCGTACATCCCACTTTGCTTCGGAACTGCCGGTTGAAGTTGGAAAGGTTGCGGAAACCATTGTCGTACGCGATTTCGGACACACTCTGCGTCGTACTGCGCAGCGCCTCGCAGGCGGCTTTGATCCGAAACTGTGTCAGATATTCAACGGCCCCGAGTCCGAAGGTCTGCTTAAAACAGCTCATAAAATAGCTTTTGCTCAAATGCGACAGCCTGGCAAGTTCCTCTATGGTAATTGGGTCGGCGAAGTGCTCCTGGATATAGGCGAGCACAGGCCGCAGGTTTTCAGCAGACGCAGGCATGGCGGGACGATCGGTGCAGAGTTCCGGCGATGCGGCGAGCAGATAGAAGAAGCGGAGCAGCTCACTTTTCAGCAGAAGATCGGAGACAGCAGAGTTTTCACGGATGCAGCGGAAAATCTGCTGGACGGATGCAGAAAGTGCAGCATAACTGGAATGTTCGGGTGAAATCGGTGCCTGGATGCGGCGCCGGGCGGAGAAAAACGGCTGCAGAATTTCCGTGTAGCTGCGGTCGTCATACCCGCCGATCAGCATATTCTTGTGGAAAACAATCGTATCATAAAACATCGACTCCTGCTCGGCGGGCAGAATGGCATGTACGAGGTTCGGCTGAATCAGAAAAATATCACCGGCATGCGCCGTAAGCAGACGGTCCTCATACTGAAAATACCCCGTTCCGCGTTTGATATAATTCAGCTCCATCTCCCCGTGCCAGTGCAGCGGTACGCCGGGAAAATAGTCGGGCATCCGGCAGTCATAATAACTGTAGGGAACCTGCATGGAGCCGTGCTGGCGTTTTTCTTTCGCAGCAGAAAGCATCATAAAATCCTCCTCCCAAAAGCATGTCCGTGAAATGCCGGAAATGGCAGAGCGCGGCATGCATAAAATCATAGAATAGTATTAGAATGAAATAGGAAATTACTGGTATTTCAGCGGATACAGTAGTAATATATCATATAGAAACACTTGCTGCAACGACGAAAATACAGCAGAAATAAGAGCGAAAGAGGAAAAGAAAAAATGTCAAAATGGTTAGATAACGCAGTATTTTATGAGATTTACCCGCAGTCCTTCAACGACACCAACGCCGACGGAATCGGAGATTTCCAGGGTATCATTGAAAAATTAGACTACATCAAGGAACTGGGCTGCAACGCCATCTGGATCAACCCGTGCTTCCTGTCCCCATTCGGTGATGCAGGATACGATGTCGCAGATTACTGCCGCGTTGCACCGCGCTACGGAACGAATGAGGATCTGAAGAGAGTTTTCGAAGAGGCACACAAACGTGACATGCACGTTCTGCTCGACCTGGTTCCGGGCCATACATCTGTTGAGCATCCATGGTTCAAAGAATCCATGAAAGCAGACCGCAATGAATTTACAGACCGCTACGTATGGACTAATAACGTATGGGAAGCACCGGAAGGAATGGGAAGCCTGCGCGGCATTTCCGAGCGTGACGGCGCCTGCGCCATCAACTTCTTCTCCAACCAGCCGGCCCTGAACTACGGCTTTTATCAGCCGGATCCGGAAAAACCGTGGCAGCAGTCCTTTGATGATGAGGGACCGCAGGCAACGCTGGCAGCGATGGAAGATGTCATGAGATTCTGGCTGAACATGGGCTGCGACGGCTTCCGTGTCGATATGGCGGGCTCCCTGGTAAAGAACGATCAGGAAGGCAAAGGAACCATCCGCCTGTGGCAGCAGGTACGGAAATTCCTCGACGCCGAGTTCCCGGATGCAGCCATGGTATCCGAGTGGGGCGAGCCGGACAAATCCTTACAGGGCGGCTTCCACATGGACTTCCTGCTTCACTTTGGACCGTCCCATTACAACGATCTGTTCCGCTGCGATGAGCCATTCTTCTCCAAACGCGGAAAAGGAGATATCTCTGAGTTTGTAGAGACCTACAAAACCAACTACAATAAGACCGCACAGAAAGGCCTGATCTGCATCCCGTCCGGAAACCATGATATGGACCGTCTGGCACGCCGTCTGCAGGGGAATGAGCTGAAAATTGCTTTCGCTTTCCTTCTTTCCATGCCAGGTGCGCCGTTCATCTACTACGGTGATGAAATCGGTATGCGCTACGTCGAAGGCCTGAAATCCGTTGAGGGCGGATACAACCGCACCGGTTCCCGTTCTCCGATGCAGTGGGATGACAGCACCAACGCAGGATTTTCCAGCGCACCGGCCAGCGACCTCTACATCACCATGGATCCGGGCAAAGACCGTCCGACCGCAAAAGCACAGATGGCCGATCCGGATTCCCTGTACCACGAAGTTAAAAAACTCATCCAGATCCGCCAGAGCAGCAAAGCACTCTTAAGCCGCGGAACCATCGAGTTCGTTTATGCAGAGAAAAACCAGTATCCGCTGGCATACGTCCGTGAGGCTGAGGGTGAAAAAGTCCTCGTTATCATCAACCCATCCGACAAAGAGCAGTCCTTCCCATACAGTGCAGAGCTGAAGGATGCCCTCTACACGATCGGAGGAAAAGCAGAATCCAAAGACGGAATCATCACCATCCCGGCACAGTCCGCAGGATTCTATCATATCTGATCGAAAATAAAAATGACAGGGAGATCCAATCGAATTTTTTCGGAGGATCTCCCTGTTTTTAAATATGATACACTCTCAGCTCATGCAATGCTCTGGTCGCTGCAATATACTGCGCCTGCATCATCATCTCCCGTTTCTCGTCCTTTGGGAAAATCGAGAACACCTGATCAAACTCCAGCCCTTTTGCCAGATAAAATGTGGTAACCGTCAGTCCTTTCTTAAAACTGGAGCTGTCACGGTTCAGCCACGAAAGCCGCTTCTCACAGTCAAAATCTTTTTCCGCCAGAATCTCCCGTAAAATCAAATAAGCCCGTTCCGCCGTCTTCTCATCCGGTACAATCACCGCCGCCGTCTCATACGTTTTCTCATCTGGAAACAGCGTATCCACTGCCTCCCGCAGAGCCGCCTCAAGATCCGTGACATTCCGTTCCAACACCGGCATTCCGTGCCGTTCAAACAGCTCCAGATCCGTTACGCCAATGAGATTTGCCGCATACGACGCAATTTCCACCGTATTCCGGTAACTCTTCCGCATCTCAATCCGCCGCAGATCCTTCCCGAAAATCCCCGGTAAAAACTGCAGTACATCCTGCTGCTGATCCGCCATCGTCTGCGCCCGGTCGCCGAGAATCGTCATCTTACAGGAAAACATCCGCCGGATAATCAGATACTGGAGCCGCGAATAATCCTGCATTTCATCAATCACCAGATGCTTAATATTCGACCGCTCCGCCTGCCGCGACAGGCGGTACTTCAGATACAGAACCGGATACACATCCTCATACCGCAGTTTCCGCTTCTCCAACGGCCGCCGCGGCAGCGTCTGATATCCCTCTTTCTTCAGAAAACGATTGTAGAGAACATAAAAATCCATCGTCTCATACATCTTCTGGAATTTTTCGATGAGCGGAATCCGCTCCTCCTCCGGCAGATCCCGGTTCAGCAGCGTCTCGATCTCGTCAATAAACGTCTCCGCCACCGCATCCATCCGCGAGAGCAGCGGAATATCCGCAAACTTGTCATAAAACAGCGTAATAATCTCCGATTCTGACTTCACAAACGACTTATACGAAACGTCTGAGAAATTCATCAGCTCGTCCTCAAGCTCCAGCGCAAATCCCTCCATCTGGTCCACAAACGCCTGCGACTGTTTTAAAGCAAACCGTTCTGCGGCTTTTGGATCCCGCATCTCCCGCTCAATCTGATCACAGCGATCCTCACAGTCCGCCGCCGTGTCCTGTAATTTGCGGTAAGCAAAGAGATCAAAACTCATCTCCTGAATATTCTCCTCACCGAGCTCCGGCAGAATATGTGAAATATAATCCGAAAATACCCCGTTCGGCGATAAAATCAGAATATTCGAAGACTTCAGATTCTGTCTGTCATGATACAAAAGGTAGGCAATCCGATGCAGCGCCACCGATGTCTTGCCGCTTCCAGCCGCTCCCTGAATTACCAGAATCCGGTCCTTCGTATTGCGGATGATCGCATTCTGTTCCTTCTGAATTGTGCGGATAATATTTTTCAGCTGTACCTCGCCGTTGTTGCCAAGCTCCGCCTTTAAAATATCATCATCAATTTTCACATCACTCTCAAATCCGTAAATCATCTTTCCATCCCGGATCTTATACTGCCACTTGGAACAGATTTCCCCTGTCATCTCGCCGCCCGGCGCCAGATAGGAAGCCGGCCCGCGGTCAAAATCGTAGAAAAGACCGCTGACCGGGCTTCTCCAGTCGTAAATCAGCGGCAGCTCGCCCGGCCGCTCCGCAAAATTGCCGATGCCGATATAGAAAATTTCCGGCTCATCATCCCCGTCATAGCAGAAATCCACACGCCCGAAGAACGGAGAATCCAGCATTTTCCGGAAGCGGCTCCGCAGAAGAAGCTGCTCCTGATTCGCATTCACCTGATGCAGCAGCGCCTGCTGATTGTCGTAATCCTCATATCCGTACTGGTCCATCTCGGTATAGTTCTGCCAGTAATAATCGTGCATATTTTCAATTTCTTTCTGTCCGTCCAGCAGAGACTGACTAATCTCGGCAAGACGCGCCTGCAGCTTTTCCAGCACAAAAGAAAGATATTCCTGTCCGTTTTTCTGGTCTGTCATAAAAGGAAACCTCCTCTTAAAAATATAATGTCGAGTGCCGGAAAACCCGGCTGATCTTATCAGTATAGCAGACAGGCACGTTTCCTGCAATTCAAACATAAAATAAAGAAAAATCCCCTTTGAGGTGCCGCTTTTCTTGGAACCCTTTTTAAAACCACTGTCTGCACAGGAAGAAAAAAGCTGTCTGGATGCGTATCAGAGGGGCGATACAAAAGCCAGAGACATTCTGGTCGAGCGGAATCTGCGCCTGGTCGCGCACGTTGTGAAAAAGTATCAGGGCCTGCCCGATGATCTCGACGATCTGATTTCCATTGGAACGATCGGCCTCATCAAGGCGGTGATGACATATGATTCGAAAAAAGGAAACCGGCTGGCCGCATACGCCGCCCGCTGTATTGATAATGAGCTGCTGATGTATCTTCGGAGCAAAAAGAAAACGGCACGGGAGATTTCCCTCTACGAGCCGATCGGAACCGACAAGGAGGGAAATGAGATCCATCTGCTCGACATCGTGGAGGGCGGCGGGGAGGATATCGCGGAACAGTACAACCGGAAAGAGGACGCGGTGCGGCTGTACTGTTATCTGGATTCGGAATTAAAAGAGCAGGAAAAACAGGTGCTTCTTCTCCGGTACGGCCTTGGCGGAAAAGCAGAATACACACAGAAACAGGTCGCTGCCCGGCTCGGCATCAGCCGTTCGTACGTGTCGCGGATCGAGAAGAATGCAATTGAAAAGTTGCGGTTACGGTTTGCCGCTTCGTAAATGCTTGACATTTCAAACGGACTGCTTCTATAATAAAGGGTAAGGAAATCAGGTGCAGAAAAGGTTTCCTTATCCTTACTTTTTCGAACAAAAATCAAAGATAATATCTTCCCGGTGTTCTTGCCGGACATTTTCCCAAAATGAAAAATAAATAGGAACTATACGACCTGCTACTGAAAGAAAAGGAGGTTTTCTTTGTATTGCAGTGTATTATCAGCCACCGTCTCGGGCATGGAGATGATTCCGGTGCAGGTGGAGGCGGATGTCAGTGACGGCATGCCGCAGTTTACGATGGTCGGCTACGTGAGTGCCCAGGTAAAGGAGGCGCAGGACCGCGTGCGGACAGCCCTCAAAAACATGGGAATTTCCCTGCCGCCGAAACGAATTACGATTAATTTATCCCCGGCGGACGTCCGAAAAGAAGGATCGCGTTTCGATCTTCCGATTGCAGCGGGCGTTCTGATGACGCTCGGCCGGATTCCGCCCGGGTCACTCCGGAAAACGATGGTGCTCGGCGAACTCGGCCTTGACGGCCATGTGCAGGAGATCAGCGGTGTATTTCCGGCAGCGGCGAAGGCGCGGGAGCTTGGATGCACAACGCTTCTTGTTCCGGCCGGAAATGCCGCGGAAGGGGGTCTGGTCGGCGGGCTTCACGTCGTTGGAATCCAGAATTTACAGGAGCTTTTGAACTACTGCTGTGAAGGGAAAATGCCGTCGCTTCCGTCTATAGAAAATCAAAAGAAGGAGGACGGAAAAGAGCCGGACTTTTCCGAAGTGCAGGGCCAGACGGCGGCGCGGCGGGCGGCGCTCATCGCTGCGGCCGGATTTCACAATCTGCTGATGCTGGGGCCGCCGGGCAGCGGAAAATCCATGATTGCAAGGCGGATTCCGACGATCATGCCTCCGATGTCTGAGGAGGAGCAGATGGAAGTAACGCGGATCTACAGCATCGCCGGAATGCTTGCCAAAGGAGAGGGTGTCCGCCGGGAGCGGCCCTTCCGTGCTCCGCATCACACGATGTCGCCGCAGGCTCTTGCAGGCGGCGGAAAACAGCCGTCCCCGGGCGAAATTACGCTGGCACACCGCGGTGTTCTCTTCCTTGATGAACTCCCGGAGATGACGCGCACAACCATTGAGATCCTGCGCCAGCCACTCGAGGAGCACCGGATTGTGATTTCCCGTGTCAGCGGAAACTATGTGTTCCCGGCGTCATTTCTGATGGTGGCGGCAATGAACCCCTGCCCCTGCGGCTTTTACCCCGACTTATCGCGCTGTACCTGCGCACCCGGCGACATCAGCCGGTATCTCTCGAGAGTCAGCCAGCCGTTCCTCGACCGCATGGATCTCTGCGTGCAGGTGGAAGCACTTTCCTACGAGGATCTGCACGGCGAGGAGCGGTGCGAATCCTCGGCCAGGATGCGGGAAAAAGCGACGGCAGCGGCGCAAATTCAGGCGGCGCGCTACCGGCAGGAGTCGATTCATTTCAATAGCGAACTGAAAGCAGGCCAGATCGAGAAATACTGTATCCTGGAAAAGGCAGCGGAAGAGCTTTTAGAGGATGCCTTCCGCCGCCTGCGCCTCAGCGCGCGTTCCTACCACGGGATTATCCGCACCGCGCGGACAATTGCGGATCTGGACGGGGCGGTCAAAATCGGCGTGCCGCATATCAGCGAGGCGATCTGCTTTCGGAGCGCCGACAAAAGTATATGGAGGATCTGACGTATGGCGATGGAAATCTTTACAGTCGGCCGCGGGCAGGAGGGCTATCCGGAGCGGCTTATGCCGTTCGCGGACATGCCGTCCCGCCTTTTCGTGCGGGGCGCGCTGCCGGCGGATGAGCAGAAAACAGCGGCGATTGTGGGCGCGCGGATATGTACGGCGTACGGAAAGAGCCAGGCGGCCTTTTTCGCGCAGGTGCTGGCGGCAAACGGCGTGGCGGTGATCAGCGGACTGGCGTGCGGAATCGACGCGGCGGCGCACGAGGGGGCACTGCGCGGAAAGGGAAAGACGTTTGCCGTGCTTGGCTGCGGTGTGGATATCTGCTATCCGAAACAGAATTACCCGCTGATGCGGCGGATGCTGGAAAACGGAGGCGGTGTCTTAAGCGAATTTCCTCCGGGCGCAGAGCCGCTTCCGTGGCATTTCCCGATCCGCAACCGCGTGATCAGTGCGCTGGCAGATGTCGTTCTGGTAATTGAGGCAAAAGAGAAGAGCGGCTCGCTCATTACGGCGGACTACGCGCTGGAGCAGGGAAAAACGGTATTTGCCCTGCCCGGACGGACAACGGATGCGACAAGCCGCGGCTGCAACCGCCTGATCGCGCAGGGAGCGGAAATTGCGATTTCACCCGAAACGATTCTCGAGGAGCTGGGCGTGAAAAAGGCCGGGACAAAAAGAGCCGCACCGCGTCCGCGCTATGGAAAAGAGGCGGAAATGGTTCTGAAAACACTCGCGGCAGAACCGCAGAATCTTGCACAGCTTGCCGGCAGCACCGGAATCCCGCTGCAGGAGCTGACCGGCATTCTGCTGGCACTCGAAATTGACGGCGTTATTGCGGAAAATCCGCCGGGCGTGTACATGGCGTTATCGTAAAAGGGACGAGGAAAAGAAAGGTTTTGTGATATTCCGCCCGGTGCACAATTATAATAGAAGAAAAAGAAAAAAGGGGGCTCTTCTGCGCCGCGTGCATGTCTGAAAAAGGAAAAAGAAAAGAAAAAAATCAGGAAAAATCGTTAAAAAATTGAAAAAATCCTGTTATTTTGTCGGGAAACATCGAAAAATGGTACATTTTAAAAATGGAAAACACTTGCAAGAAAAAACTTTTTGGTGTATAGTCAGTGGAAGTTACGACTAATTTAGGAATTATTCTGGAATTTGTAATGATGCAGAACTATGCGATATGAAAAACGCAATATAGATCTGGACAGTTATAAAAATATGTATTCAGGAGGCATCAGAGGTGGCAAAATATCTTGTAATAGTGGAATCACCGGCAAAAGTCAAGACGGTGAAAAAGTATCTCGGGGCAAATTACGAAGTTGCAGCATCTATGGGCCATGTGCGCGATCTGCCGAAAAGCCGGCTTGGAATTGATGTAGAACATGACTTTGAACCAAAATATATCACCATCCGCGGAAAAGGAGAGCTTCTGGCATCTCTTCGAAAAGCCGCAAAAAAAGCAGATAAAGTTTATCTCGCAACTGACCCTGACCGCGAGGGAGAGGCAATTTCCTGGCATCTGTCGATTGCGCTGAATCTCGATGAGAACAAGATGCGCCGCATCACCTTCAACGAGATCACAAAATCAGCAGTCAAAGCGTCGATCAAACAGGCACGCGACATCGATATGAACCTGGTGGACGAGCAGCAGGCGCGCCGCTGCCTCGACCGTATGGTAGGTTATGAAATCAGCCCATTGTTATGGAAGAAAATCAAACGCGGACTTTCCGCCGGCCGTGTGCAGTCCGTTGCACTGCGCATCATCGGCGACCGCGAGGATGAGATCAATGCGTTCATTCCGAAAGAATACTGGACACTGGAAGCAGATCTGAAAATTCCAGGCGAGAAGAAACCGCTCGTCGCAAAATTCCACGGAAAAGGCAGTGAAAAGATGGCGATCGAGACGAAAGAGCAGCTCGATGAAATCTTAAAGGGACTGGAAAATGAGACCTTTACCGTATCCGAAGTGAAAAAAGGAGAGCGTTCCAAGAAAGCGCCGCTTCCGTTCACCACGAGTACCCTGCAGCAGGAAGCATCGAAGGTGCTGAACTTCTCCACGCAGAAGACGATGCGTCTGGCGCAGCAGCTCTACGAGGGCGTGGAAGTAAAAGGAAAGGGAACGATCGCTCTGATTTCCTATCTGCGTACCGATTCTACACGAATCAGCGAGGAGGCCGATGCGGCAGCACGTTCCTTTATCCAGGAGCAGTACGGCACAAAATATACCGCAAGCGGGGACACGACGGAGAATAAAAACAGCAAGGCACAGGATGCGCACGAGGCCATCCGTCCGACCGATGTGACGAATACACCGGTAATGGTAAAAGAATCCCTGCCAAGAGATCTGTTCCGCCTGTATCAGCTGATCTGGAAACGCTTTGTGGCAAGCCGCATGCAGCCGGCCGTCTATGAGACAATTTCCGCACGGATCAATGCAGGAGAGTATCTCTTTACAGCAGCTTCCTCCCGTCTGGCATTTGATGGTTTCATGTCCGTTTACACCGATCCGGATGAGGAAAAGAAAGAGAAAAACGCCGCTGTCCGGAGCCTGGAGGCAGGAACGGAGCTGGCACTGGAAAAGATGGATCCGCAGCAGCACTTCACACAGCCGCCGGCACACTACACCGAGGCTTCCCTTGTCAAAACACTCGAGGAACTCGGCATCGGCCGTCCAAGTACGTACGCGCCGACCATCACAACGATCATCAACCGCCGTTACGTGGCAAAGGAGAACAAGAACCTTTACATGACAGAGCTCGGCGAGGTGGTCAACAACATGATGAAAGAGGCATTCCCGAGCATCGTGGATGTCAACTTTACGGCAACGATGGAAGCTCTGCTCGACAGGGTTGGAGATGGAAGTGTTCCGTGGAAGACAGTAGTCGAGAACTTCTGGCCGGATCTCTATGAGGCGGTCACAGAGGCAGAAAAGAACCTCGAAGAAGTTAAGGTAGAGGATGAGGTGACAGATGTCATCTGCGAGAACTGCGGCCGCAACATGGTGGTCAAATACGGCCCGCACGGAAAATTCCTCGCCTGCCCGGGATTCCCGGACTGCAAGAACACGAAGCCGTATCTGGAAAAGATCGGTGTTCCGTGTCCGAAGTGCGGAAAAGAAGTGATCCTGCGCAAGACGAAAAAAGGACGGAAATATTATGGATGCGAAAACAATCCGGAATGCGATTTCATGTCCTGGCAGAAACCGTCTGCCAAGAAATGCCCGCAGTGCGGCGGCTATATGCTGGAAAAAGGCAATAAGCTGGTCTGCGCGGACGAGCAGTGCGGCTATGTAGAAGCACGCGAAAAGAAAGACGAAGACTGAGAATGACAAAGCGGTCTGTACTGGTGAAAAACTGGTGCAGGCCGTTTTTTTGCTTATCGCGGCGGAAAAACAGGAAGATCCGAAAAAATTTAGCATGAATTTTTATAAAATTTATAGTTTTCTGAAAAATATATTGATTTCCGGAAAACTACATGATAGAATGAGCTTAGTTTTAAGGGTTGTCTGAAAAAGGCATCAGTGTGCATTTTTTTCGGCGGATACGCCAAAAAATGCAGAAAATAAAGAAAGGAGAAGAACATGAGCGTACAACTGCTGGATAAAACCAGAAAAATCAACAAACTGCTTCATAACAATCACTCCACGAAGGTCGTGTTCAACGATATCTGTGAAGTCCTGATGGAAACGTTAAGTTCCAATATCCTGGTGATCAGTAAAAAAGGAAAAGTGCTGGGCATCAGCCTTTGCCCGGGCGTGGAAGAAATTACAGAGCTGATCGAGGATAAGGTGGGCGGTTATGTCGATGCCGCATTAAACGAGCGTCTCCTCGGCGTACTCTCCACAAAAGAGAACGTCAATTTACAGACCCTCGGCTTTGAGCGGCCTGGTGTAGAGCGCTACACCGCAATTATCTGCCCGATCGAGATCGCCGGAGAACGCCTTGGTACCGTATTTATGTACCGCTGCACCCCGCAGTACGATATCGACGATATCATCGTCAGTGAGTACGGCACAACCGTTGTCGGACTGGAAATGATGCGTTCCGTCAACGAGGAAAATGTGGAGGAAAACCGTAAGGTTCAGGTGGTTAAATCCGCATTCAACACGCTGTCCTTCTCCGAACTGGAAGCCATCATCCATATCTTTGATGAACTGAACGGGGATGAGGGCATTCTGGTTGCAAGCAAAATTGCAGACCGCGTCGGCATCACAAGATCCGTCATCGTAAATGCCCTCCGCAAATTCGAGAGCGCAGGCGTCATCGAGTCCCGTTCCAGCGGTATGAAGGGAACGTATATCAAGGTATTAAATGATTATATCTTTGATGAACTCGACGAGATCAAAGCAAGAAAGAACCTGAAAGGAAAGGGCGATGCCCATCCGGACGAGGCGAGAAAATAAAAAAGTGGAATGTAGAAAAGAATCGGAGCCGTTTAAGAATGGCGCCGTTTCTTTTTGTGCAAAAAAGCATTCGGGGAGCGGAAAAAATGGTATCATTCCCGTTTTTAGGAATAAACTATAATTAGATTCTAAAGAGAGTATAAAATATGAAAAAATTGCCAAAATAAGAAAAAACGAGGAAATAAGAGAAATTAAGAGCTATCACGAGAGAAAAAAAGAGAATTACAAAATTTATGCATTTGCGAAATGAGGTGGAAAACACTATAGTAAGAACCATCAAGTAGCACTCGAATGAACTGAGTGCTAATAAATAAAACTGAATGAAATCTTGAAGGAGGAAACATAAATGAAGTTAGTACCTTTAGGTGACAGAGTTGTATTAAAAGAGTTAAAAGCAGAGGAAACCACAAAATCCGGTATCGTACTTCCGGGACAGGCACAGGAGAAACCGCAGCAGGCTGAGGTTATCGCAGTAGGACCTGGAAAAGTAGAAGACGGCAAAGAAGTAAAAATGGAAGTTGCAGTCGGAGATCAGGTAATCTATTCCAAATATGCAGGAACCAACGTCAAACTGGAAGACGAAGAGTACATCATCGTAAAACAGGAT